>PVML01013411.1_pt1 | contig 11637 bp, 11 predicted proteins | sample 1853371 | NCBI WGS metagenome assembly PVML01 (sample SAMN08533508, study PRJNA380276) | Human gut metagenome, whole genome shotgun sequencing project. | isolation source: participant 1, chromium library | host: Homo sapiens | collected 2017 | reverse complement strand
CGTAGACCGAGCTGTCGCCGTGGGGATGGTAATTACCAATGACCAGACCGACGGTTTTCGCTGATTTGCGGTGCTGATGATCAAACGTGTTGCCATCATGGAACATCGCGTACAGAATCCGCCGCTGAACCGGCTTCAATCCGTCGCGGGCATCCGGCAGCGCGCGTTCCTGAATAATGTATTTGGAGTAACGGCCAAACCGTTCGCCCATGATCTCCTCTAACGGGGAAATCACCAGGCTGGGTTCTTTTTCGGGTGCTTTATTTTCTTTCTTCTTCATCCTTATTCCACCTTAAACGTATCTTCCAGCGTAAACGCGACGTTCTGCTCGATCCAGGTGCGGCGCAGATTCGCTTTGTCGCCCATCAAAATGGAAACGTTGCGCTCCGCCTGAACCGCGTCTTCAATCGAAACCTGAATCAGCGTCCGGGATTCAGGATCCATCGTCGTTTCCCACAGCTGGGAAGCGTTCATTTCGCCCAAACCTTTGTAGCGCTGAATCTCGACCTTGCCCCACTGCTGCTTCACCTCGTCCAGTTCCTCGTCGGTGTAGGCATAGCGCAGCTGTTTGCCCTTGGTGACCTTATATAACGGCGGCAGGGCGATGTAAACCATGCCATGCTCGATCAACGGCCGCATGTAGCGGTAAAAGAATGTCAAGAGCAGCACCTGGATGTGCGCGCCGTCGGTATCGGCATCGGTCATGATGATGATTTTGTTGTAATTGCTGTCGGAGTAATCGAAGCCGGAACCGATCCCCGCGCCCAGGGCATGGACGATCGTATTCAATTCTTCGTTCTTTTCAATTTCGGACAGTCCCGCCTTTTCCGTATTCAGCACCTTACCGCGCAGCGGCAGGATCGCCTGATACTTGGAATCGCGGCCCTGCTTAGCGGAACCGCCGGCGGAATCCCCTTCCACTAAAAACAATTCTTTGCGGGACGCATCCTTGGACTGCGCCGGCGCCAGCTTGCCGGAAAGCACTTTTTCACTTTTGCCGGCCTTCTTGCCCTTCCGCGCTTCTTCACGCGCTTTTCGCGCCGCTTCCCGGGCCTGGGACGCTTTCTGCATCTTTTTGATCAGCATCGTCGAAAGCTCTTTGTTTTCTTCCAGATAAAAGCTCAGCTTATCGCCGACAAGACTCTCGACCGCGCTTTTCGCTTCGGCAGTACCCAGTTTACCTTTGGTCTGCCCTTCAAACTGAAGCAGATTTTCCGGAATCGACACCGAAACGATCGAAGTCAAACCTTCGCGCACGTCGCTGCCTTCAAAGTTTTTATCTTTCTCTTTTAACAAGCCGAGCTTCCGCGCATAATCGTTAAACGCCTTAGTGAACGCCGTCCTGAAGCCCATTTCATGTGTTCCCCCATCCTTGGTGCGGACGAGGTTGACAAAGGAAACCATGCTTTCCTGGTAATCATCCGTGTACTGAAATGCGCACTGCACTTCAATGTCATTCGCCATTCCGGTAAACACCACCGGATCATGCAGCACCGTCCGGTCCTCATGCAGATACTCCAAAAAAGCCTTTAAGCCATCTTCATAATGGAACGTTTCCGTCTTGCCGGAACGTTCGTCCTTCACAACCATCGTAATATTCTTCAATAGGAACGCGTTTTCCCGCGCCCGTTCGCAGATCAAGCCGGCATTGAATTCGATCGTCGAGAAGATCCGCTTGTCCGGCATAAACCGGATCTTACTGCCGGTCTTGGTGCTTTTGCCAAGCTTTTCGAGCTTGCCGACCTTCTTGCCGCCATCCTCAAAGCGCATGGAAACCATCTGTCCTTCCTGACAGACTGTTACCTCAACCCATTCGCTTAAAGCGTTGACCACTGACGCGCCGACGCCGTGCAGACCGCCAGAGGTCTTATATCCCCCTTCGGATGAAAACTTGCCGCCCGCATGCAGGACGGTAAAAATAACCTGAATCGTCGGAACGCCGCTGGCATGCATGCCGATCGGCATCCCGCGGCCCTCATCCTCAACGCAGACCGCGCCGTTTTTTTCCAGCGTGATCGTTATTTTCTTGCCGAAACCGTTGAGCGCTTCGTCGATCGCGTTATCGACGGTTTCCCAGACCAGATGGTGCAGTCCGCGCGAATCCGTCGACCCGATATACATCCCCGGACGTTTTCTGACCGCTTCCAATCCTTCCAGGATCTGAATTGAATTCTCATCGTATTTCTGTGTTTTAGCCATGTTCTATCACGATTAGAGAAGAAAAAATCCTACTCTTTCTCCTTTCCGTTTCAGCCCGATTTTCCTGAACTTAGCCTTTCCCCGCCGCCTTCATTCCAATCTGCCATAAATTAGATTATACACAAAAACGGCTTAAAATAAAAGTTTACGCGCTCGGTTTTTATGATAAAATAGGAGCGAAGGAGTGAAGAGGAAATGATAAAAATTCTTTTTGCGGTGGTCCTGGGTTATCTTTTCGGATCGATTCCCTGGGCGTTAGTCATCGGCAAAGTCTTCTATAAAACCGACGTTCGTAATTTTGGCTCCGGCAATCTGGGCGGTACCAACGCCGGCCGCGTGCTGGGAAAGAAAGCGGGCGTCACCGTGATCATCCTGGATGGCTTGAAAGCGTTCTTCGTTGTGGGCCTGTGCGTCTTGTTTGTTCCGGAAGCCGCGGTCTATGCGGGACTGGCCTGCTGCGCAGGACATTGCTTCCCGATCTTCGCCAATTTCAAGGGCGGCAAAGCGGTCGCGACGACGTTTGGTTATCTGTTGGCTGCCGGCCTGTTTGTAACCCACGAACCGATCCAGATGTTTGTGATTCCGTTTGTGATCTTCATGATCACCTTAAAGATCTGGAAGATGGTATCGCTGTCCTCCATCATCGGCATCGCCAGCGCGGCGCTCATCACGACGCTGACTCAGTCCAATCTCATGATCACCGCCTCGATCTGGATTCTCTGGGCGTTTGTCACCTACCGTCACAAAGCCAATATCGAACGGATCCGCAACCACGAGGAAAAGAAAATCTCCTGGATGTAACTGACGATCAATCAGAAAAAAGCTCGTTTTCATCTGAAAGCGAGTTTTTATTTTATCGTCGATTCAATGCCTGTCATTCGCCGTTGAGCTGTTCATTCAACGCCTGGAGAATCACATCGTTCGCACCATTATAAATGATCATCAACTGATCATAATAATAGATATGATAATGGGTGTCCAGCACTTTTTCTTCACGGGCCTCTGCGGATCCTTCAACAATATATAAAGTCGCATCTGACGCCGCGAGCGAGCCGATCTGCTCGGCGCTGATCGTTTCCAGATTCAACGTTTCATAAAAATCATAGCTCTTAAACCGATCCAGCAGATTACTGATCGAGATTGGAAATCCATCGTTGCTGACGCTGATCTCGGCCTGGGATTTAACGGAATAATCCGTAGCTACCGCGTTTTTAGGCTGGCTGCCGCATCCTGCGCTGATCAGAAACACGCAGAAAATCAAGAAAGGCAAAACTGACCTTTTCATAGACAGAACCTCCTACCTCTTTGATTATACCGATCCCGGCTTTAAATAGATAGAGGATTAAGGAATGCTTCATGTCAATTTAAGAAAGGTGTAATAAATTATTCAGTTACATGCCTAAATAGTTGGATGACCACTCCAAAGCGGCCTGACTTTGCGCCGCATCGATCAAGCCGACAGCCTGCATCGCTTCCAAAACCTGCTGCTGACGATGCAGCGCCAGATCTTTGCCGGAGCTGAGCTGATAACGGCTCGGCGACTGCGGCAAGCCTGCCAGTAAAGTCGCTTCAGCCAACGTCAGCTCAGAAGGTTCTTTATCAAAATATCCGCGACTGGCCTGGGCAATACCGTAGTGTCCGTCGCCATAATAGATGACATTGACATAAAAGGCGAGAATCTCATCTTTGGAATAAGCCGCCTCCAGATCGTAGAGGAAGAACACCTCCGCGATTTTCCGTGTCAATGACGGTTTATGCGTAAAATACAAGTTTTTCGCCAGCTGCTGGGGAATCGTGCTGCCGCCTTCCTTCACTTCGCCGGAGATCAGATTTGTCAGCAACGCCCGCCCCAGAGAGATCACATCAATCCCCTTTCGGGTATAAAAGCGGCGGTCCTCCACTGCGACGACGGCGTTGACAAAATCCGGACTGATCTGATCCAGCGGTGTATAATCTTCGCGTTGTTTCACTTCCTCGATTTTATCGGTCAGCGGAACTTCGGCGATCGCTTCTTTATATCGCTGATAGCCTGAAGCTGTCAGCCATCCCGCGCCAATCAAAAGCAGGATTAACAGAACAAGCACGAAACGTTTTATCACTTTCATCTTTATCACCTGACCGCATTATAACACGCAAATCCTGCCTATACCCTTACACTTTAGTCATGTTCCCGTCACCAAAATCCAATAAAAAAACTGACAGGCCCGGCGATCATACCGCCTTGCTTATCAGCTTTTTATTTCCTTCTTTCCAAGGGTCAATTACTGTCCCATGGACTTCATAATAGCCCGGATCTGAGCTTCCGACGGCTTCCGTCCCATCTGCAGGAACATGGCGCGAATCATCTTCTCATTAACTGGAGGATGTTCCTTCAACTGCTTTTCAAAATAACGGCGCGTGAAGAAGAAACCCAGACCGCCTCCAATAAGTAATCCTAAAAGCAGAAACATGATTGAACTCAAGAATTCATTTCCCATTATTACACCACCTATCTTTGTGATTATCGTACTTATTGTATCGTTTTTCAGTCTATTTTACAAGTCTATTTCCGACAGAACCAACGTCCCCCGCAGTTGCTTCAATTCATACAGAAACGGGTATTCCGCCTTATCTGAAAGAACCACATGCCATTGCTTTTTTTCCAGCGTGCTTGTCCGCTGCGTCAACGAGTTATAATAAGTTATTTTATCCGGCACCAGAAACATATCGTCCCGATATTGAAAGCGTGTCTTCAGCTGTTGGAAAATGACATCCGGCGCGATCAGGATCGCGGCCAGCTGAGCTTGATATTCAGAACGCCCTTCCATCCAGCCAAGAACCGACGTACTGTTTTTCATGACGGAAATAAACTCGTCGCGGATTATATATCCTTTAATCATCTTCTCACCCTGTTTAATATAACAGCTGGCCTTTAAATAAATTGTCGAACAAGAAAAACGGTGAATCCGACTCCCTATCCGATTCACCGTCGCTACTTGTGATCAGCTTTGCACCTATATAATAGACTGATCACTCACCAATTTTTATCATTTTTCTACAAGCAAGACATCAAATAAATATCGATTATGTTTTTATTCTCACTGTAGCGGTCCGGTTTATTATGTTTCTGCAACTTAGTTCATCCAACTTGTTCCGTTCTCTCGTTTTCCCGTAGAATGAAGCCCCCATTACTTCGCCATAATAAACATTGTTGTTGATTTTATGCAATTCAGTTAATTTATAGATTAACCAAACATGCAATCTGGTGACGAACATCCCTGTGGCTCAATGCACAATTCCGGATGTTCAACCGAGCATCCCTCTGGATCCGTCCCTTCAGCACTAATTGGATTGCAGACAACAGCTAAAGCCACGGCAATCGTTAATGCTACTAAAGCTTTTTTCATTATTTTCCTCCTTTCAACACGTATAATTATAAACTGCAAAATCAATAAGATTAAATTTTGATACAAACGCAATGTTCAAGGTAATTAAGCTTTAAACTTCTACATTCCAATCAATTTTATGCGAAGTAAAATTATTAAACTTAATCGCAGCTTTATAACATTTAGTCACTTTTGCTAAATCATTCAATTCTTCTTCAAAATATTTTATTAGATTATCTGATCTATATTTCGTTGCCATTATCTTATGTATATCATGAGTAATATAATTTTCTAGATTTTTTTCAGTTTCATTTCCAAGCCTCATTATAAAATAATTATAAAAGACTTTGTTAATTTCCTCATTTTCAATACTTTGAAATGTGATGGCCTTTAATTTTTCCAAAGACTCCAAATCATTTAATTTTTTTGCACATCTTAATATATAAAGATCGTGTATAGAAAAGGTATTTGTACGATTTATGAATTTTCTAAAATAAAACATCGCTTGTTCATATTCTTTATCAAAATAATAATGAAAACCAATATTAAAATAATTTTTAACAAGCTTTTTCTCTGCTAAAATACCAGAAGAATTTTCCAAACATTGAATTGATTTATCAAAAAAATATTTTACATTTTCCTTATTCCCTGTATGTAAAGCTAAAGCCTTTGAAAAATAGAGGATACCTAATTGATAATTTGAATTTAACGTTTGAAAGTAATTTATTCCGTTATCTATTACAGTTAATGCTGTGATCCATTTTTCTTTATACATTAACCAAAAAGCACAGTACAGACAAGAAATGCTTGTTAACTCAAATTGATTCAAAGTGTTATAAATAGCTTCTGAAACACTTACATTTATACATTTAAAGTAATAATAATCAAACAAAATATTTAATACTAATTCAATCATATTTTTTGGTAGAACGAAACAAGTCGACAAAACTCTGTCCGCCACCTCATTAGTTGGATAATCTGCAGCTAAATAATATTTGGTAATAACTTTAAAAGAATCGTAGATATCTATATAATAAAAATATTCCTTTTTATCCTTAAAGACTTGATCAAGTTCATCATCTATAGTTTTAATTTTCGTTAAATCATATAATTCCACAGCTTTAAATAATTCATCACTTAATCGTTCAACGTTGGTCATCACCCCCGGAAAGTCATCGACCTTAAACCCCAGCTTCTCAATAAAGAAAACATACAACTCGTCATCCTTGATAATCTGTCCTCGCTCTAAACGGTTTAATGTAGCTCTGGAACAAACTGGTTCACCCTCAACGATTTCATAAAAAGGATGATCCTTGGTCGCCAAGATAAACTCGTTACAGCTGAAACGTTTATCTTTAGATCCCTGATGCATTCGTTCACGATAGATCTTGATAAGACGTCCACTGTTTTCCCGCATTTTGTTATTCGCAAACATGTTCGTTCCCCCTCCAAAAATTCCGGTTATATTCTATCACAGATTATATTGAAAAATGGTAATATTTGGGAATTCTATTTATAAAATCATATCACAAATTTATCAATACAAAGCAAAATGTAAGAATTATTGAATTTTTAGGACACAAAATCTCTACAATATCAAGTCCTTGGTTTTAATCGCCTGCTTTCGGTTACCTCCATCAAAAGCTTTGTAGCTACTAAATCAAATTGAGTTTCTACAGCTTTACCAGTATAAAAACAGTAATCATGACGCAGTAATTCCAAGATTACATATCAGAAATTACATTTTCCTTGTTGTGAATTCATTCAATAACTGTATTTTTATCAAAACCTGGTTCTATTCCTGGTAATTCCTTGACCGTTAAAATAAATACGTTATCGATTCACTGTTTTTCTTTAGATTTTCATCAAATATCAACTAAAATCGTCGGATCGAACATACGTTGAAGAAAGTGATAACAATGTGGACACAACTATTTCAAATGCTTCAGATCTTCTTCAGCTGATTTATCGGTTATCTGAACAATCTCCTTCCAGCAGTTTTTGACGGTGGAAGAAAAACAAGACGCCTTACAACGCATGGCGAAAGGCGACGTCGAAGCGCGGCTGATTTAATCGAACACAATCTTCGTTTAGTCGCGCCCATCGTAAAGCAATTCGATATCCGCCGTGAACAAACCGAAGACCTCATCAGCATTGGTACGATTGGTTTGATCAAAGGGATCGACACGTTCAAAGTCGATAAAGGGCATAAGCTGGCAACTTATGTTACCCTCTGTATTGTATGTTATCCTCTCACGGATGCGTTTATGGTTCCAAACCAATATCCCCCAGAGCAGAAAAGAACTGAAATGGCATATTTTGGCACAGGTATCTGAGAAGATATACATCCTTTGTTCCGCTTTTGACGGTTGTGTAAGGTATGCTCCTAGGTATATCTTGAAGATATTCCCAATGTACCGGACAGGCTCCGTTGGGCCGTTACTACATGAGACTGATACAAAAGAAAGTTGCAGCACTGATTGGTATCCGCCGTGGATGATTACAATCGTTTCTTATATAAAAGGCAGGGTAAAATAATACGAGAGTATCGGGATAATCTTGGCATGAAAAAGAAACCGTTCGCACGGATGATACATCTTGCCCCTGGAACACTTCGCATCTGGGAAAAGGATGAAAAGGTCATGTTCAAAAAATCTTGGGAGAAATATTTCAAAGCTATTATGGTATAAGAAAAGCAGGTGTTCAAGCCTTAAATGGTTTGCTCACCTGCTTTTGACTGGCTGCTATGATAGCAGCCAGTCAATCAAATTTAAAGATTTGATACCTTCGTAGGATGTGATGAAGTCTCTGTCCATGGAGAGAACAATTTTTTCATAGTTATCCTTTATCATGCGAAGGGGGCGAAGTTCTCGCTCACGGGTTTCCGGAGATTGCATACTTTCTGTTACCTGAATATAAAGCTTGTCATTTGGTTTTTCAGCTACAAAATCGACTTCGATTTCTCCGATTTTTCCGATATAAACACGATAATCACGACGAAGCAATTCCAAGAATACAATGTTTTCAATAATATGTCCACGATCAGCATCCCGATAGCCGAGAAGCATATTTCGAAAACCCATATCAATGATATAGTGCTTTCCAAGAGTTTTTAAGAGCTGCTTGCCCTTTATGTCATAGCGTCCGACAGAATAGAAGATAAATGCACTACGGAGCATAGAGATATACTTGTCAACGGTTTTTCCTGCAACATTTTTACCTTTGGTCTGCTGAATATCACCTTCATTGGAAAGTACATTTCCGATGTTGTTTGGAGATGTGATGCTTCCGATATTTGAACAAAGGAAAAGCATGATTTTATGGAGCATATTTTGATCAACCTGGTTATTACGCTGTAAAATATCTCTTAGGACTACCGTAGAATAAATTCCTTCCAAGGCTTGATTGCTTCTTGGCTCATTGAAATGATACTCCTTTAGAATTGGCATACCTCCAAACTGCAAATATTTCTGGAATTTTTCCTCCATTGTGATTGCCGTTTCAAATTCATAAAAGGTCAGAAACTCTTTAAAGGACAACGGCAACATACGAATCTCTACATATCTCCCAGACAGCAAGGTAGAGAACTCTGTGGAGAGCAAATAAGCATTAGAACCGGTAATATAAATATCCACATCGAAATCAAGACGGAAAGATTCAACTGCTTTTTCCCAATGTTCGACAACTTGCAGCTCATCAAAGATGAGATATGTTTTTCCTGTTGCAGGAATAAGTGCGCTGACATAATCATAGAAGGAAAGATAGTTCGTTAGATTACGGTAACGCAAGGATTCCAAATTCATGTGAATAATGTGGGTATCGGGTACATTATTTGTGCTTAGATACTGATGGAACAAATCAAGCAGTGAGGATTTTCCGCATCTACGGATACCTGTAACGATTTTGACAAGATCAATATCTTTATTTTGAATAAGCTGAGTTAAATATTCCGGTCGATTAATTAGATTAGACATAACGCACCTCCTCTTTTGATTCTATTATACCTCAAAGTTAGATAAAATCTATATTTCCTGAATTGAAAGTCGAAAACTTTATAAAATACGACATTTTTTGACTTATAACATGAAAAATATCAGGAAAGCAATTCTTGTTAGGCTTGCTTACCTGCTTCCTTTTTTTGCGAATGCAATGACCGCATCCAGCAATTCCACCTTTTGATCTGATGGACAATTTAGTTTTTTAATATACTGATTGCCCCTGTCTGCGTGGATGCCGACTACTCGTTCTGCCAATTCACGCTTTCCCTGTTCTGTTTTAGGATAATAGACAATTACATTGATTGGAGTACCCTTTCTTGCGATAACACGCACTCCCTCGGTATTTCAGTCTATAAGAGAGAAGTTGTCCGCTATGATCTTTTTTAGGATACAAAATCTCTACGATATCAAGTCCTTGGTTTTAATCGTCTGCTTTTCATCTAAAGCTTAAAATCAACTTGAATTTAAGCAGCTTTACCAATATAAAAACAGTAATCATGACGCAGTAATTCCAAGATTACATATCAGAAATTACATTTTCCTTGTTGTAAATTCATTCAATAACTGTATTTTTATCAAAACCTGGTTCTATTCCTGGTTATTCCTTGATTGCTAAAATACATACATTATCAATCCACTATTTTTCTTTAGATTTTCATCAAATTTCGACTAAAATCGCCGGATTGAACATACGTTGAAGAAGGTGATAACAATGTGGACTCAACTATTTCAAATGCTTCAGATCTTCTTCAGCTGCTTTATCGGTTCCATCCGAACAACCTCCTTCCCGCAGCCTTTGACGGCGGAAGAAGAACAAGACGCCTTACAACGCATGGCGAAAGGCGACGTCGAAGCGCGAGCCGATTTAATCGAACACAATCTTCGTTTAGTCGCGCACATCGTAAAGAAATTCGATATCCGCCGTGAACAAACCGAAGACCTCATCAGCATCGGCACGATTGGTTTGATCAAAGGGATCGACACGTTCAAAGTCGATAAAGGGCATAAGCTGGCAACTTATGTTTCCCGCTGTATTGAAAACGAGATCCTGATGCACCTGCGCAACAACAAGCACGCTTTCCAGACACGCTCTCTGGACGATGCGATCGGCCAGGATAAAGACGGCAGTGAACTGACGTTGATCGACGTGATACCCGCCCCGGACCAGCCCGATCCCATCGACAAATTGATGCTGGAGGAAAACAAACGCAAACTGACTCAATTCATGGGCTTGCTCGATGAGCGTGAACACAGCATCATCGTCCGCCGTTACGGCTTGGAAGGTCATCAGGAAATGACGCAGCGGGATATCGCAAGACAGGAACACATTTCCCGCTCCTATGTATCACGAATCGAAAAACGGGCTTTCATGAAGCTCCTGCGGGCATTTATGAAAGAGAATCAGGAAAAGAAGTAGCCATTTGTTTTGAAAACCATTATAATCATCTTGAGAGATTCGAGGTGGATTAAGTGAGTATAGAATGTGTAATTTTTGACTGTGACGGCCTGATGTTCGACACTGAAAAGGTCGCCAATGAAAACTGGCGCGAAATCGCCGGTCAATATGGGATTACGCTGGACGATGAGTTTTTCTATCAGATCATCGGCTGCGGACACAAATTATTCTTAAAAGCCATGGAGAACCATCAGGATCTGGAACCGCATCTTCCGGAAATCAGCGAAGGCCGGTTAAAAAAGATCTTTGGTATGTGTGAAAACAAGGGCAGCCTGAATAAAAAAGGATTGACGGAACTGCTGGATTATCTGGAAGAAGCCGGCATTAAGAAATGCGTCGCTTCCTCCAGTCACCGCGAGTATGTCGATACGCTCTTAGGCAGTATCGGCAAGCCGTATCACTTCGACAGCGTCGTGTGCGGCGATGAAGTAACGCACGGCAAGCCGGATCCGGAAATCTTTTTAACCGCCGCGCGGAAAGCGGGCGTCGCTCCGGAGAACTGCGTTGTGCTGGAAGATTCCAAGTTCGGCATCATCGCTGCGAAGCGGGCAGGCATGAAAAGCGTCTGGATCTATGACTTTGTAAAACCGGATGAAGAGATGAAGGAAGCGATCCAGGA
>PVML01016579.1_pt1 | contig 11661 bp, 6 predicted proteins | sample 1853371 | NCBI WGS metagenome assembly PVML01 (sample SAMN08533508, study PRJNA380276) | Human gut metagenome, whole genome shotgun sequencing project. | isolation source: participant 1, chromium library | host: Homo sapiens | collected 2017 | reverse complement strand
GGAGGGCGAGGGGAAAACCATGATTGTTTACACGGCGGACAAGAACGGAAAGGGCGATCACTACACCGCTTCCGACGGCCATCAGGTGGACCTGCCCATTGCCGTGCTGATCAACGGCGAGTCGGCCAGCGCCTCCGAGGTGCTGACCGGAGCGCTCAAGGATTATAACTGGGTGACCGTGGTTGGAACCACCTCCTACGGCAAGGGAATTGTGCAGAGTCTGATGCCCCTGGGCGACGGTTCCGCCATCAAGATCACGGTGAGCCACTACTATACCCCCAGCGGCTTTGACCTCCACGGAAAGGGCATTGAGCCGGACGTGGTGGTGGAACTGGACGAGGAGTTAAAGACCCAGGCGGTGGTGAAGCCCGAGGAGGACAACCAGGTGCAGCGCGCGGTGGAAGTGGTGAAGGACGAGATCGGAGAGGCGAATCCGGGCTGAGTTTCGGGCCGGTATGCGGTTGAAATATGAATGATTTGGGAGGCGCAGTTGACGGCGGAAGGCCGGGGCTGCGCCTCCTGTTTTGATGCGTTTTGTAACGCGTCTTTGTGTGGGAAATTGTAAACAGATTGTAGGATTTTGGAATCTATGATAAAATGAGAGACATATATGGAGAGAAGGAAACCGATTGGGACAGCGGCAGCGCCGGAGGGGCCGGAAGCTGGGCTGTGTTGGGGAAGGCGCCGGGGAGAGCGCCGCCCGGGTGGAGGAACGAGCAGATGGATATGCAGAGAACGGCCAGGGAAACGCTGAAAGCATTTTGCCGCGCCTGGTATGAACAGCGGAATGTGGAGCTGGCGGCGGCCCTGTCGGTGGGGGATGTGGAGATTGTGAATCCCGGCGGTTTTGGTCCGGTCCACGGCGTGGAGGGGATGACCCGGAGTATTGGGGAGGCAGTTCGGAAGATTCAGGAGCCGTTTGTCTGCGCATTTTCTGAATTTTGTGAGCAGACTCTGGCGGAAGGCGTGTGCAGTCTGTCCGTGGAGTTGACGTTATATAATTCTCAGGCGGTTATCCACCGGAGTGTGTTTGCCGTGCTCGCTCTGGACGGCGGGGAATGGCGGGTTAAGAGCCTGTTCGTGGCCCGAAGCGGTGGAGACGGGGGACAGAAGGAACGTGAGGCCGGGTTGAGCTGGCTGGAACGGGAGCTGGCGGAGGCCAATGAGGAGCTGCAGGACATCATCAACGCGATTCCGGGCGGGGTTGCCATTTACAAGGTTTCCGACCGGTTTGAGACCGTGTACTTTTCGGACGGGGTGCCAGAACTGTCCGGCTATACGGCGGAGGAGTACCGGGAACTGGCAAAGGGCGATGCGGCGAATATGACCTACTGGGAGGACACGGCCGAGGTGGTCTCCAGGGCGCTGGAGGTGATCCGCACGAAGGGGCTGGCCACCATGGAATTTCGCAAACAGCACCGGGACGGCCACATCGTCTGGGTCCGCGCGCAGATCAAGTGGATCGGGGAGGAAGACGGTTTCCCGCTGCTCCACTGCGTATTTCACAATATTACGGATCTGAAGGAGGCCAGGCAGGAGATGGATCACCTGGTCAATTCCATTCCGGGCGGCATCGCCAGCTATCAGATCGAGGACGGGCGTTTTGTGCTCCACTACTTCTCGGACGGAGTGATGAAGCTTTCCGGGCACACCAGGGAAGAGTACGGGCGTCTGGCCGGCCGCGATGCTATGAACCTGGTCTACGAGCACGATCGGGACCGGGTGAGCGCCGCGGCCAGGGCGGCGCTGGCCAGCGGGGAGGTTCTGGACGTATCCTACCGCATGCGCCACAAGGAAGGCGGCCTGATCTGGATTCACCTTAACGGCAGGCGGATCGGGCCGTTGGCGGACCGCCCGAAGTTTTACGCCGTGTTTACCGGTCTGTCCGCGGAAAACCGCCTGTTCCAGAACCTGGCCGGCGATCTGGCGGATGGAATCTACGTGATCGAGAAAGAAAATTATGACCTGCTCTACGTCAATGAGTCCAAGCGCTTCTTTGCGGACGGAAGGGAGAGGGTGGGGCAGAAATGCTATCAGGCCCTGTACGGAAAGGACAGGCCCTGCGAATACTGTTCGCTTAAGACGCGGGAACCGGACGGACAGGAGCACGAGATGATTGTGCCGGAAACCGGGAGCTTTTACAGCACTTCCTTCAGAGAAACGGACTGGAACGGGATCCCGGCCTATGTGAAGATCGTCCGGGATGTGACCGGGGCGGTTGAGCTGCGCAGGGAGAAGGAGCGGCTGGCGCAGTATTTTGAGACGGTTCTGAAAAATCTGCCCGGAGGCGTTGCGGTGGTCCGGCTCGATGCGCAGGGGAAAATGGAGCCGGAGTTTATGTCCGAGGGCTTTGCCGCCATGACGGAGATGACCATGGATCAGGCCTGGGAGCTGTATCGGCGGGATGCCATGGCGGGCGTGCATCCGGAGGACCGCGGGTATGTGAACCGGCAGATGGCGGAATACATCGCCGGGGATGAGAACCACTGCGAGATCGTCTACCGGCTGCGAAAAGGCGGCGGAGGTTACGTGTGGGTGAAAAATACCCTGTCCCTGATTGAGAGCGAGGCGGGCGAGGCCCGGGTTTATTCCGTGTACCGCGACATGACCAGGGAGCGCGAGGAGCAGAGCAGGCTGCGGCAGCAGTACAAGGATCTGATCATGCAGCATTACCAGACTCAGGGGCCGGATGCCTTGGTTTTGGGCCACTGCAATATCACGCAGAACCGGATTCTGGAGATTATCGATTACACGGATTCCAATCTGCTTGGAACCTTCGGATCGGTGCGGGAGGACTTTTTTAGCGGCCTGAGCAGTTTGGTGGTGGACGAGGAGGAGCGGCGGAAATTCCTGGACATTTATCTGAATAAACCGGCGCTGGAAGCGTTTCAGAGAGGGGACGTGGAGCGGCGCCTGGAATGTTTTATGCGTCCGCCCAAGGAGGAGACGGGCCGGTATGTCCAGGTCAATATGAATCTGGTGGCTACCCCGGACAGCGGCGACGTCACCGGAATTCTGACGGTGACGGATATTACCCGGCGGACCATTGTGGACCGCATTATGAAGCAGATCTCCGCAAAGGGTTACGACTTTATCTCAGATGTGGATCTGAGGCAGGACCGGTATTACCTCCTTTCCGGCGATGAGCTGGACAGCGGAATTAGGAGCAGCGAGGGCAGCTATTCCCGACGGGTGGAAGACGTGCTCCTGCACGAGGTGGTGCCCAGGGACCGGGCGCGCATGCGCGAGGCCCTGGATCCGGAGTATATTTTAAAGAGACTGGAGCGGGAGAGCTCCTACACCCTGGCATTTTCCATGGTGGACTTAAACGGCTGTATCCGCACCAAGAATATCACGATCTCGGCGGTGGACCTGCGCCTGTACAGGGTCTGTGTGGCCAGGGCGGATATCACGGAATCCGTCCGGGAACAGCAGGGGATGCTCCATGTGATCGCGTATACCTTTGAGCTGGCGGGCTTTATCAATATCAGCCAGAGCAGTCTGACGCTTTATACCCGGGAGACGGTACTGGAAAATCTGCCCCCCTATTTCGTGGAGCAATACAGTCATGCCGTGAGCCGTTTTGTGGACCATCACGCCTCGAAGGCGGATCAGGAGGAAGCGCGCCGTCAGTTTCGGATTGAAGTTATGCGGGAAAAGCTGGAGGAAAAACCCGGCGGATACGATTTTCTGTTCTCCTGCAATGAGAACGGTCAGGAGCGTTACAAACAGGTCAATGTTATGTGGGGCGATGTGAACCACGGCACCATCTGCCTGGTGCGGGCGGATGTGACGGATATGCTGGCGGCCGAGCGCAGGACCAAGCGGGAGCTGGAGAACGCGCTGTCGCGGGCCGAGGAGGCGAACCGGGCCAAGAGCGATTTCCTCTCTACCATGAGCCACGATATCCGGACACCCATGAACGCCATCATGGGCATGACCGCCCTGGCTATGGCTCATCTGGGGGACCAGGAGCGGGTGACGGACTGCCTGCAGAAGATCTCGATTTCCTCCAGGCACCTGTTGAGTCTGATTAACGATATTCTGGATATGAGCAAGATTGAGAGCTCCCAGATCACCTTAAACCGCATGCGGATATCCATCCGTGAGATGTTGGGGCAGCTCTCCGCGATCATGTCCTCCCAGGCCAGGTCGGCGGGACTTACGTTTTCAATTCAGGCCGGAGAGATCGTCCATCCCTGCTTCTACGGGGATGCGCTGCGGATCAATCAGATCCTGATCAACATTCTGAGTAATGCGGTGAAATATACCCCGGAGGGGGGCCGCGTGGACTTTCGGGCGGAGGAGATCCCGCCGGTGGGAAGGGACTGCGCCCGGTACCGGTTTACGGTGAGCGATACCGGGGTAGGTATGACGGAAGAATTTTTAAATCATGTGTTCGAGCCATTTACCCGCAGCAGGCAGACCACGCGCGTGGAGGGAACCGGCCTGGGCCTCAGCATCACCAAGGGACTGGTGAACCTGATGGGCGGAGCGATCTCGGTGGAGAGCGTGGTGCACCAGGGCACGGTATTCCAAGTGGAGCTGGAAGGCGAGATCGCGGAGGACGGCGGGGAGAGCTGCGGGCAGAGCGCAGGCGAGCCGGACGGGCGGCAGTATGCGGACGAAGTGAACCGCAGGACCTTTGGCGGGCGTCTGTTTTTAGTGGCGGAGGACAACGAGATCAATGCGGAGATTCTCTGCGAGCTGCTGTCCATGTATGGGGCCAAAACCGTGGTGCGCCAGAACGGAGCCCAGGCGGTGCGGGCTTTTGCGGAGGCGGCTCCCGGCACCTACGACGCCATCCTGATGGATGTCCAGATGCCGGAAATGAACGGGTACGAAGCCACCAGAGCCATCCGCAGCATGGAGCGGCCGGATGCGGCGGTTATTCCCATCATCGCCATGACGGCCAACGCCTTCGCGGAGGATGTGAAGGCGGCCATGGAGGCGGGGATGACCGCACATGTGGCCAAGCCCATCGACGTGGAGATACTGCGGGGCAGCCTGCGAAACGTGCTGGATGGCAGCGGGAAGGGGCGGGGTTAACCGGCCCTATTCCCATTTGAAGAAGCGGAGGGAGACCAGGGTGCACACCCCGGCGATGGCCGCCATGAGAAGGATCGGGAGGTGCACGCTGTCTGCGGGCAGCCCCAGAGAGGCGGCCTTTAACAGCTTGATTCCCTGAGTCAGCGGCAGGAGACCGGCCGCCTGCCTCAAGGGGCCGGGCATGACCTCGTAGGGCAGTGTGGCTCCGGAGAAGATCAGCATGGGGAAATACAGAAGGCTGGCGATGACCCCGGCGGTCCTGGCGTCCGGGGCGATTCCGCCCACCATCATGCCGATGGAGAACATGGATACCAGCACCAGCAGATAGCCTCCCAGGAAGCCGGTCCACGAGCCGCCGAACCGGTATCCAAAGAATAGGGCCGCCGTGAGGTACAGGGAGACAAAGGACACGGCTGCGTACAGGGTGTAGATGGCGACCTGAACCAGAAGGATCACAGCCGGGCTGACGGGGGTTACCTGGTAGCGCTTCAGAATGTGCCGGCTCCGGTATTCCGACACCACCAGCGGCAGACCCATCACGCCGCCCGCGCAGATGGAGATGGTGGTGAGCGCCCCGAAGGACTGTTCCAGGAAGGTATATCCGGCTCCCTCAAAGGCGGGCTTGTCCCCATACAAAATTCCCAGCAGCACCAGTACCACCAGTGGGGCGCAGATGGCGAAGATAAACATGTCCATGCCCCGCAGTGACAGTTTCAATTCTGTTTTCATCATTGTCTTAAATGCTCTCATATTCCGATTCCTCCTCAGTATACCAGAGATAAGCGTCCTCCAGCTGATGGCAGGGACTGTTTTTTATGGCTTCCGATACGGTGCCGTGAAACACAGCCCTGCCTTTTTTTAAAATGCAAATCCGGTCGCACAGTTTTTCCACCTCGTCCATGAAATGGGAGGTGAGAAAAATCGTCATGCCATGGTTTTTCAGGTCCGAAAGGATGTTCCAGACCTCCCGCCTTGCCCTTGCGTCCAGTCCGGTGGTCAGCTCGTCCAGAAAGACGACTTCCGGGTTGGGGATGAGCGCCAGCACAATAAACAGGCGCTGCCGCTGGCCGCCGGACAGCTCCTTCACCGGGCAGCGTTTCCTGCCGGACAGCCCGAATTTGTCCAGCAGAGCGGCTGGGTCTGCGGGCTGCCGGTACAGGGACGTCGTGACCTGGCAGAGCTCCCACAGCGTGATCTTGTCCTGATAGTTGGCCTCCTGGAATTGGACGCCCACCCGCTCGAAGAGTTTCCGGCGGTCCGCCTCCGGATTGAGGCCAAGAATGGAGACGCTGCCGCTATCCGCTTTTTTAGTTCCCAGGATGCACTCGATTGCGGTGCTCTTTCCCGCGCCGTTGGCGCCCAAAAGCCCGAACACCGTGCCGCGGTCCACGGACAGGCTGAGGCGGTCCACCGCTGTCAGCGTGCCGTAGGATTTTGTGAGTTGTTCTACTTTGATTACTTCCTGCATTTCGTTACCTCCTTGTGATTTTGCAACAAAAGAATACCACCAACGGGAACATTGGTGGTAAAGTGGAGGGTTTTCTATGGATGGAAATTTTTTGAACGCCGGATTTTCAGCCGAAGTCTTTTTTCAGGGAGGCGATCCAGGTTTCCACGGCCTGAGCCAGCGTGTATTGCTGCCGTAAAACGGCCATGCCGGTTTCTGGCGTCAGGCCGGCCAGATTGACGATCACGGCGTTAAAGTCCAGGAAAAAATGAATGGGCTTTTCAGAGATTTCCAGCATGAGGTTTTCCCACTGGGATTCCCCCGCCTCTGTCAGCGAGTATACCGCTTTCTCCGGCATTTTCCCCTCCCGGACCAGGGTGCTTTTGATCAGCCCTTTTTCCTCCAGCTGGAGCACTTTCTTGTAAATGGAAGGGGTGCTGATTTTAACCCACCTTGAAATGTTGCGGTATTCGACCAGCTTTTGAATGTCGTAGGCGCTTAACGGTTCCTGCTTTAAGATTCCCAGAACGATTAAATCGATGGTTGCCATAAGGTCCTCCTTTTGTGTCTGTAACGGGTGGGATTGGTGGGATACTGATTGTGCTATAAAATATAGTAGTATAGTTGGCGAGATATGTCAAGTGCGGGCGGGCAGCCGCAGAGCGTGGGTTTTAAGAGGTTTTCTGCGCTTGACATATACTATAATTTATAGTATTATTGAGTTCGCTACTATAAATTATAGTATATTGTTGAGATTGGAAAACGAAAGGAGAGTTTCAGAATGAAGGAGAATGAGAAAAAAATGGATTTGCTGGGAAATGCGCCGGTGCCCAAGGCACTGCTGGCGCTGGGCCTTCCAACCATGATCGGAATGATGATCAACGCGCTGTACAATCTGGCGGACGCCTATTTTGTGGGAGGACTTGGCACAAGCCAGATGGGGGCGATCACGGTGGCATTTCCCCTGGGTCAGGTGGTAGTCGGTTTGGGCCTGCTGTTTGGCAATGGCGCGGCGTCCTGTCTGTCCAGACTGCTGGGACGGGGCGATCGGGAAAATGCCAACCGGGTGGCCAGCACCGCCCTGTACAGCAGTATTTTTGTGGGCGCGCTGGTCATTTCCTGCTGTGTGATCTGGCTGGAGCCGATTCTTGGACGGCTGGGAGCCAGCGACAGCGTGAGGCCGTACGCGCTCAGCTACACGGGAATCTATATCACCTGTTCCATTTTTAACGTGTTCAATGTCACCATGAATAATATTGTATCGAGCGAAGGAGCGGCTAAGACAACCATGTGCGTGCTGCTTGCAGGCGCTGTGCTGAATCTTGTCCTGGACCCGATTTTCATCTATGGACTGGATTTAGGGGTGGCCGGAGCGGCAATCGCCACTGGGATTTCACAGTGTTTTTCAACCCTGGTCTATCTGGCCTACATACTGGGGAAACGGAGCGTGTTCCAGTTCAGCATCAGAGATTGCCGCCTGTCCGGGAAAATCATGTCGGAGATTCTGAAAATTGGGATTCCCACCATGGCCTTTCAGCTGCTGACCAGCCTGTCCATGTCAATGATCAACGACGGGGCCCGGGAGTATGGAGATTACGCCCTTGCGGCCATGGGGGCGGTGACGAAAATCATGTCCGTGGGAAGCCTGATGGTTTTTGGATTTTTGAAAGGGCTGCAACCCATCGCCGGGTACAGCTATGGCTCAAAAAAATATGACCGTTTGGGCGAGGCGGTGAAAATTTCCATCATCTGGTCCACGGTTTTCTGCGCTGTGTTTGGGTTGGCCGCCGCGGTATTTTCCGGTCCGATGATCTCGAAGTTTACCAAAGGGGACCTGGATATGATCCGGGTGGGCCGGGCCGCGCTGCGGATCAACGGTTTATCCTTCATACTCTTTGGGTTTTATACGGTTTACTCGTTCCTGTTTCTGGCAATGGGGAAAGCGAAAGAGGGCTGCTTTTTGGGCGCCTGCCGGCAGGGGATCTGTTTCGTGCCGGCGATCCTTATTCTGCCGGGAATCTGGGGATTAAACGGAATCCTCTATGCCCAGCCGGTGGCGGACGTGGCCGCGGCGTTGATTGCGGTGGGGATGGCGGCGTATTTGCGGTGGGAATTGGCTGAGGAGCAAAAATGCGGGGGCGCGGGAGAGATGTGAGGGATGGGATGGAACGGGAGTATAAAAATGGAGGGTGCAGGAAAGAACGTTTGTTCTTGCCTGCACCTATACTTTTTGGTGGGGGTGTGTTATAATTTTTAAGAGCAAGATTGAAGCCCTGGTAAAGAGCTTCAGGGAAGGCAACCAATTCGAGACGTTATGGTGAATTGAAAAGATATTGATTTTCTGTAGGTAATTTAGAAAATATGAGAAAGTTTTACATGAATTTTGAGAATAGAATTTCAGAACCAATGATTTGGAAATTGGAAAATGAAAAATTTGAATTGGCTACACGCGTGTAGCTAATTCAAAAAAGGATGACGTAACGACATCTCAGGATATTTGAAGGAGGGAAAACTTATGGCAATACCAACAAATATAAAAACATTATTATCAGGAGAGGTTGTTGAATGGGCAAGAATCGAATTTAAAGAAACATGGAATGCAGAAGCCTCTCTGAAATCGGTATGCGCATTTGCAAATGATTTGGATAACTGGGGTGGCGGGTATATCGTAATTGGTGTGGAAGAGAATGAGGGACAACCGATCCACCCATTTAAGGGTGTGCCGGTAGATAAAATTGATGCCTGTCAAAAAAATATTCTGGCAAAATGTAAGCTGATTCGACCTGCATATATGCCAATAGTTGAAGTCGCGGATTATGAAGACAAGAAATTTATTGTTCTTTGGTGTCCGGGTGGAGACAGCAGACCATATTCAGCTCCGAAAACGATGGCGAAAGATAATAAAGAACGCATTCATTATATACGGAAAATGTCTAATACAGTAGAGCCATCGGATGACGAAGAAAAAGATCTGTTCAATTTAGCAAATCGGATTCCGTTTGATGATCGTGTAAATCACCAAGCAGAGATATCAGACTTAAATATTACACTTATTCAAAATTACTTAAAAGAAGTTAAAAGCTCACTGTATGAAAAATCAAAAACAGGAGATTTTGTTGAGGTTTGCAGTGATATGAACATTATCAGCAATCTTCCGGAATATATAAAGCCTAAAAATGTAGGATTGATGTTTTTTAGTATGGAGCCAGATAAATTTTTTCCATATACACAGATAGATGTTGTACAGTTTCCAGAGGGATTAGGTGGCAATAATATTATTGAACAGACTTTTAAGGGACCCATTCAGCAGCAACTTAGAGATGCCTTGCAATATATCAGAAATGCCATAATTACCGAAAAGGTAGTAAAACACCCGGATCGTGCAGAGGCAGACCGCTTTTTTAATTATCCATTTGCAGCAATAGAGGAGGCTCTGTCTAATGCGGTATATCATCGTGCCTATGATGAAAGAGAGCCAATCGAAGTTCGAGTGGAGAATGACAGGATAGAGATATTAAGCTTTCCGGGACCGGATCGTTCTGTAACAATGGAAGGATTAAAATCTTATCGGGTATCAAATCGCCGGTATCGGAATCGTAGGATAGGAGATTTCCTGAAAGAACTGCATTTGACTGAGGGAAGGAATACAGGATTTAAGAAAATTCTTGATGCATTAGAAGCAAATGGGTCGCCGAAGCCAGTGTTTGAAACGGATGAAGCACACAGTTACTTTATCACAAGATTATTTGTCCATGAGGGATTTTGGAATACAAAACATGAGGACGAAAATGTGTCAACCCCAAATTCAACCCCATCAACCCCAAATTCAACCCCATCGCACACATTGTTGGAAGGTTTGCGTGGATTATCGTTGAGAGAGCAGATTTTGGTACTCATAAAGAAAAATCCTTCAATTTCAAAAAAGAAAATGACAGAAATACTCGGGGTTTCAATGTATGCGCTGAAAAAGGAACTGGCGGTGATGAACGAAGAGCATGTGGCTGAGTTCGTTGGATTTAGTCGGAGTGGCAAGTGGGTTGTGTATTAGTTGGGAAATTAAAAGAGATATTCCCAAATTAGTATTAGCGCTTTGTGATGAAACCAGCGCTGGAAAAACAAATCAGTAAAAGGAAAAATTATTAAAATGCTTAGATATTTGAGATTTATTGTTTGAAAAGTAAATAGATAATACAAGAATATTAAGCAAAAAAATGATGGAGTTATAAAACATAGTATATTCATGTGTCGAAGTTAAGCTGAGTAAATACTTGTGTTAATTTGATGTTTATTAAATTATAAAGGAGAGATCTTTTATGGATCATTTTGAATTAGTATCAGAATACGCACCAACCGGTGATCAGCCCCAGGCCATCGCCGAGCTGGTAAAAGGTTTCCAGGAAGGCAACCAGTTTCAGACCTTACTTGGTGTCACTGGTTCCGGTAAGACGTTCACGATGGCCAATGTCATCCAAGCGTTAAATAAGCCGACTCTGATCATTGCCCATAACAAAACGTTGGCAGCCCAGCTTTATAGTGAATTTAAAGAATTTTTTCCAAACAATGCCGTGGAATATTTTGTGTCCTACTACGACTACTACCAACCCGAAGCCTACGTCCCTTCCACCGACACCTACATCGAGAAGGACTCCGCCATCAACGACGAGATCGACAAGCTGCGCCATTCGGCAACGGCGGCGTTGTCGGAGCGCAGCGACGTGATTATTGTGGCGTCGGTGTCCTGTATCTATGGGCTGGGAAGTCCCATCGATTACAAGAGCATGGTGATTTCGCTGCGGCCCGGCATGGAAAAGGACCGGGACGAGGTGATCCACAAGCTCATCGACATCCAGTACGAGCGCAATGAGATGGATTTCAAGCGGGGAACCTTCCGGGTGCGGGGGGACGTGCTGGAGATTTATCCGGCCTACTCCGACGGGGAGGCGTACCGGGTGGAATTCTTCGGCGACGAGGTGGAGCGCATTGCGTCCATCGACACGCTCACCATGGAGGTGAAGGCGCAGCTGGGCCATGTGGCGATCTTCCCGGCCTCCCATTACGTGGTGCCGAAGGAGAAGATGATGGAGGCCACGGAGAATATTCTGGCGGAGATGAAGGAGCGGGTGGCGTTCTTCAAGAGCGAGGATAAGCTTCTGGAGGCCCAGCGC
>PVML01004876.1_pt1 | contig 11693 bp, 11 predicted proteins | sample 1853371 | NCBI WGS metagenome assembly PVML01 (sample SAMN08533508, study PRJNA380276) | Human gut metagenome, whole genome shotgun sequencing project. | isolation source: participant 1, chromium library | host: Homo sapiens | collected 2017 | reverse complement strand
GCCGCAGTAAAACGCGCCCTCGATGCGCAGGTAACGTACCCCCTCGGCGATGATGGCGGTCTCCTCTCCCCGGACAAACAGTAGCATAAGCGGACGTGCAAAGATCCAGACCAGCAGGGATACCAGCGAACAGAGCGCGAAGGCGGTGATCACCGCGCCCTTTAACCCCGCGCGGATGCGGTCCTCACGCCTGGCTCCGTAGTTCTGGGCGATAAAGGTGGAGAACGCGTTGCCGAAATCCTGCACCGGCATATAAGCGAAGGAATCGATCTTTACCGCGGCAGCGAAGGCGGCCATCACCGTGGTGCCGAAGCTGTTCACCAGGCCCTGGACCATCAGGATACCGAAATTCATCACCGACTGCTGAAGGCAGGTGAGAATGGAAAATCCGGCGATCTCCCGGACGCTGCGCCATTTCACCCGGCAGTGCCTGCGGCTCACCCGCAGATATGGGCAGAAGCGCCATGTGTACAGCGCGATCCCGATGCCGGAGACATACTGGGCGATCACCGTTGCCAGAGCCGCCCCCGCCACGCCGCGGCCCAGGCCCAGCACAAACCAGAGGTCCAACACAATGTTTAACACCGCCGAGACGGCCAGAAAGATCAGCGGAGCCAGGGAATTGCCAACCGCCCGCAGCAGGGAGGCAAAATAGTTGTACAGAAAGGTTGCCGCGATGCCGCAGAAAATGATCAACAGATACTCCTCCATCAGTCCCTGAATCTCCTGCGGCACCTTCAAAAATGCGATAACAGCGTCCGTGCCGGCGAAAGCCAGCAGATTCAGCGCCACAGTCAGAGCGGCGATCATGGCAAAGGAAGCGCACATGCACTCCTTTAAGCCCTCGTGGTTCTGCTGCCCGAACCGGATGGAAAACACAGCCCCGCTGCCCATACAGAGTCCCAGCAGTATGGAGGTCAGAAAGGTCATCAGCGTGAAGGAGGACCCCACCGCCGCCAGCGCTCCCGCGCCCAGAAAACGGCCCACGATCAGCGTATCCGCCACATTATAGCACTGCTGCAGAAGGTTCCCTAAAATCATCGGAACCGCAAATCGCAGCATGGTTTTCATCACATTCCCCTGAGTCAAATCTCCCCGCATCTCGCCTTTTCCTTTCGAATCGAAATATCATTCTTACGTTTCGCAATCATTTTATCAAGAAAACCCACACAAGTCAATTAACAGATTGCGTTTGTTATACAAATCCGCTATAATCAAGGAAATAAACGTATTTCAGAAAAGGAGGCGGCGATCATGTTTCTTGACGGACTTGACGAGCTGGATCAGAAAATTGTCCAGCTGCTGATCCAGAACGCCCGCATGTCCTACTCGGACATCGGCAAGGAAGTGGGCATATCCCGGGTGGCGGTGAAAACGCGGATTCAATCCCTTGAAAAGCGGGGAGTGATCGAGGAGTACACCACAATCATCAATCCACAGAAGATAAACGGCGCGGTATCCTGTTATTTTGAAATTGAGACGGTACCGGACACATTTTCCCAGGTGACCGGACTTCTCCTGGAAAATGAGACCGTTACCCAGATCTACCGGGTCACCGGCTGCAATAAGCTGCACGTCCACGCGGTGGCCTCATCGGGCGGGGAGATGGAAGCATTGATCCGCGACCTCATCGACCCCCTACCGGGGGTGATCAACTGCAGCTGCAATACGATACTCTCGCGGATTAAGGATATCAAGGGGCTGCGGCTGTGATGGTTTTCCAAAAAGTCCGAACCGAAAAACCATGTTTCAAAATATAGGTACAGAAAATAAGTCCCGGACTTTGGTTAAAAACAGAATTTGAAAGAAAAGAATACATGTTTGATAATAGAAAAAGTAAAATGGTGGCCGATGAATACCTCAGCCACCAATATAACAAAAATTTACACACTAAACGGCAAAACCCGCAACAGCCTATTGCAATCCATTGCTTTTACTGTTATATAGCTTTGGTTATAGCCGTGTGCCACTCAATCCGCCTTACAGTGCTCCCCTTCACCAGCTTAACCGGTGTAATAATCTGCATACCGCTTTCCGGTGCCTTAATCAGCTGCTGGATATTGTCGTTAATCAGCATTCTTGCAAGCAGTCCAATATCCGCATCCATGGTTGTCAAATCCCGCTCCATATACTTTAACATTTCAATATTATCAAATCCCGCCACACTGATATCTTCCGGTACCCTGAGGGATAAATCTTTCAGCGCCTGAATTACGCCAATCGCCATAAAGTCATTGAAAGCAAAAATAGCCGTAGGATAATCCTTTTTGTCCCGTTCCGCCAATAGATCTCTGGTGCAGCTATATCCATTTTGATAATCCCAGTGTTCCGAATATATGATATTATTCTTTTTCAGCTTCAACCCCAGTTCTTTAGCAGCCCGATAGCAGCCCTCCAGCTTTGCTTTTGTCGAATAATACTTTTCTGAAGCTGAGATAATTGCAATATCCCGGTGTCCCATATGATACAGGTATTTCATCATTTGATAGGCGCCGGAAACATTGTCATAGGATATACTGACAACCCCATCAAAAGCGTTGTTAATAATAATCATAGGAATCTTTGAAAGCTTAGCCTGTTCAATCAGCCCCGAATCCACAAGGGAGACAAATATGACAGAACAAAAATCCTGACTGTTCAGCAGCTCTATAATATCTGTTTCTTCTGAAATTGAAACATAAATCAGCTGATAATCCTTCTTTTTGCATTCCTGCTCCAGCTGATAAAACAGTTCCGCATAAAATGGCTGGGTGATGCTCAATCCGCTCTGGGAATCATCCGACATGAAAAACCCGATAACCCGTTTGTGCTCTGTACTGGCTGAAAGAGGCTCCACCCTTTTTTTTAAAGTAACCTTGGTTCCCACTCCGGGCTTTTTTTCAACCAATTTATCATCTACCAGGAGTTGAAGTGCTTTTCTTACAGTAGCCCGTTCCACGTTAAACCGAAGCGAAATTTCACGTTCAGAGGGAAGCAGCATGCCGCATTCAATTTTTCCCTCCAAAATTTCTTGTCTCAATGCGTCATAAACTACATCATACAAATATTTTCTTCCGCTGATTTCCATGCAGTTCAACTCCTTCATCCTTATCTTCTTACCAGACCATTTCTAAAAGCTCCTGGAACAATTCCCGGGATACAGGCCGCGGATTTGTCTTGATATGACCCATGGAGGTCTGAATATTATCCAACACCATTTCCATGTCAAATTCTTCTTTTGTCATATAGTCAGACAGCTTCACCGGTGCCTCTATATTCTTCTCAATTTCTTCTAACCGTTCAATCCCCTCCAGCACAACCTGCTCATCCGTTTTTCCCAAAGTCTCTATTCCCAGAATCTTTGCAATCTCAATGTATTCCTTCTTCACGTACTCCATATTCAAGCGCATGGACGGTGTCAGAAATATGGTGCAGGAATCTCCATGGGGGATCTTAAAAATCGCTCCCACCGGCTGACCTACAATATGGGCCAGACAGGTTCCTGCAGAGATAGCGCAGCCCGCAAAATAACTCCCCAGCAGCATATTCTCTCTGGCTTTCAAATTTCCCGGTTCCTTATATACTGCTTCAATGTTATTCGCCAGAAGCTCAAGCGCCTTCAATGAATACATCTTTGAGATAACATTTGCATTGTTTGATATGTATGATTCAATGGCGTGAGTTATGGCATCCATCCCTGTTGATACCGTTACCTTAACCGGAAGCCCTACGGTTACAAGCGGATCTAAAATCGCAACCTCCGCAATCATGGAATTATGGTATATGGCCTTCTTAAACCCTTTTTTCTGATTATATACAACGCTTACCTTTGTCGCTTCTGCACCGGTTCCAGCCGTAGTGGCAACCGCAATGAAAAGAATCGGAATTTCTTTAACAGGTTTTCCATTCAGCTGATAGTCTTCGGTCACCCCGCCGTTAGAAGCAATCATCGAGATGACTTTAGATGCATCAATTACACTGCCGCCCCCCACTGCAATCACAGCGTCACATTTCTCATTCACACAAAGCGCAGCGCCTTCATCAATTACATCCAGATCCGGTTCATTCACAATTTTATCATAAATTACATATTGAATACAATTAGATTTTAATAATGCTTCAATTATTTGAACACTCTCTGCTTTACTGTTAAATACGCACAAAAATACTTTTTTCTTTTGATACCAGTCCAGCACCGACGGTATCTCATTGATCGAATTTTCTCCCAGAATCACTCTGCGGTTTGTCACAAAATCTATCATTCTTTTTCCTCCTGCACCGGGATTACGCTTATTGCAACCCTTTTATGTAATTATAAATCAAGTCGATTCTCGCCTGGAATTCCTCTTCGGAAAGTTCCGTCTGATTGCCGTTCATATCGAATGCGCTCCCCCAGCAGTATCCGCCCTTCTTTTTGGGAATGATATGACAATGAAGATGAGGAACTCCGTCTCCATAAATAGCGTAATTCAATTTATCTGCTTCAAACAAACAATAGATCGCTTCCGCCACAACCGCCATATCCCGGCCAAAATCATTCCGCTCCTCTTCCGTCAACTGGAACCATTCGGTTTTATGGTCTTTAAAGGCTACTACGCAGCGCCCTGGAAAATTCTGGTTTTTAACCAAATAGACCTCTGATACCTTTAATGTACAGATTCTGGTCATCAACTGATTTAATGTTTCGTTCTTTTCACAATAAAAACAGCTCATTTTGCCTCCCCTATCTGTTTCTTAGCTTTATAATTTTTGTAAACCGGCGTTACCACTGCCAAAACAGCCAACAATAGCAAAATAACTGAAATCGGTTTTGTGTAGAACAGCTTGTAGGACATACCACCTAATGACAAGGCTCTTCTAAAATTGCTCTCTGCCATGCGTCCAAGTAATAAACCAAGAATAATCGGGCCCAATGGAAAATTCAGTTTCCGGAAGAAGAAACCCAAAAGTCCGCTTACTGCCATGATCAAAACATCAATAAAAGAAGAGTTCATTGCATAAGAGCCGATTACACAAAGTGCGATTACGGTCAGCCATACGATTTCCTTTTTAAGGTTAATCAGGGCCGTGCTGTACTTTGCAGTTGCCAGTCCAAGCACCATAATGATTACATAAGCCAGCATCATCAAAACCATAAATGTCATAACAAAACTTCTGTTCTCGGTAAAAAGAGCAGGACCAGGGTCCATTCCATACATCATTAAAGATCCCAGCAGTACAGCTGATATAGACTCCCCCGGTACACCAAGGGTCATCATTGTCACCAGAGAACCGCCCAGGCAGGCATTGTTGGCCAGACAGGTAACCGCTACGCCCTCCGGAGACCCCTTGCCAAACTCCTCAGGTTTTTTAGACATCCGCTTTGCCTGATCCCATCCGATCAAGCCCGCTATGTCACCGCCGGTTCCCGGAATCGCGCCTACAATCACGGAAATAATGCTTCCGACGACAGAACCTGGAATACACCGCTTAAATTCTTCCCATGTTGGCAGCACTCTTCCCAAGGATTGTATTTTTTGCGCCTGCCCTCGGTTTTCTCCGTTATACATCTGGAACAGCACTTCCCCCAGTCCAAACATTCCAATCATAACTGCAATGAAGGAAATACCATCCATGATTTCTGTAATGTTAAAGGTAAAACGGGGCATTCCGAGCATAGGGTCCGTTCCGATTGTGGACAGTAAAAGCCCAAGGAAGCCTGTCAACAGCCCTTTTACAATCGACTGCTGAGAAACGCTTACCATCATTGTCAGCCCGAAGATAGCCAGTGCGAAAAATTCTGCCGGACCAAATTTTAATGCGAATTTAGCCAGTGGAAATGCTGCCAGTATTAAAACCAAAGTTCCGATCCAGCCGCCTATACAGGAAAAAATGGTATTCAGCCCCAGCGCCAGACCTGGTTTTCCTTGTTTGGTCATTTCATAACCATCAAAGGTAGTTGCGATGGAAGCCGGAGTTCCGGGCGTGTTGATTAAGATTGCCGAGATTCCCCCGGAAAAAACACCGGCGTTAAAAACACCGATCAGCATTGCAAATCCCTGCTCCTCAGGAAGCCAAAAGGTAAGAGGCGTCAAAAGCGCAACACCCATGGTAGCCGAAAGCCCGGGCAAAACTCCGATTACATATCCCGCAACGGTTCCTACCATCAAGTAAAACAGAACTCCCGGCGTCAAACAGGACAAAAAAACGCTAAACCATTCTGCCATAATTAATACCCTCCTCTTCCTACAAAAGTATCCTAAAGATATTTGCAAAAATATAATAAATACCCACGGAAAAGATTGTGGAGTAGATAATTGAGAATTTTGCAGAAAATTTCAGGTTCCAGCACATAGCCAGCAAAAAGATTTCTGTACAGATAATAAAATGTATATACTTCCAGGACGCCAGATACAAAGCCATAAACAACAGGGTATAATAAAAATTCTTTCGGTCAAACGCTTCCGCTTTCACTTCTTCCCCATTAATTCCTTTCCGTATACCGCTGACAGTCAACGACAATGCAAATATTCCTGTTATCACTGCAATAATCTGGGGAAATAGTCCCGGTCCGGCATCCCCGGCCATCCCTGTATACTGGAAGCCCATAGTAAAAAAGCCGATGCAGATGATCAGGATTACCGCCCCAAACAAGGTATCCCCATTTAATATCCTCTTCATATAATCACCTCATTTTATTCGTGGGGTGCTGCAGAAGCAACATTAATGTTGCCCCACAGCACCCCGCGATACTGAATCAACTTATTTCAACTCCAGAGAAGGAATCAGTTCTTCATACATTGCAAAATTTTCATTTACAAATTCTGTGAATTCGGCCGCATTTCTGTATTTTCTTGTAAGACCTTTGCTCTCTGTAAACTCCACATAGGGAGCTCCCTCCACGCCTTCTTTTACGGCTGCCTCCAAGGTATCCTTTACATCAGCTGGAAGTCCCTTGGGCGCGTACAGTCCAACCCATGTGCTGTAGTACGCCTCAATTCCTTCCTCGGAAGCCGTAGGAACATCAGGAAGTACAGGACTTCTTTCTTCTCCAAGAATTGCAAGCACCTTTAAATCTCCGGATTCAACGCCCGCAACCGCTCCAAGAACTCCGATAACCGCCAAATCTACATGACCTCCCATCAAAGCAGTAATGGCCGGGCCGCTGCCGTCAAAGGGAACATAAGAAAACTGAACCCCCGCCTCTCTTGCAAATACTTCCGAACCAATATGCATTGTAGAACCTGCACCGGAAGTTCCGCTTACCACAGTGCCAGGATTCTCTTTACAGTAATCCACAAATTCCTGCAACGTATTATAAGGCGCCTTTGCACTGACAATAATTGCCGACGGCGTTTCGCATGCGCCGCCTAGGAAATCCATATCATCCGGCACCACATCAGAATACCCCAATGCATGTACCATGGTAATTTCCGCCGGGCAGATTCCGATTGTATATCCGTCTGCCGCCTGTGACCTTACATATTGGAATGCAACTGCGCCTGAGGCCCCTGTCTTATTCGAACAGACAACCGGTACTCCTAATTTCTGCTCCATAGTCTGAGCAATCAGACGCCCCGTGGAATCAGATTCCCCGCCCGGTGCCGCCTGAATGATCAAATTGATCTGCTTTGTCGGATAACCTTTGTCATTTTTTGCAGTTGTTTCAGCTTCTGCAGCCGTGGTTCCTTCCGTAGCCCCTGCTGCGGCAGTAGTCGTTTGCGCCGCTCCCCCACCCCCAGAACAGCCAGCCAATGATGCTGCCATTGCAATCGCCACCATGTTTGCTACCAGTTTCTTTGTTCTTCTCATATCTTCTCCTCCAATTCTATTGAGCAGTACAGGTTTCATATATGTATATTAATTTATTTTAGTGATTTTGTCTACCATTATCTTTGTTTTAAAATATTTTTGTATATATAATAACTAGTATGCTTTAGATAGAAATGGATTTTTATATTTTTTTACCAACTACATGTATTTTCCTTATAGCATACATGTATCTAACCGGTCTAATTATTTTGCAATTTCTTTCTGTTAACACAGTTAAACGGAGCATTTCCCGCCAGAACATTCACCACCTCTTCAGCAGTTTTCCTTTGAAGGCTGGTAATAGCTTCTATGCTGTACCATGCGCAATGAGGCGTTGCAATTACCTGATCCATATGAAGAAGCTTATGATCCGCAGAAACCGGCTCATTCTCAAATACATCCAGCGCTGCTCCTGCTATCTCGCCGGACTCCAGCGCTTCAACCAGGTCCTCTTCACACACAACCGGCCCTCTGGCCGTATTGATGATAAAAGCAGTCTTCTTCATCATGCGAAACACCCGTTTGTTAAACAGATGGTTTGTTCCCTCGGTCAACGGACAGTGAATGGAAATATAATCACTTTCTTTACAAAGCGTATCAAAATCCACCAGTTCCACTCCGGATTCTTCTGCCGTCTCTGGCGTCACATACGGGTCATAGGCTAAAATCCTTACCCCGAACCCCTTCAGCTTTTTAGCCACCAACTGCGGTATCCTCCCCAATCCCACGAGCCCTACAACCGACTCGGAAAAACGGTACAGAGGCACCACGCTGGAATATCCCCAGTCTCCATTTCTCAGGGCTTTTGTAATAATAGGTAATTTTTTGGAAAGTGCAAAGATCATCGCAATCGCGTGATCGGATACTTCTTCTACCCCATAATCAGGAACATTACATACATAAATTCCTTTTTCAGTTGCTGCCAACACATCAATGTTATTTACACCAATGCCATATTTAATAATCATTTTGCAGTGCTGCAAATGTTCAATTACTTCTCTGTTAATATCCGAGTACTGTGTGATGACTGCGTCGGCATCGTCAATCAGGCCGATCAGCTGCTTGGCATCTTTTATCTGGTATTCTGCCAATTTAAGCCCGGCTCCACCAATTATCTGTCTCTCCTGGTCAATGTTTTCATACTGATAGTCTGTAATTACTACTTTCATATTCCCCCTCCTAACGGTTCATGGCATCTGCCACAAGATATGCTCCTGCTGCCGATAATGGCAGCTTACTGTCCGGTACAAATTCTTCTACATCCGCAAAATACCCGTCGTATACTAAAATATCAATAATCGCCTGGCGCAGCGGGTTCTTACCGCTGACAATAACCGTGGTGTTCTGGTCTGTCTCCAGCGCTTTCGAATTTTTGATAGCCGTAATATCATTCTGCAGCGCCACTCCCAGTATATAGTTGGCCAACTTCATCTTATCCTTTTCCACAAACATATTTAAAATCCTGGCGGAAAAACATGCATGTCCAATTCCCGTATCTCTGGAAGTAACAAATCCCTTCAGCATCATTTCCCGGTCATAATTTGCTTCATTTACAAACTGTCTTCCCACAGCATCTGCAATGATTGTGTCATTGGTAATTGAAGCCAGCAGTTCCCCTGTTATGGTGGTCAGGCAGCCTGTCATTTTTCCTTCTTTATCGACAGATACAAATTTTGTGTGAGAACCGGGCAGCACCAGCAAATACGGCTTACCCTTTGGAAAATGGTCCATAATCGCAATGCTCTCCACTTCCTCGCCCCTCATAATATCCATTACTGCAAAATTTTCCATATCGATCTCGGGCAAACCGTTTTTCACTCCGGGAATGAATAGTATCGGCAGAGGGCAAACATCTTCCAGCAAAATAGATTTTGCCTGTTGGGCCAGTTCCTTTAATCCGGCCGGAGCCGTAACGTGCGGCACCTCTACCAAGCCTACGTTTGAAGTGATCATACCGCACGCCATAACTCTGGAAATATTGTCATAGGTCAGCTTGTTGTTTTCCAAAAGCCGCTCCAGACAGTCGTGGACCGCTTTTTTCAAGCGGTCATTGTTTCCGTCGATCGCGGTGTTGCGGACGCCTACCTCCGCCTTTTCACCCGCAATCATATTGCGGTTTTCATCCCACAGAAAGGTTCTCGTATTTGTGGTTCCTGTGTCAATGGTAATGATGTAGTTTTTCATAGTCTTCTCCTTTTCGTTTTATCAATTTTTCTTTACTGCAGCTGCTTGCACATATTCAGCAGCTAACAACGCCAGCCTGGAATATTCCTTATTTCGAATCATTTCCCGACAGGTCAGACTGGAACCGACCCCCACGCATTCAAATCCGGCGCACAGATAATCGCGAAGATTATCAAGCCCGATTCCCCCCACCGCCATCAGCGGAATGTGATTAATCGGCGCCATAACCGCCTTGCAGTAGGCAAGTCCCAGATTCCCTGCCGGAAAAAGCTTCACAAACGCGGCTCCCGCCTCATAAGCGGTTACAATCTCAGTGGGAGTCATTGCACCTGGAACTGCGCACATGTTCCGTTCAACCGCTGCGCGCAGTACCCGCTCATTCACATTGGGCGATAAAATAAAACCGGCCCCTGCGCTCTCTGCACAAACCACCTCCTCCACAGACATAACCGTCCCGGCTCCCACATACATACTGTTCCCATATTTTTTTTCGGCATAGGAAATAGCCGCCGCCGTATCCTGAAGCTTTGTAACCGACTTCTGGTTAAATGTAACCTCCAACAGACGGATACCACCTTCATAAAGGGCATCGATCACAGGCTCGATAGACTCTCGTTCAATTCCTCTCAAAATTGCCACTACCTTATGTCTCTTAATTGCTTCTGTTACCATTTCCTGATTCATGAGTTCCTCCTCTCTACTTCATACATAATATATAACATGTCATACAAGTGATATTAAAAAAATCCCCCTTCCCCTATCAATCTGATTCATCTTTTGACGAAAAAAATCCCCCCAATCTGGCATAATTATATTCACTGCTCTTCTTCAATGACTGTATTGCTGCCTTTGCATCTCTTTTACGGAGACATTCCATAATATCCTTATGCATATCCACGCCCCAGGGCCGCACATCATTGATCTGATTCATCTGGTAAAAACAATAAAACAGCTCATCCTTGCAGCTATCCATGGCTTTGCACAGCATTTCATTGTGAGACGCTTTCACAATAGCATAATGAAACCGGTAATCTTCCTCCGAAAAAGCTTCCAAATTTCCGACCGCCCGTTCCATTCCTGAAACTGCCTGATGGATAGCGCAAAAATCTTCTTCATCTGCACGTGTTACCGCTAGCTCGATTGCAAAAAATTCAATACATTTTCGAAATTCCATAACATCTAAAAACTGCCCTTCCGTCAGTTGGATTGTCTCCCCGTTTTCATCCGTTATAGAAAAATTAAAATTATTGGGATTAGAAACAAAAGAGCCGACTCCCTGACGTGTTACAATCAGCTTCTCTGCTCTCAGCCTTTGAAGAACCTCTCTCACCACTACACGGCTGACCCCCAAATCCTTGCATAGTTTATGTTCGGAAGGCAGTATCTCCCCTTCTCTCCACACCTTTGCCTGGATCATCTGTTTCATCTGTTGGTGGGCTTCATCTACAAGATTTTTCTTTGCAATATTAATTAATTCCATTGACTTGCTTCTTTCATTTTATTACTGGCTTCATATCACTGTTAACATGTATTACATGTTAATTCTAATTCCAAATATATCATTTGTCAATCTATTTTATCCACAATCCATTCCGTAAGTCCAGGCTTTCAAAAAAAGACTCTTTTGGAGTCCTCTTTTTTCGGGATGCAAAAAATCCCTTGATTACTCAAGGGATTTTCTGTTAAGCCACTGGCCGGACTCGAACCGGCGACCCACGCATTACGAATGCGTTGCGCTA
>PVML01021612.1_pt1 | contig 11707 bp, 9 predicted proteins | sample 1853371 | NCBI WGS metagenome assembly PVML01 (sample SAMN08533508, study PRJNA380276) | Human gut metagenome, whole genome shotgun sequencing project. | isolation source: participant 1, chromium library | host: Homo sapiens | collected 2017 | reverse complement strand
CAGCACATCTCTGATCGCCTCAGCCCCTGTCAACAGCATACACATACGGTCGATACCGAATCCGATACCACCTGTAGGCGGCATACCAATTTCCAGTGCGTTCATGAAGTCTTCATCTGTTGTGTTGGCTTCATCATCACCCTGTGCAAGCAGTTCTTCCTGTGCTTTGAAACGTTCTCTCTGATCGATCGGGTCATTCAGCTCTGAGTATGCATTTGCCATTTCCCATCCGTTCATGAAGAACTCGAAACGTTCTACATAGTCCGGATTTTCCGGTTTCTTCTTTGTAAGTGGTGAAATCTCAACCGGATGATCCATAACGAATGTCGGCTGAAGAAGGTGTTCTTCTACATATTCTTCGAAGAACAGATTCAGAATATCACCTTTTTTATGTCTTTCTTCAAATTCAAGATTGTGTGCTTTCGCAAGTTCTCTTGCCTGTTCAAGAGTTTCTACTTCGTTCCAGTCAACACCTGCATATTTCTTAACAGCATCAACCATTGTGATACGCTCGAACGGCTTTCCGAGATCCATCTCGATTCCTTTATATACAATCTGAGTAGTTCCAAGAACTTCCTGTGCAACAAAACGATACAGGTTCTCTGTCAGATCCATCATGCCATGATAGTCTGTGTATGCCTGGTAAAGTTCCATCAGAGTGAATTCCGGGTTATGTCTTGTATCAAGACCTTCGTTACGAAATACACGTCCAATCTCATATACTCTTTCCAGACCACCAACGATCAGTCTCTTCAGATAAAGTTCCAGAGAGATACGGAGCTTCAGGTCTTCGTTCAGGGCGTTGAAATGTGTCTCGAACGGTCTTGCAGCTGCTCCTCCGGCATTCTGTACAAGCATCGGAGTCTCTACTTCCATAAAGCCTTCATTTCCAAGATATTTACGGATTGCGGTAAGGATCTTGGAACGTTTAATAAAAGTATCCTTTACTTCCGGGTTCATGATCAGATCCACATATCTCTGACGATAACGGGTATCTGTATTTGTCAGTCCGTGGAACTTCTCCGGAAGGATCTGCAGACTCTTTGAGAGAAGCTTTACAGCAGATGCATGAATGGAAATCTCCCCTGTCTTTGTTTTGAATACTTCTCCTTCAAGACCTACGATATCACCGATATCCATCTTCTTGAATGCTTTATATTCTTCTTCTCCGATACTGTCTCTTGCTACATAAGACTGGATATTTCCCTGTAAATCCTGCACATTACAGAAAGATGCTTTTCCCATCACACGTTTGGACATCATACGTCCTGCGAGTACAACGTGTTTTCCTTCCAGTTCATCAAAGTTGTCTTTCACTTCCTGGCTGTGATGTGTTACGTCATATTTTGTGATCTCAAAAGGATTCTGTCCGTTTGCCTGCAGTTCTGCAAGTTTCTCACGGCGCACCTTTCTTAAATGATTCAAATCCTGTTCCTGTCCATTGTTCTGCTGTGTTGCCACTTTTTTCACTCCTTCTCTCTGCTGTATACCATCTTATACTGAACGATTGATCTTCAGTACTTCGTACTCAATAACTCCTGCCTGTGTCTCAACTGCTACTACGTCTCCGACTTTCTTACCGATCAGGGCTTTTCCTACCGGAGATTCATTGGAAATCTTACCTTCCAGGCTGTTTGCTTCTGTAGAACCTACCAGCTGAAATACGATTTCCTCTTCAAATTCTTTATCATATACATCTACTGTACATCCGATGTTGATGGTATCAAGATCCACGTCATCTTCTACTACAACTTCTGCATTCTTGAGGATTTTCTCAAGTTCTTCGATACGTGCCTCGATATCACGCTGCTCGTCCTTTGCTGCATCGTACTCAGCGTTCTCTGAAAGGTCTCCCTGTTCTCTGGCTTCTTTGATCTTTCCTGCTACTTCTTTTCTTTTCACAACTTTTAAATTTTCAAGCTCATCTTCCAGTTTCTTAAGTCCTGTATAGGTGAGTAATGTTTTCTTTGCTTCCATTATAATTCTCCTTACTTACCGACAAATCATTTTCTATTCAAGCCGCAGATACTGATTTTATCCGCATTTAAAGCTACTTTCACAATTTCATTATTATACATATTTCCAGCGGCTGTGTCAACAATTCTTTGCTGGTTTAATATATGCAAAAACGCATTCTCTCATGCGAAAGAACACGTTTTATGTCTATCCGATTTTTTCCATTAAAAGGTTCTCCAGTTCTTCATAACTTTCCACCTGATTGATCTCATCTCTGAGCTTCGCAGAACCCTGCATTCCCTTGGTATACCATGCCACATGCTTGCGCATTTCACGGATTCCGATATAATTTCCCTTGAACTCGATCTGCAGTCTTGCATGACGCAGCATTGTTTCCCGGATCTGGTCTGTGCCCGGTCTTTCCGGAATGGATCCGGTCTCTTCATATGCCAGTAATTCCCTGAAGATCCATGGATTTCCCTGGCAGCCTCTTCCGATCATCACACCATCACAGCCGGTCTGCTCAAACATATCCAGTGCCTTCTGTCCGCTTGTCACATCCCCATTTCCGATTACAGGAATCTTCACTGCTTCTTTCACCTTACGGATAATCTCCCAGTCTGCATTTCCGGAGTAATACTGTTCTCTGGTCCTTCCATGTACTGCGATTGCCGCTGCACCTGCTTCTTCTGCAACCTTCGCAATCTCCGGTGCATTGATACAGGTATCATCAAATCCTTTGCGGATCTTTATCGTCACCGGTTTCTTGATCGCTCTCGCTGTCTTATATACAATATCATAGATTCGCTTCGGATCCTTCATCAACGCCGAACCTTCTCCATTGCGCACGACCTTTGGAACCGGACAGCCCATATTGATATCCAGGATCTGAAATGGAAGTTCTTCGATCCGCTTTGCCTGCTCGGAAATGATGTCCGGATCTTCCCCGAAAAGCTGAAGTGATACCGGGTATTCTCTTGGATCGATCGCAAGCAGCGCCTTGGTATTCTTATTCTTATACCGGAGCGCCTTTGCACTGATCATTTCCATGCACAGAAGCCCTGCTCCCTGTTCCTTGCATAACAGACGAAATGGCAGGTCTGTTACCCCTGCCATCGGTGCCAGCACATAACGGTTCGGAAGCTCTACATTTCCTATCGTCAGTGTCTTTATCATTCAATCTCTTCCCCCAGAAAAAATACTTTGTAATAAAGCTGAAGCTGTGTCAGAAGCTCCTGCTTCTTCTCGTCTGTCTGAATCTCCTTGATCTTCAGACGGCTTCCGATCTCGTCAAACATCGGATCTCCCTCTGCAGAAGTCACTTCAAATTCCAGCTCCCCATTCTCCTCAAATACAAGTGTAAGGATTCCCCCGACATCATGTACATACAGCACACACATAATCTTCAATTCATCTTTGATGTGCTGTGGCAGATTATCAAAATCCGGATTCATATAAAATTTTTCTTCGTAAGAGTTGGCTCCGCATAATACGATCTTATCCTGATACATAAATTCTCCTTCTATACATACCCATAAATTCCACGTACCGAAACTTCTCCGGCAAAGACAGACTTTCTGCTGCCGTCTTCACATTCTACCTGCAATTCCCCGGTCTTGTCAATCCCCAGTGCCAGTGCATCATATTCATGTTCCGGTTCCAGTACACGCACCCGACGCCCACAGTTTACCAGCAGACGGTTATAATCTTCCATGATCGGCTCCAGACTTCCCGCCTCGCAGACCGCTTCGTAGGCTTTTTCAAAATGCTCCATGATCGCAGCGATCAGCTCAAACCTGCGAAATTCTTTGCCCGCTTCGATCCGCAGTGAAGTCGCTGTCTTTGCGATATCTTCCGGAAAGGACTCCATATTGACATTGATTCCGATTCCGATCACTACATGATTGATGTAATCGATCTCTGCGCTCATCTCCGTCAGTATCCCACTGATCTTCTTTCCACTCACGACCAGATCATTCGGCCATTTGATTCCTATATCCAACTCGGTCTTTTCACGCAAAGCTTTCGTTGCCGCATATGCCATGACAAGTGTCAACATCGGTGCATCTGACGGATTCATCACAGGTCTTAACAGAATCGACATGGAAATACTGCTGCCCGCCGGTGATTGCCAGCATCTGCCGCGTCTTCCTTTTCCCGCCGTCTGCGTCTCCGCAACAAAAAGAGTTCCATCTGCACCTCCGGCCTCGCCAAGTGCTTTGGCCCGGTTATTAGTCGAATCGATCTCGTCATAATACTCCAGATTTTTCGCCATCCATTTTGTCTCCAGACAGCTTTTTATCGCATCCGCGGTAATCCGATCCGGAATATCCACAATGCGATAACCTTTGTTTCTCACGGCTTCAATCTCATAGCCTTCTTCTTTTAACTGATTGATTGCTTTCCACACAGCAGTCCTGGACACCTGAAAGTGGTCACAGAGCTGCTGCCCCGACAGATACCCATCGCTCTGCCGGAGCATCTTTAATATCTCCGCTTTCATGCTTATTATTCATTCTCTCCTAAAGTTGCAACCATAACTGCCTTGATTGTATGCAGACGGTTCTCAGCTTCATCAAATACTCTTGACTGTGGTCCTTCAAATACTTCTTCGGTAACTTCTTTTTCTTTGATCGCCGGCAGGCAGTGTGAGAAGATTGTAGTATCTTTTCCTGTACGTTCCATCAGAGCTGCATTTACCTGATATGGCTTTCCGAGACGCTCTCTTTCCTGCTCTTTCTTTTCTTCACCCATGGAAATCCATACGTCTGTGTAAATGACATCTGCTCCCTTTACACCATCAAGGTCATCGGTGATCTCGATAGTTGCTCCGGATTCTTTTGCATATTCGTCACATCTCTTCCACAGAGATTCCGAAGTCCAGAGTGGCTTCGGTGCAACGATTGTTACATCTACTCCGATTTTGGCGCATCCTACCAGAAGGCTGTTCGCAACGTTGTTGCGTCCATCTCCAAGGTATGCAACCTTCAGACCTTTCAGGTGTCCGAATTCTTCTTTCATGGTAAGGAGCATAGCCAGACATTGTGTCGGATGTGTAGTATCTGTCAGACCATTCCATACCGGAATTCCACTGTACTCTGCAAGTACATCTGCGTATCTCTGTTCAAATCCACGGAATTCGATTCCATCGAACATTCTTCCAAGTACACGTGCTGTATCTTCGATACTCTCTTTATCGCCTAACTGGATCTCATTACCTGCAAGGTATGTCGGGATTCCCCCTTCATCCTGTGCTCCCACGGTAAATGCACATCTGGTTCTTGTAGATGGCTTTTCAAAAATAAGGGCAATGTTCTTTCCTTCCAGGCTGTGTCCTTTAATTCCTGCTTTCTTCTTTGCCTTTAATTCACCTGCCAGGTCAACGAGATATTCAATCTCTGCCGGTGTATAATCTTCCAGTTTCAAAAAACTTCTTCCTTTTAAATTCATCTTGTAGTCCTTTCTCAGCTTTGCAATCGCATGGACGAATTTCGGCAGTTTTTCTTTTCCCTCATCTGTACGAGTCTCGTACTTTCTGCTCGTCTCATTCCACAGTTCATCTGCTGTATAAATATTATATTTTGGAATTCTCATGAGCTTCGCACTTGCCTCCAGCATTCCATAGAACAACTCTCTGTCTGAACAGCCGATCGGCAACTTGAGTTTGAAACGATATTCCGTCTTTTCAAGTTCGCTCAAAAGCTTCATTATTTCTACATAATAACACTCTTCTCGTGTTTCTTCAATATAGTAAATCGATCCAGTGAGCCCGTAAAGCGCTCTTTTTGCATCATAATAGCCAATTTTCAAATTCTGTCTGCTCCGCTTTGCCGAAAATTCGAGAATACTGCCAAGTCCTACTCTCGGTTCGATCTCCAGCAGAGAGCCGTCTTCCGGAATCGTCGTCTTCGGCACTCTTCCCGGACCAAAGATCCTTACCTGGATCAGATCCTTATATCCCCTTTTTAGAAGAGACGCGGTCGGCACATTATTGACCGCACCACCATCAATATATGTCTTGCCGTGCAGCGGTTCATTTTTAAATCCAAGCAGATATGCGCTGGCAAGAAGAAAATCCTCCAGAAGACCTTCCGGTATATCTTCAATACTCAGATCCAGTTCCTTCATATCCGATACAGAAAATGTCAAAAGGCAGAATTCTTTTCCGCATTTCCTGATCTTATCTTCGTCTACAACCTCATGGATCAATTCCTTAAGCGGTGTAATATCAATTCCACCATCTGCAAGCTTCTTCCAGAGACCTTTCAAAATCTCTCTTATGGATGCCTCTCCATCAAAGAACTGTTCCATCAACTCATCATCCACATCCATAACACGGGAAAATGCCATCTCTTTCCAGATATGTCCTGCTTTCTCCAGATCTCCCATACAAACAAGGGCGCCATTCAGGGCGCCCACAGAAGTACCCGCTACTGCACTGATCTTCACACCAGCTTCCGAAAGAGCCCGCCACGCACCGATCTGATACGCACCTCTGGCTCCTCCTCCATCGAATACCAATCCATATTCTTTATTTAAATCGATTATCGGTTTCATCAAATCACACTCTCCTTTGCGCTTGATTTCCCCTCATCACTACCGTCGCTGTCTTGCCGCCTCGAACATCAGAACTGAAGATGCAACCGCCGCATTCAGTGATTCTACCTCTCCACACATCGGAATCTTGATATAACACTCTGCTACATCTGCCACTTCATCCCGAAGTCCGTTACCCTCATTTCCAATTAAAAATGCTGTCCCTCTTGTGTAATCCTCCTGATCGTAGCTGTTCTTTCCTTTCAGATGTGCCGCATAGGAATGAATCCCGGCTTCTGCAAGTACTTCCAGGGTTTCTGGCAAATGCTCTACATACACAAACGGCATTCGGTAAACCGATCCCATCGTTGAACGGATCACCTTGGGATTGTAAATATCCACACAGTCGTGACTCATGATCACGCCGGTTACGCCTGCCGCTTCCCCCGCACGGAGAATGGTTCCCAGGTTTCCCGGATCCTGCAGATTATCCAGCACCATCAGAAGCGGTTTCCTTCCCTGCGCATCCAGATCCAGCATCTCACATATCTCACAGCTCCTCTGCTCCATCACAAGCAGGATCCCCTGTGGTGTCTTTGTATCTGACACGTGGGAAAATACATGATCTGACAGGATTTCCATCTGTCTTCCCCATGCCGAAAGTCCCAGCTCTTCTCCATATCGGCTGTAAAACTGCTCCGATACATAAACCTCTCTCACCTGCGCACGCGGAGCTTCCCGGTACATCCGGATCCCTTCTACGATATAGACGCCTTCTTCATCACGTGCCTTTCTCTTTTTCTGCCATGTAACAAGCTGTTTTACCCTGGCATTTCCTGTACTGGTTATCATACTGTAATCTCTTTCCTTTTATTCTTTTTCATTACATCTTGAAACGATATCCCACACCCCAGATTGTCTCAATATACTGTGGGTTTGAGGTATCATATTCAATTTTCTCACGGATTTTCTTGATGTGCACAGTTACCGTTGCGATATCTCCGATAGATTCCATATCCCAGATCTCGCTGAAAAGTTCATCCTTGGTATATACATGGTTCGGATGACTGGCAAGGAAGGTCAGAAGATCAAACTCTTTTGTTGTAAAATTCTTCTCCACTCCGTTTACCCACACTCGGCGTGCAGTGGTATCAATCTTAAGTCCACGGATCTCAATCACCTTATTCTCTTCCACGGCACTTCCGATCAGCCGCTCATAACGTGCCAGATGTGCTTTTACCCTTGCCACCAGCTCGCTTGGACTAAACGGCTTGGTCATATAGTCATCAGCCCCAAGTCCGAGTCCTCTGATCTTGTCGATATCATCTTTTTTCGCAGATACCATGATGATCGGTGTATTCTTTTCCGCACGAACCTTACGACAAATCTCAAAGCCATCCACGCCCGGAAGCATCAGATCCAGGATCACCAGATCAAAATCACCGAAAAGCGCCTTATCAAGCCCTGTCTGTCCATCATTTGCAACCTCTACTTCAAATCCACTCAGCTCCAGATAATCTTTCTCCAGATCTGCAATACTCTCTTCGTCTTCTACAATTAAAATCTTACTCATTTATCGGTACCTCCTGATATTTTCTGATTACAAAATACATCACTGTGCCAACACCTTCCCGGCTGGTCGCCCAGATTTTGCCACCGTGATCTTCAATGATCTTCTTCACGATTGAAAGACCAATTCCGCTTCCGCCCTTGGATGAATTCCTTGAAGCATCCGTCCGGTAGAACCGGTCAAATATATTCGGCAGATCTTTCGCTGCGATTCCTTTTCCGTTATCCTCAAGCTCTACCTGAATAAAATCACCTACGTCCTTTACCCGCAGATTGATCAGCCCGTGCTCTCGTTCCATGTATTTCAAAGAATTGCTGACAATGTTGTTGATCACTCTCTTTAACTGTTCCGGATCTGCAATGATCTTCTGATCACCCTCTACATAATTGAAATAACCAAACTCTACATTCTTTGAATCCAGCTCCATCTCAATATCTTCGGCACAGTCATTGAAATAATCGTTGACTGAAAGCGGTGCAAAGTTATACGGGATCCGGTTTGTATCGATCTTCGCATATAAGGTCAGTTCGTTGATCAGCGTATCCATCTCATTCGCCTTATTATAAATGGTTCCGATATATTTTTCCATCTTCTCCGGCGTATCTGCAACCCCGTCACGGATTCCTTCCACATAGCCCTTGATCGCTGTGATCGGCGTCTTTAAGTCATGGGAAATATTGCTGATCAGTTCTTTGCTTTCCCGGTCACTCTTCAGCTTCTCCTCTGCATTATCTCTCAGACGGATCCGCATCTTTTCAAATGCCTGCATCAGCCGTCCCATCTCATCATCTTTTTCCGGCTTGATCTCAAAATTCAGATTGCCTTCTTCTACGTTCTGCGCTGCTTCCTGCAACTTGTGAATCGGACTGATGATACTTCCATAAATCCACACCATCATGATCATCGCTGTAAATGCCAGAATCAGGACTACTGCGATACATGCGCTTATAATAAACTGCTGGATCTCCGGCATATCTCCCAGCACTCTGATGGATTTTGCAAAATCTTTATATTCCTCACCGGTAATTCCATAAGTATGCTCAATGACTCCGATCTGATAACGCGCAATTCCAAATATAAATGCCGTTGTCAGGATAGTCGGTATCATGATCATCGTCACAAAAGAAATCACCAGTTTCGTCCTTAGTTTCATGCTATATTCATCCTCCATTCATCGTGCACGCCCGGTTATGAGTTCCGTATGGCACTCACGCAAGTCTGCCTGATAACTAATAGCATATCATAAAAACGGGTGCTTCACATCAAAGCACCCGTAAAATTTTCTAAATTTTTTCTAAAACGATCAAATTCAGAACCTGTTATTAAAGATATTTCTTCAAAGTATCCACTTTATCCAACTTCTCCCATGGAAGATCCAGGTCGTTACGTCCAAAGTGTCCGTAAGCTGCTGTCTGTTTGTAGATCGGACGTCTCAGATCAAGCATCTTGATAATTCCAGCCGGACGAAGGTCAAAGTTTTCTCGAACGATTTCCACAAGCTTATCATCCGCAATCTTTCCTGTTCCGAAAGTATCTACCATGACAGATGTCGGCTGTGCAACACCGATTGCATAAGAAAGCTGGATCTCGCATTTTTTGGCAATTCCTGCTGCTACGATATTCTTAGCAACATAACGTGCTGCATAAGCTGCTGAACGGTCTACCTTTGTACAGTCTTTTCCTGAGAAAGCTCCACCGCCGTGACGCGCCATTCCCCCATAAGTATCTACGATGATCTTACGTCCGGTAAGGCCGCTGTCCCCATGTGGTCCACCGATCACAAAACGTCCGGTCGGATTGATGAAGAATTTTGTATTCTCATCTACCATATCTGCCGGAAGGATTTCATCAAAAATGTATTTTTTCACGTCTTCATGGATCTGTTCCTGTGAAACATCCGGATCATGCTGTGTAGAAAGTACTACTGCATCAAGGCGGGCCGGAACTCCATTTTCATCATATTCTACTGTTACCTGTGTTTTTCCATCCGGACGAAGATATGGAAGTGTTCCGTTCTTTCTTACTTCTGTAAGACGTCTTGCAAGTTTGTGTGCAAGAGCAATCGGATAAGGCATATATTCTTCTGTCTCATCAGATGCATATCCGAACATCATTCCCTGGTCTCCTGCACCGATTGCTTCCAATTCTTCATCTGACATCTTGTGTTCCTTTGCTTCAAGAGCTTTATCAACACCCATAGCAATATCGCTTGACTGTTCGTCAATTGCCGTCAGAACGCCACATGTGTCAGCATCAAATCCGTACTTTCCTCTTGTATAACCAATTTCGCGAACAGTATCACGAACGATTTTCTGAATATCTACATATGCATTTGTAGTAATTTCTCCCATTACCATAACAATTCCTGTAGTCGCGCATGTCTCGCAAGCTACACGGCTCATTGGATCCTGCTCCATAAGTGCATCCAGGATCGCATCGGAAATCTGGTCGCACATCTTATCCGGATGTCCTTCAGTTACTGATTCAGAAGTAAATAATAATCTCTCCATCTTTTTTCCTTTCTTTTCTTCTTTGTATCTGCCTCTCTTATCTCTGGAATAATGAAAATCGACAAACAGAATTTCTCTTCTGTCTATGCAAATTTAAAGGTCAGCCCCAAAGGACTGACCTGATATCTCATCATCAATCCTCTTATTGTTCGATTGCTCGCTCAGGTTGGCACCTTCCGGCTTACCGGGGTTGCCGTGGCTTCGCAGGTCCTTTGTACCTCCACCACTCTGAATAAGAGAAAGCGTATTTAATTGTTACCGCTACACATCATAACACTGTCCATACCTTCCGTCAATATACATTTTGGGAAATATGTTCTATCAAAACAGGAATTCCTGTCTTAACCTACTTTTAACTTGAATTTCTGGATCTCACGTTCTGTAGAAACTCTCTCGATCACTGCACCGAGACTTCTGAGCTTCTCTTCAAAACGTTCGTATCCCCTCTGGATATATACGATGTCATCTACGATCGTAATGCCATCTGCGGCCATTCCTGCAATCACAAGTGCTGCTCCTGCACGAAGATCCGGTGCACTGACCCTTGCTCCCGAGAATTTATCTACGCCTTCGATAGTCGCTGCATTGCCTTCAACCTTGACATTTGCACCCATTCTTGCAAGTTCTGAAAGATATTTGAAACGATTCTCGAAAATACTTTCTGTAATCGTGCTTGTCCCTTTACAAAGAGCAAGTGTAACACCGATCTGCGGCTGCATATCTGTCGGGAATCCCGGATATGGAAGAGTCTTCACCTGTGTATTATGAAGATCTCCTTTTGACACAACACGCACTGCATCATCAAATTCTTCTACTTCACATCCGATCTCAACAAGCTTTGCAATCGTAGCTTCCAGATGCTTCGGAATGACATTCATAACAGTCACATCACCTCTGGTTGCTGCTGCCGCAAACATAAATGTGCCGGCTTCGATCTGATCCGGAATGATAGAATAATCTGTCTTATGAAGGCGGGATACACCGCGGATCTTGATCACGTCCGTACCTGCTCCACGAATGTTCGCTCCCATACTGTTCAGGAAGTTTGCCACATCGACAACATGAGGCTCTTTTGCCACATTCTCAAGGATCGTAAGTCCTTCTGCCATCGATGCTGCCATCAACGTTATGATGG
>PVML01020627.1_pt1 | contig 11713 bp, 9 predicted proteins | sample 1853371 | NCBI WGS metagenome assembly PVML01 (sample SAMN08533508, study PRJNA380276) | Human gut metagenome, whole genome shotgun sequencing project. | isolation source: participant 1, chromium library | host: Homo sapiens | collected 2017 | reverse complement strand
AATCTCCTTTAAGTGTTATTTGTTTTAGTTAACTATTTAACCCAAACGCCGTAAGAGTTGAAAGTATAACCGTTAACAGTCGTATTGGAAACCATTACACCGTTATCATCTACATAGTACCATCTTGTACCCTGAGCATCAGAAGCAATCCAAGAGTTACGTAACATTGTACCATTCTTTACATAATACCAGTTAGTACCAGAAGCAACCCATTTAGTTGGTCTAGAACCGTCTTCTGCGATGTAATCCCAATCGCCATTGCCTTTGTCTACCCATCCTGATTGAGTTACTGTGCCGTTAAGGATCAATTTGTAATACAATGTAGTGATTAATGTTTCATTAGCTTCAACTGCTTTCTTTTCTTTAGAAGTTAAAGCATTATAGAATTCACCATCAGTATCCATTAATTTATCATAAGCTTTTTTAGCAGCAACAATTTTAGCAGCTTGCTTATCAGTTAGTGTAGTACCTAATGTGATTCCTTCAATATCAGTTGTAACAGCTTTTAATAAAGTATCGATATCAGTTGTCTGACCTACTAAAGCATCATAAACACTTTCATCACTGTCTTTTTCAATATTAGTAGTTAATAATGTTTTAAGAGCAGCTGATACAACATCAGTTTCATTTTCAAGATAACGTGCATAATCTGCATCTTTTAATCTTAAGCTATAGTTACCATTGGTACGTTTAACTGTTTCTACAGTATAGAAGTTTTCAACTACCTCTTCTACATATGTTTTTAATTTCTCAATATCAGCTGAACGTAATGCGTTAAATTTCTTATCGTAATCCTCTGTATCGTCTTCATCATACTTAGCTGCTTCTGCAGCTAACTCTCCTACCTTAGTAGCAATTTTCTTGTAGTCTTTAATAACAGTATTGCTTGTTTTTAACATTACATTTACTTCTTTGATCTCTTCAACCATTTCTTCTAAACGGTCTACATATTTAGCAACATCTTCTTCATCAGCTACTTTAGAATATTTTACTTCATCTTTCAATTCGTCTACTTTATCAGCTTTTAAATCTTTAATGAAATCTTCTAAATCAGAAAGATTAGTGCGAGCAAATTCAGCATCTTTATCAACTAACATAGCTACTGTTACATCTTCAATAACTTCTGCACCTTTAAGCGCATCAACATAGCTATCGACAAAATCACCGATATAGCTGTCTTCGTAATCTTCTACAGCTGTTTCCATTCTTGAAAATAATTCATCATAAATTTCTTTATTTCCTGCCTTATCAGCTTCGGACATGTTGTTTTTGTAATCAGCATAATAAGCAGTCAAATCATCATAATAAGGTTTTACAGCGTTATATTCACGTTCTGTTAAATCAGCTCCATCTAAATCAGCATCATCAGCAAATTGATCCTCTAAATATTCTATTGCAGATTCAATAGCTGCCACTTTCTCAAGGATCGTAAGACGATTATCGTCATCCTTATCACCAGCAAGATAGATAGCATCAGTTGTTTCTTCACAATTTGCTAAAGTTGTCATATATCCAACAACAGTACCTTCACCATTTTCAGGTGTAATGCTTAATAATGCTGCTAGAGTAGCTTTCTTCTCATTTGGAGCAGCATTACCTAAAAGAGCTGCAGTATTAGTCCATGTAATTTCCTTATCAACTGAAATCGTAGATAATTTTAAATCCGCAGCTTTAATGTCGGCTTTTATAGCATTCAATAAGTCCTTTGCTACATTCGTATCCTCAGTCTTACATACTGTGCTAACTGGATCGGCAGCAAATACAGGAGCAGCATTGCTCAAAACCATAGCCAAAGACATACCAACGGTAGCAGCAGTCTTAACGGCCTTACTTGAATATTTATTCATAAAATAAATCTCCTCTCTCTTTCTCTTTCCCTATTGGAATTAACTTATTTTAGGACACTTTTATGTCTATTGTTTGTGCATGCTTTCAATAAAGAGAAAGAACCCCCCTATTTATCATCCTAATGAATAACCAGCCAATAGATAAAAGGCACATGCACTTATAGAAAAATACAAGCTAATGGCATATTTTTACTGAAAAGAAAAAAGACACACGCAGAAATTGCTGTGTCTATAATTCAAGCATTAATTAATTCCATCCACTGATTCAGGATATAATCAAGATCAAACTCTCTTACCGATAAATTGCAATTATTACTAAATTCTGTTCTTAATTTTTCATCTTTAATTAGTTCTAATAGTTTAATTGCATAACCACATTCATCATAACAAGGTATCAAAAACCCATTTTCACAATCTCTGATAATTTCTGATGGACCGCAATCGCAATCAAAACTTATCATAGGAAGATGATGGGCATATGCTTCTAGTAAAACAAGCGGCATTCCTTCGTATCGTGAAGTTAATGCGAATATAGAATAATTAGAATAGATTTCATCGATTGCTTTAGATTTTCCTTTTAAATGAATGAAATTATTTAACCCTTCCTTGGCGATCCTTTCTTTAAGTTTTTCTATTTCAAGACCATCTCCATATATATCCCATGACCAATCTTTACATTCGCCGGCGATTACTTTAGCAATATTAATCAGTTTATCATAACCTTTTTGATACTCAATACGTCCGATCGTCAGTATTTTCTTTTGCTGTATATCAGAATAAACATGATTTGTGATTAATAAAGGATTATATATCTGTATTATCTTACTTTTACAACCAAACTTTCGGACATAATTTGACTGATCACGTTTTGTTAAGACCACTAAGCTGTCAACATATTTCAAATAATATCTACGGCCTAGATCTGATAATAAGGAAAAAGGTTGTGTGCAATTAAAATGCTCCCATAATATTAATTTGAATTTATCTTGATTTTTCTTTTTTATTTTAGCTAAGTACGTTCTTAAATCGCCACTAATTACAACCTGATAATGATTAGATAAAATTTCTTTTTCAATAGTATCAATTATATATTTGGCATGCATTCTGACATTGATTGATTTATTAAATAAATATTTAATGTTAATATTTGATTTATCAGATAGTTTAAAAAATTCATTTCCTATATCACCAAATAAAGAAAGTAATGTAATATCATATTCTTGATGTGTAGCTAATTCATTAACTAAAATAGAATTTACCTTTTCCATTCCACCTGAATGATTAAAGTTATATACTATAAAACATAATTTTTTCATTATTTAGCCCCTTTATATCTGCCAATTTGCGACTTTATAATATTGACAAGAACTAACATTTGAGCATTTTTTCTATAAAATAGTAATTCTAAAAGTAAAAATGAAACAATAACCATACACATATTCAAAATAAACGATATGATACCATATTGGAATGCTAACATCTGATTTAATAGACAGATTGCAGCAATCTGTAAGAATGAAATAATAATGTATTTTACCTCTTTGAAAATGTAATCAGTTAATTTTAAATTTAAACCTGATTTAACAACCATATACACAATTAAAAAATATGAAATTATATTACTAACTGCGGTTCCGACAAAAACACCAAGCAAACCGTAATTGACAGCTAATACAACTGAAACAACTAAATTAATCACAACCTGCAATAAACGAATCGGCAACTCTTGTTTAAACAAGCCTTTAGTCACGATAACATTCGATAGCGGTGCTGTTACTAATCCATAATAATTATTAAAAATTACTACCAATACAACAATAAAACTCATCACATAGTTTTCGCCAATCCACATATGAATAAAGGGTTGAATCAAGCAGATTGTCGCCACCGCATAAAATGTACTGACCTGAACTGAAATAAAATTATAAAGATTGAAAATCTGATGGATCTTTGTACTATCATTTTCAGCAAATAAATCTCCCAGTGAAGCAACAACACCATTCAGTAAACTCCAGAGCAAGTTTGAAGCTGATGATAAAATTAAAAAGTAATTGCTATAAACGCCCAGTGCCGCAGTGCCTACAAATTTAGAAATGATAATGCTGTCAGTTCCGTTGATACCAACATTAGCAATTTTTGATAAACTTAGAAATTTTATGTCATTAAAAATAGTCTGCCGCTCGTCCTCTTTTAATTGCGAAGGATATGTATAAAATTCAGAATACTCTTTATGTGCTTTTTTCATTAATCTAAAATTAAAGAATAACGTAATTATAATCTCAATCCCTAAATACCAAAGATAACTAGGATGGATTAAAAGAATGATTACTTGCAGCGTCTTTGTAAAAATTTTAGCCAAAAAGTCAAACATTAAGACTTTATAATTTTGCTGGTGTGCATAGTAAACAGTTCGAACATCGGTGAAAAAATAGCTGGAAAATGTAAGGAAAGCATAAAATACGAATACTTTCTGCATGTAAGGTATACTATTAACACTGCCTTTGACAAACAAACCGATAAAAGGTGTAATACAAAATGCAAGAATAAATAGAAGAACTCCAAGCCGGCAAAATATTTTCTTAAAATACTGAACAATAGCTGCCACTTTTTGGCGTTCATTATTCCTTATTGGCGAATATAGCGAGAAGTTTAAAGCCGTCCCCAATCCTAAATCTACAATTGATAAAATACTTAAGATGTTTGTAAATAAAGCATCAAAGCCTAAATATTCAGAACCCAATATTCTAATAAATACTGTTCTTGTAATGAAAGCAAATATTAAGATAATGAATTGCGATACAACCGCAAAGCCAGAATTCAATATAGAATTAATTGTTCTCATAATGTTACCTTATCTTCAATACAAATTAATTTGAACAATAATTTTTTTAATTCATCATTATCATCATTCAAATGATTTCGTAAAATATCCAACTTAACATTGATTTCATCTGTACTTATATTGATCGGTTTGTTAACAAAAATTAAATTATTTTTTGTTTTACTAACTTCTTCAGTATCAGAATGTAACTCTTCAAACATCTTTTCGCCAGCCCTAAGGCCAATTTCAACTATATCAATATCTTTATAGGGTTCATAACCAGCGAGTCTAATCATACGCTCAGCAAGCTCAAGAATGCGTTCTGGCTGCCCCATGTCTAATATGAAGGTTTCTCCCTTGTTTGCATAGTAACCAGCCTGTAACACCAGCTGTGCTGCCTCAGGGATAGTCATAAAGTATCGGCAAATGTTTTTATCTGTTATCGTTACCGGTCCGCCATTTTTAATCTGCTCTTGAAAGATAGGAATTACAGATCCACTAGAACCTAAAACATTGCCAAAACGCACAGCAGCTAATTTTGTAACTCCATTATTTCTGTTTGCTTCAAGCATTAACTCTGTCATACGTTTTGTTGCACCCATAACATTAGTTGGGTTGACTGCTTTATCAGTGGATATTAAGATAAACCGTTTTACTTCATATTTAATACAAGCAGTAAGTACATGATTCGTACCGAATACATTATTCTTAATTGCTTCCTTAGGACTATTTTCCATTAAGGGTACATGCTTATGTGCTGCTGCATGGAAAACGGTAGATGGCTGATAGGCACATATTATCTCACTAATAGCATTTAGATCTCGAATCGATGCTATTAATGATCGAATTACAATTTCTGAAGATAATTCATTTGAAATTTTTAAATGATTAAACTCTTGTTCCAACATATATAAACCATTTTCATTTATATCCACAAGCAATAGCATCTTTGGCTGATATTTTACGATCTGCCGGCATAATTCTGATCCGATAGAGCCTCCAGCTCCAGTAACCATGATTATCTGTCCTGTAATATAAGAAGTAATCTCATCCTGTTCCAACTGAATTTCACCACGGCCTAACAAATCTTCAATGGATATATCCTGTATTGGAAGATGCCTGTTAGCTAGTTCACTTTCTTTTAATGTAGTTGTACTCATATTAACCATCTTAATCTTAATATTTAAAGGTTCTATGATTTCAAATACACGCATTTTCAATTCTTTGGAAGCATTTGGCATAGCAAAGTAGAACAGCTGTATCTGATATTGTTTTACTATTTCAGCTATATCATTGATTGTACCTAGAACTTTTTTACCTGAAATAATCACACCATTTTTATAATCATCAACAAAACCCACAATGTCAATTTTATCGTTTTCGTACTGTTCAAGCTCTTTCAGCAAAATATAACCAGCATCTCCCGCACCAATTATTAAGACTCTAGTTTTCTTATCATTCTCAAGTGCCGATCTTTTGAATAATTTATAACCGGCTCTCAAACTGAACATAGCTAGAATGGTGAGCATTCCTGAAACTAAAATTATATTAATCAGCATTGTCTTAAAATTGAATATGAATGTATAAAGCAACAAGATGGCGGTAGCACTGCCTACTGCAAAAGCAATACTTTTGGTTTCCTCAATACCCATGTATTTCCATACACTTTTATATATTTTAAATTTCCAAAAACAAATTAGATATACGATTAATACACCTATCCCTTTATACAGATTCATTTGAAAACCATAAACCAATAACTGATGAAGACTGAAATCAAATCTTCCCCAAGTGGTAATCAAAAAGGATAAAGTTACAATTGTAAGATCAATACTCAAAATTATTAGTTCTCTATATTTTGCTGATTTATTAAGATTCATCTTTAATCTCCAATCGAATCACTCGGACTCAAATATAAATAATAAAAGCAATTAAATATGAAAAAATAAGCTCTAATAGGCAGCCATAAACGAATTAATTCAGTGAAGAATTTTCTTAATTTAATTTTAAATAGCATTGGGTTGTCATTCATGCGCATCCGTTTCCATTGTATTGGATATGGATAGACACCTAAATTTTTTAAAATACGGAAATATGTTTGCTGCTGCTTACAAAATGGTTTTAGCTTACCTAAATTAATTAACATAACGGCATATAAGTTATATTCATAATAATTAATTAATTCCAGTTGTTTGTGACTAGCATTTTGAATTAAGATTCCTTTATTATCTAAATAATGCCTGATACGCCATAAAGTATTCTCAAGCTTGATTTGATTTATACTATTACTATGTATATGTGTGATTGATTGCCTTCTTTGTCGATAGAAATATATTATTTTTTGATACTCTCTTATCGGCCATTCTTTTAAAACAAGTGAAAATATGAACTCATCATCCTCACCATATAGCAAATGTTCATTAAAAGTTTTATTTATAAAATTTCTCCTAAATACTTTTTGCCATACAGATGAAACATATGTATTTGCTGTTTTAACATATCCACTCTGATACGAGCAGGGCAGCATATCGTGATTATAAGAAAATTGTTCAGAAATAGTTATATACTGAAAACTTAATATCTTTAAATCATCTTTACATAGCGTTTCATATAATTCTTTTAGACAATTTGGAGCAATCATATCATCACCGTCAATGAACCATATAAATTCACCACTTGCGGCAGCAATACCTTGATTTCTTGCAGCACTTACACCTTTATTTTTTTGGCTGATTAATATTATATTCGAATATTGGCTTTGATATTTCTTAATGATGTTTGTTGAATCATCTAACGATCCGTCATCAATACAGATCACCTCATATTCATTGACTGGAAGATCTTGTTCACATACTGAATTTAAGCAATCTTCTAAATAATTATCAATATTATATACTGTTATTATTAAAGAAAATTTCATCCAGCCACCTCCAATCGCTATTTTAAGCCATATATATTTTTCATTTCAGATATTATATTATGAATATCTAATTCCATGATTTTATCAGTTCTTGGCTTGATTTTAATATTTTGGATTTGATTCAATAATTGTGCCAATTCTTCAGGCTTATTTTCATCAAAGTAATAGATATTAGAACCATATTCTTTTAAGTCAATATTTCCTCTTATTTCAGATAGGAAGCATATTTTATTACATGCTATGGCTTGCATAGCCGCCACTGATAGACCTTCTCGATGAGAAGGGAAAATAAATACATCAGCAGTTTTTAATAATTCAATAATATCAGTACGATAACCAAGCATAAAAACTTGATTTTGAAGTTTTAAGTCATGAATTAATCGCTGTAATTTAGTTTCATACTTACCTTTCCCACATATCAATAGCTTTAGGTTTGGATTGTTACTCTTGTGCATTGCTTTAAGAATCATTTCCTGATTTTTGTTTTTATTTAATTCACCTACTGTTATCAATACAACATCATTCAAAGAAAGCTTTAATGCAGCACGCACTGACATAGGATTAACTACTATTTTATCAATAGCATTGATATCAATTCCTACACCATTAATTTTATAAACTTTGCCATTATTATGCAAATGAAACTGCTGTGCATTCGTGTAATCTTCTTCATTGATTGTTAGTAACACATCGGTATATTTTGCCAGATATTTTTCAATTGGATAATAAAGCAGCCAGCTGAGACCAGAAGCCTTATTATAAAAATGAAAACCATGAGCTGTATAAAAAATTTTAGCAATCTCCTTATTTTTTGAATGAGCCCATGCTAATCTGCCTAAAACTCCGCCAACCGGCGTATGACAATGTATGATGTCAAATTCAGTTTCATTTAATAGTTTTCTTAATTCATGAAAAGCTTTAATATTATTTATATTTAATGGTGAACGTTCAAAACATATATTATGTTGAATATTGCAATAGGGAATAATTTCTTTGCCATTAGTAGCTACATGTGTTTCATATCCATTGTCCTGAAAGATTTTTAAAAAGGGTAAATGAAAATGTAAAATATGACTCTCTACATGGGCGATAAATAATACACGCTTCATTTCTTCATCTCCTTATACTGAATTATTTCATTATATATGCCTTGCTCAAAGCATCTAGGCTGAAAGCCGAAATCACGAGTTGCTGCCTGATGATCATAAGAGCGGTCTTCTCCCATTCGTTGTACTTTTTCGATAATATCAATTTTTCCAAGCGAGATAAACTTTAAACATTTTGCACTGAATATAGCTAACCATAAAGGTACATGAATAAATAAGTTATGACTATTAAGCTGAGTTTTTATTATTTTTAAGCATTTAATTAATTCAATAGGCTTTTCGCCTGAGAGAATATATTCTTTTCCTTCAGTATTGGAATTAGTTAATACTTGGTAATATGCAAGACCTAAATCCGCTGCATGAACAGGTTGAATTAGGCAATGACCACCGGCAATATTAGGATACAATTTGAGTTGATCGATCATTTTAATAAATTTACTCATGTTATGATCACATAGATCACCATAAATCATTGTAGGTCTTAAAACAGTAATTTTTATTTGGGTTTGGTAACGGGCAAGTTCCTGATCAATTTTTATATATTCAGACGCAGCTTCTTTATATTTTGAATAACTCCCAGTTGTATGTACAACAATCAATCTTTTACATTTATTAATTATAGCTGCTTTTACAATATTAAGCGAATATTGAATTCCTGCTATATGGATAATCGTATCTATATTTGATAAAGCCATTGTTAAAGAATCATCTTGATTTAAATCGACTTTAATAATATGGAAATTAGATTGATTCGCGATAAAGGTAGTATCTGAACTTTCTCTAACTAAAAAACATATTTCTTCTTTATATTTATGTTTTATGAGTTCTTGATAAAAATAACGGCCACTATGACCTGTTATACCGGTTATAGCTATCATATTACTGCTTCCCCTCTTTAATTCCGCTATGTGTTAATACAATGAAAATGGTATTGATTATGATTTTAAGATCCTTTAAGAATGTTATATGTTCTGCATAGATACCATCATAATTAGCTTTTTGATCAATTGGCAGTTCATCACGTCCGTTGATTTGTGCTAGTCCGGTTAAACCTGGCCGAACTGCAGAAGATCCATTGTTATTTCTCAGCAGAATTAAATCGGTTTGATTCACTAGACTGGGTCTTGGCCCTACTATACTCATATCACCTTTTAAAATGTTTATTAGCTGCGGCAGTTCATCTAAGCTAGTACCACGCATGAACTTACCGGGTTTTGTGATAAAAGCTTCTGGTTTTTCAAATAAATGTGTTGGGCAATTTGTTGGAGCATTTAAAGCCATTGTTCGAAACTTATACATCTGAAAGACTTGACCATTTCTGCCAATTCTAGCTTGCATAAATACAGCAGGACCAGCAGAATTAGATTTAATTACAATGAAAATGCATAAAAATAGAGGGCTTAAAATAATCAATGCTATTAAAGCAAATATAAAATCGAACCATCGTTTTAAATATTTTCTGTACATGATCATCCCTCCCTCTAAAAATAAATGGGAACAGCGTCCCCATGTTTTAAACAAATCTGCTGGATTTATTCAATGCCCAGCCTGACAGTAATCCTAATATCATCCAAAAAAATGGTGCAACGTCGATTACGCTTATATTAAATATTGCCTGAAATAGATAACCTATAACAGCAATAAATAAACCAATATATAAATAATCGAATTTTAAATCTTTTTTCAGATACATCCTTTTAAACTCATTAATACTTTTCTTAATAGTGTAAAAATAGAGTGTTAAATAGCATAGCAAAACTGGTATGCCCTGAGTGATGAGTATTTGAATATATTCATTATGAGCCTTGTTAAAAAATTCATCTCGTACAGGAAATACAGCATGATAGGCTTCACCAAATGTATCGGGGCCGCTTCCGGATAGCCAGTATGTGGGTACTAAAGTCAATGACTCTTTCCAAACCAAAAACCTTCTTGCACCAGATTCTACTGTGATTTCACCGCCTGTCAGTAAATTTTTTAAATCTTCAAACATCACTATAATTTGTTCAATGTAATTGTTATCTGTAAGTAAAAGTAAAGAGAATAAACCAAAAATTCCAATAACCATAGCTACTAACAGAAGTTTAAATGAGCTAAATGGTTCACTATAATTTGAATATTGTTTTCTGGTCAGAAATAAATATACAAAGAAAACAATAATCATTATGCAGGTTCCAAACAATGCACTCATAGCATCAGTTAATATCATTGTTAGTAAAAATAAAATTAAACATATTAAATAAATAATTCTTTCTTTAATTGTTTTGGAAAAATAGAAGAAGGCACTGGCTAAGCCACATAGTAAAACTGTATATGTTCCCATGAAATTAGGATTACCAGCCACACCACTTATAGCATGATAACTAGCGTAACGGTCAATGACTATGTTTTCAAATAGATCAAATCGTTGACAGAGCCCATATAATGAATGAACCACACCAATAAACAAGAAAATTCTTATTAGATTCAAGCGCAGCTTATCATCATTTAAAATGGCTGAGCTTAAAAATATCGTGTAATAAGACAGCAACATGAATAAGCCTTCAAAACGGCCATTTGTACCCCAGATTGAGGTGTTCGGATTTATGGATCTTATCGTTGAGAGAATAGCTAGTACAGTCATTAGACAAATTAGTACAGGTATAAATTTTGCATTGAATCTTAAGCCGCCTAATACTACTCCAAATATCATCGTTATGAATAAGAGTAAGCTTATTACGTATATACTGTTTTGTATTGCATTATAGTAATTACCTGCTGCAAGTATCAGATAGTGTGAAGCAGGTATAAATAGCATTAAACCAATTAATAAGATAAAAATGAAATGCTGACAAATATTCGAAATGTATCTTTGTAAATCGCTCATGATCAACCTCCATTTCTAATACTAATTTTATCACATTACAATTATTGACTCAATGTAATTCCCTAATCATGCAAAGATGATACTTTTTAATTTTATTGAAATATATGGTTATTAATTTAGCCTTTTATTATCAAGAGAAGGAATCTTTTTTAT
>PVML01010326.1_pt1 | contig 11737 bp, 9 predicted proteins | sample 1853371 | NCBI WGS metagenome assembly PVML01 (sample SAMN08533508, study PRJNA380276) | Human gut metagenome, whole genome shotgun sequencing project. | isolation source: participant 1, chromium library | host: Homo sapiens | collected 2017 | reverse complement strand
AGACCGGCAGTATTGCACAGAAGCGCCGTAAAAATCACCTGCGGCGCTTTTCCCTCCTTAACGTTAAAACGCTCCCACACGGCGTCTCCGATCACCATGTAGTCGCGCGCCGTGCTGCGCATATTGCTCAGCTTGTCCCCCAGGGCCAGAATCTTCACATCCCGGCTGGAATCCGCCAGATGGCTCAGCGTAAATGCCTTGCGCTGTTCCCAGGACTTGCTCTTGTCCTCGCTCTCCGCCAGAACCAGCTCCTTCACGCGGCATCCAAACCGCGCCTCCAGCTCCTCGCCCGTCACGCCCGCATCCTCCACCACATCATGGAGCAGCGCCGCCGCGATCATCTCCTCCTCGTCGGTAAAGCCGGATACGATCACCGCCGTCTCCATGGGATGTACAATGTAGGGGATTGTGGTTCCCTTCCGAAAGGTTCCCCTGTGTACCCGCTCCGCAAATGCGGCCGCCTCTTCAATCATAACAATAGCTCCTTTTGCCTTGGCATGTCCTTTTGGGGTTCTCTTCCATTCTACCACAAACCGGTAGCATTTAGTAGTCCCATCTTAAACTTTGGCGCTTGCCGTAAAAAACTGCGGCGCCCCCGTGCGGTAACGGCCCTGGCTGAGGAACAGTTACATTCTATCACATTTACATTAAGAATCACCGCAGGATTACTTTAGATTTTCTTACAATATCTGAAAGGTCAACGAATTTGCGTCATTTCCAGCAGTTTCTGGGACCGGCGGGCAATTTAATTACTTGTAAGAAGAAACATTTTCTGATATGCTATAGGAGTATTTTTACGATTACCACAGGAGGTTTTTATGAATCACCATTCATCATACAGCGCACCGCGCAGCGAGCGTTCCCTTTCCGGCGGCAGCTCCTACTCCCCGCGCGGCGGCCGCAATAAAAAGCGCAACTCTTATCCCAAACGAAGCTGGAAGGACAACCGTGTTCTGTTCACAATGGTCTGCATCGTCCTCCCATTGGTTGTGCTCAACCTGTTCATTTTCTTCCTGGCCACCTCCACGCCCAGAGTGGAACTGACCGTAGGCGACACCAAGGATTACAAGTCCCTGGACATCTCCATCAAGGTCAAGTCCCTGCTGCCCGTCAAGTCCCTGAAGGTCACGCTGGAGTCCAACGAGGTGGAGCTGGAACGCAATAAAAATACATACACCGCAACGCTCACCAGCAACGGCGTGCTGGAGATCCAGGCGACCGGCTGGAACGGCATGAGCGCGGCTCCCATCTACGAGGCCATCTCTCCCCTGGACGATTCCTTCCCCACGGTGGACGAGAACTATACCATTGAAAACGATGTGCTCACCATTGTGGTGGACGACAGCCAGTCCGGCGTGGACTACGCGGGAATCTATGGCGTGGACGCCAACAAGCAGAATGTAAAGCCCCTCTCCGCCGACGCGGAAAGCGGGATTGTCACCCTGCCCATGACCACTGACAGCCTGACCGTATACATTCAGGACTACGCGGGCAACCAGATCTCCCCTGTCTACAGCAGACGGGTGGAGGGAATGGAGAACAGCTCCTCCGGGTCCGTGGAAGCTTCGGGTGATAGCGCCGCCAAGTCCTCGGAGGACTCCAACAGCAGCTCCGCCACCAAGGAGACCACAAAGGCTAAGGAGACCACCAAAGAAACCACAAAGGCCAAGGAGACCACCAAAGCCAAAGAAACCACAAAGGCCAAGGAGACCACCAAAGAAACCACAAAGGCCAAGGAGACCACCAAAGCCAAGGAAACCACCAAAGCCAAGGAGACCACAAAGGCTCCGGAAACCACCAAAGCCCCGGAGACGACGAAGGCCCCGGAGACCACTTCCTCACCGGAAAACGGCGGTCCCCAGTCCGGCACCCTGGCCCCGGTTCAGGATCCCGCCTCCGCTCCCACCACGGCGGCCTCCGACTCCCCGGCCGAACCCACAGGCGGCGGCGAAGAGATCATCGTCCCTGTACTTTAATTCACCAAACGCAAATGCAAATGCGCCCGGCGATTCCAACACCATGGAATCCGCCGGGCGTTTTTTCGCTCTGGTTTGATTGAATCTGGCCTCTATTTTCCAGCTGCCACAATCTGGTCGATAATGTCCACATAATCCGCACAGTACAGTTCATACATAGGGGAAACCGCATCCTGGAACCGCGCTTTCTCCTCCGCGGACAGCTCCGTGATCACGCAGCCCGCTTCCCGGATCTTCTGCTCCGAGATCTTTTCCCGCTCCTGCCACAGCTTCCGCTCGTAGACCGCGGATTCCTGCGCGCATTCCCGGATGATGTTCTGGTATTCCGGGGACAGCTTATCCCAGGTGGACTGGGCCACCAGCTGCAACTCCGGCACCCTGGTGTGCTCGTCAATGGTATAGTATCCGGCCACCTCGTAGTGCCTGGTGGACTCGTAGGAGGGCCAGTTGTTCTCAGCCCCGTCGATTTTCCCGGTCTGCAGGCCGGAGTAGACATCCCCGTAAGCCATGGGAACCGGGTTGGCCCCCAGCGCCTTGATGGTGTCCACCATCAGCTCCGACTCCTGAACCCGGATATTCATCCCCCGAATGTCCTCCAACGTCTCGATGGGGCGCACTGAATTATAAAAATTCCGGGCCCCCGCGTCGTACCAGGACAGCGGAATGAGGTTGGAATCCCCGAAGGAATTCATAAAGTCGTCGCCGATTTTCCCCTCCAGGACGCGCCACATGTGCTCCGGGCCGGTATAGAGGTAAGGCATCTGCAGCACGTTCAGCTTGGGCACGAACTCCGCAAGGGGCGACAGGGACACCCGGGCGAAGTCCACGCCGCCGAACTGAAGCTGCTCGATCACCGAGCGCTCGTCCCCCAGCGTGCCCCCGGCGTTGACCTGGATTTCGATCTTCCCGTTGGTCCGCTGGTTCACTAGCTCTGCGAACTTGTAAGCCCCCTGGGTGGTGGGATAGTCCTCCGCCTGGTTCTCAGCGTAGGTGAGTACAAATTCCGGAACCCCGGAATCCGCCTTTCCTCCCCCGGCCCCTGCGCACGCGGTCAAAAGCGCTGCGCCGCACAGGAGAAACACCGCCATTTTCGTTTTCACCGCGCTTCTCCCCCCTTCTCCTGCTCCCAGCCCCAGCAGTCCGCCCTCTGCCTCAATGTCCCCTGATCCATCCCTTGTTCCTCCAAATTCATCAGACCTCCCCTCAAACCGGAATCCCGGCAATCCCACCCGGGCCTGGCGGCTCCGGCAAGAAACATAAAGCCGGGCCCGCCGGGGTCCAGCCGTTATCTCTTTACCTTTGAGGCAATATAGCTGTAAAATGCCGCCCGGTCCGATCCCAGCACCCGGTTGCTCAGCACAAATCCATGGGTGGTGTCCGAAAAGATGACAATCATGGTGGGCTTTTTGGAAATTTTCTTCACCTTGCTCCACGCCAAAACAGCGTCCTTGTCCCCCGTCATCACATGAAGCCCCGCGTCGTCGAATCCCACCCGGGTGTCCGCCGTGATCCCAGCCGCCTGCTTCTGCGCCTTGCGGTACACCGCTATGGGCTGGATCACCGTAAACAGAAGGCCGCACAGCAGAACAAGCCCTCGCATGAGATTGCTCAGCTCCGGCCATCTGGAAACGCCCATGACGATGATCGCCACGGTGAAAATAATGTTGCAGAGTCCCACCAAGGAACCATAGGTGTAATACATGGACAGCTGCCACAGTTCGGCAGCCGTGTTCCGGTAAGTGTACTGGTATTTCATAACCGGTTCCCCTTTCGCCAATCACAGTTTCGGCCTTCGCCGCCCTCCCCGGGCCGGCGTAAAACCGTTTCTTATATAATCAGGCATTAACTCACGTTAATGCCTGATTATAAAATCATAGCGTAATTTTACGGATTATGCAAGCCCCGCAGCCTTTATTTCGCCATACCGCCCAACACAGAAGGCAGCCACAGGCTGACCGCCGGGACAAAGGTAATCAGCAGCAGGGTGATAATCATACACAGGTAAAATGGCAGCGTGGCCTTTACCACCCGTTCCATGGGCACCTTTGACACAGCGGAACCGATGAACAACACCGCGCCCACCGGCGGGGTCAGAAGTCCGATACCGCAGTTTAAAACAACCATGATGCCGAACTGGATGGGATCGATGCCGATGGAGGTCGCGATGGGCAGCAGAATCGGCGTGGCGATCAGAATGATGGGAGCCATATCCATGATACAGCCCAGAACCAGCAGGATCAGATTCAGCATCAGCGCCAGCAGAATCCGGTTGTCCGTCAGACCGGTCATAGCCTTAGCCGCCATATCCGGCACATGCAGCTGGGTCAGGCAGTTGCCGAAAATGTTGGAGGTGGCGATCAGGATCAGCACGATGGAGAGCGTATCCACACAGTCGCCCAGGACCCTCCAAACGCCCTTCCAGTCCAGTCCCCTGTAAATGAACACGCTGACGATCAGGCTGTAGATAACCGCGATTGCAGCGGACTCGGTGGCGGTGAACACGCCGCCCACTACGCCAAACACCACGATCAGAACCGCGGCCAGGGCCCAGAAGGAGATACCCAACTGCTTAAACAGGTTGATCAGGCTGAACTTGTCGCCCTTGGGGTAATTGCGCTTTACGGAAATGATATAGGAGCCGATCATCAGGCTCAGCGCCAGCAGAGCGCCGGGCAGATATCCGGCTAAAAACAGGCTTCCCACGGAGATACTGCCCGCCGTGGTGGCGTAAATAACCATGTTGTGGCTGGGCGGCACCAGCAGTCCCTCACAGGAGGAGGTGATGGTGACCGCGGTGGAGAAATCGTCGTCGTAACCCTGATCCACCATCATGGGAATCAGAATGGAACCCAGGGAAGCGGTGTCCGCGGAAGCGGAGCCGGAGATTCCGCCGAAGAAGTAGGAAGCCACGATATTCACCATGGCCATGCCGCCGCGCATCCAGCCCACACAGGCGTTGGCCAGCGCGATCAGCTTTTCGGAAATACCTCCGGAACCCATGAGACAGCCCATGGTGATGAAGAAGGGGACCGCCATCAGGCTGAAGGAGCTGATTCCCTTAACCATCAGCTGGCAGACCGAGTTTAAGTTTTTGCCCTGAGCCAGAAGGCAGAGCACGGAAGAGAGGGCCACCGCGTAGGCGATCGGGAAACGCAGGAGCACCATCAGGAAGAAACTGCCCAAAAGGACAACGATTGCCATTGTGTTTGCATCCATTATCGATTATCCTCCTTTACAAAAATTCCCTTAACATGGTTGTACAGGGCCTCGATCTCAAAAATGATCATAGCCACGCCCGCCAGGGGCACAGGGAAGTACATCCAGAATCTGGAAACCTTGGGCATGCTGACGTAGGTTCCCTTGGAGCCGATCCCGGTGGCGTATCTCCAGCCCACGGTGATCATAATAAAAGCCAAAATCAAAACCGCCACGTCGGCGAAAATGTCCAGGGCCTTTACCGCCCATTTTGGCATGTAACCGTCCAGAGCGGTCATGCGGATATGGGCGCCCCGGCGGATGGCCAGAGCCGCGGAGAGCACCGCCATGTACGACATGCAGGTCAAAACGACCTCCTCGCTCCAGGCCGGGTCCGGTATAAACGGTATGTAACGGCCCGCAACCGCCATACTTGTAATCGCAATATCAATGACCAAAAGCACCTTGCATACAAACAGCACGACTTTGTAAGTCAGATCGTAAAACGGTTTAATCCTGTCAATCTTTTCAAAAATAGCCGGCATATTGATCCCCCTTTCAAAAAATCAGGCACAGAGGCATTGCTCCCCTGTGCCCTTAAATAGTGGCAATTTACTTCATATCAAGGATCTGCTGGTACAGCTCGGCGTTATCCTTCGTGGACTCGTTGATGATGTCCTTACAAGCTTCCTGCCAGGGAGTGATGTCGTCGACCTCGATCACATTGATTCCATCTGCCTTCAGCTCTTCAAGCACCTTATTCTCAGCTTCCTCGGAAATCTGGCGGTTGAACTCGGAAGCCTCTTTGCCGGCCTGCATCAGGATATCCTGCTGCTCGGGGGTCAGCTTATCCCATGCCTCATCCGTGATAATAACCTGGATTGCGCCCAGAGTATGACCGTCGAGGATCAGGTTGGGGGCAACCTCCTGGAATGCATTGGACTTGTAGTTTGCGATGGGCTGCTCAGCGCCGTCCACAACGCCGGTCTGCAGTGCGGAGTACAGCTCGTTGAAGGATACAACCGTGGGGCTGGCTCCTAAGCCTTCCACCATGCCGTTCATGATCGGGTCGTTGGACACACGCAGCTTCATGCCCTTTAAGTCGTCTAAGCCGGTGATCTCTTTCACGGTGAAGAAATGACGGAAACCTTCCTCGCCGTAGAAAAGTCCTCTCACGCCTGTGCCGTTCTCGTGGGGCTCAAGCAGGAACTGGGGAGCTAAGTCGCTGTTTACAAAGTTCCAGAAATGCTCGCGGCCTGCGAAGGTATAGGGTACAGATAACAGTTTGGACTTCTCGCCGCCGTAGCTGGTCAGAGCAAATGCGGAAATACGGGAGATCTCAATGGTTCCGCCGCCTCCCAGCATGGTATCCAGAACGTCGTTCTCAGAACCCAGAACGCCGCTAGCCTGCAGGTCGATCTTGATGGAGCCGCCGGACAGCTCCTCTACTCTCTCTTTAAACTTGGAATCGGTCTGGCCAACAATGGTTTCCAGCGGGTTTACTTCCGCCATCACCAGGGTAACTTCCGGTCCAACCGGCTCCTTCGCCGTGTCCGCAGCCGCCTCGGAACCTGCCTCGGTAGCAGCTTCAGTAGCAGCTTCGGTTGCCGCCTCGGTCTTCGCCTCAGTAGCAGCTTCGGTTGCCGCCGCCGTGGTCTCTTTTGCGCCGCCGCCGCAACCGGTCAGGGCGGATGCTACCATAACTGCGCACAGCGCTGTGCTAAGCCATCTTTTTTTCATGTCACATGTCCTCCTCTTAATACATTTTTTATATGATCTTTTCTAAATCATAACGTTTTTCTTACGTTATATTAATTATAAGAGGAAAAACACATTCTGAACATGGTAATTTTTTGTGAATCATAGTAGGATTTTAACCTGTTTTAGCATTTTATTTATGCACAAGGCACAGATTTATCTTTATACAATCTTTATCCCCTCTGAAAAATGTACAACCGGTATTCCGTGGGGCTCTGCCCTGTAATCCGCTTGAATACTTTGGCGAAATAGTTGGAGTCCCCGTAACCCACCGCCTTGCCGATCTCCTTCACGTTTACCGTGGGCTGCTCCAGCATCTTCTTTGCCTCCTCCACCCGGTACTCCGTCAGGTAGGAGGTGAAGTTCTTATTAAAGCACTGTTTGAACAGCTTGCAGAAATACGGCTCGGAGTAATTCATAGTGCGGGCCAGCTCCTGCATGGAGATATCGTACATATAATTCTCGCGAATGTACTGGCTGATCAGCTCCGCCACCTTGGACAGGCGGATATTTCCGTCCTCCTCCAGCTCCTCCCGCGGCTCCTGGGCGGCGGCCGTCTCCCCGGCTCCCATCCCCGGCGCCGCCTGCCCCCGACCACTTAAGGCCGCCGCGTCCGCCAGATGCGCATCCGTAAGGCGCATGGCCTCCTCCATCACCAGCATCAGTTCCTGCTCGTCGTAGGGTTTTAACAGATAATCCAATGCGCGGATCATAATCGCCTTTTTAGCATAGGAAAATTCGTCAAAGGCGGTCAGGAAAATGATGCAGCAGTCCTTGTCCGTTTCCCGGATCCGCTGCGCCGCCTCGATGCCGTTAATCCCCGGCATCTCAATGTCCAGAATCGCAATCTGGATCTTCTCCTCCTCGTAGATGCGCAGTGCCTCACGCCCGTTTTCCGCCTGGAAAATGGCGCACTGGTCCCCCAGATTTTTGTGGAGCGTCTTGTAAAGAACCGCCCGTTCGATCATCTCGTCGTCCGCAATCAACAAACGATACATACTCTCTCCCTCCTCACCTCTGTCACTGCTGCGCGGGATTCATCTCTCCGTCCTGCGGAATGGTCATCTGCACCACCGTCCCGCTGCCCTCCCTGCTGTACAGTCTCAAACCGCCGCCCTTATACATGGTGTTAATTCTCTGGTAAATATTTCCAAGTCCAATGCCGATCCCCGAGGTCCTGCTGCCCTGCATGGCCTCCGACAGCTCCCGGCAGCGCTGCTGCGGCATGCCGACTCCGGTATCCGCCACGGAAATGATCACGCTGCCGCCCTTTCTCCAGATGCGGATCACGATTTTCCCGCCCTGCTCCTTTTTGGAGAGCCCGTGGATGATAGCGTTTTCCACCACCGGCTGCAGGGTGAACGCCGGAACCATCACTCCGTTCGGGTCCACCTTTGTCACGCACTCGTAGCCGATCCGGCTGCCAAACCGCATCTGCTGTAAATACATATAATCCTGAACCACCTTCAGCTCCCGCTCCAACGGAACGATCTGCTCCGAGGTCTTTAGGTTGTAACGGAACAAATTGCTCATGCTGGCAATCATACGCTCCGTGGTGGCCGCCTCCTCCAGCTTGGCCATGCAGGCGATCATATTCAGGGTGTTGAACAGAAAATGCGGGTTGATCTGACTTTTTAGCAGCTCCAGCCTGGCCGCGTCCAGGCGCTTCTCCATCTCGATCTTTTCCAGCTCCTCCTTGTGCAGCAGCTCCGCCATCTCATTGTTCTCTTTCAGGGTGTTGATATAGCCCTCCGTGGCATGCTTCATCTTGTTGAACGCCTTCACCAGCTCTCCCATCTCATCCCGGTTTGGCACGGTCAGGTCCTGCCCGCTGAAATCATTTCTGGCGATCTTTCGGGCATTGTGGGCCATTTTCATCATGGGCGAGACCAGCGCCGCGGCCAGCAGACGGGTCAGCCCCATGACAACAATCATCATGACAATCGAAAAGATCATAATCAGATACGGCATGTCGTAGAATACGGATACCTTTTCCTGATAGCTGGCGTTTCCGTACTTCAGCGTGGCCTGCACCAGCCGCCTGGCATAGGTCTGAAGGTAAGACTGCATGGCATAGATCCGGTAGAGCTCAGGCACAAAGCCGTCCTCCTCCGGGTCCATTTCCAGAAGCAGATCCCGGGCCGCGCTGTAGCTTTCATACCCGTTGCGCAGGTTCCAGGTCCTGGCGTACCGCTCCTGGCCAATCTGGCTGTAGCTGAAGGGAAGGGAGAGCAGGCAGCGTTTGGTTCGCACGCAGGCCAGCACGTACTCGTCGCGCCGTTCCTGCGTCCGGCTCCGGACATAGGACTCGAAGGCGCTGACCTCAAGCTCCAGGGCTTCCTGGAAATCATGGCAGCGGGAATTGTCCTGCAGTATTACATTGAAACTGTCCAGGGAAAAATTCATGATGCGGAGATTGAAGGCAACCGACACCCCCATGACCAGAATGACCATGGCGGCGAAGGCCCCGAGCTTTTTCTTCAGAGAGATTGTAAACCATAGATTCTTAATGTATTCCAGCATACCCCTACCCCGCCTTAAAACCGGAAACAGCCCGCCGCCCTGCGTCCGTTCCCGGTGTAAAACGGCCCCTCACCAGTATGATGAGAGGCCAGCTCTTTGTTAATTATTTTAACAGCAGATGGGATAAAAGTCAATCAAACGGCCGTAAAACCGCCGGGTTGCGGTGCCGTTCCGCTACTCAGTCCTGAGCATCCTTATCGTTCTCCTCCTTGGGGGCGGTCAGCTTCTTCAATTCCTCCTTCACCGTGGCCAGCTTCTTCTGGGCACGTTTGGCGGTGGAGAGTTTTTTCGGCTCCTCCTTCGCGGTGGAGAGCTTTTTCTGTTCCTCCTTCGCGGTGGAAAGCTGTTTCTGCTCTTCCTTCGCGGTTGTCAGCTTCTTCTGCTCTTCCTTCGCAGTCGTCAACCGCTTCTGCCCCTCTTTTGCGGCGGCAGGTTTTTTCTCTTTCTCAACAGCCGGCTTCTCCTGACCACCCGCGGCGGCGGGCAGCTTTCCTTCTACTTTTGCAGTCTCCGCCTTGGCCGCAGCCGGTTCCCCTGCTTTCGCCCCGGACGCCGCTGCTTTCTTCGGTTTCTCCGCCGCCGTCGCAGGCGCTTCGGCCTTAGCCGCCCCTGCCGCAGGCTCCTGCGCTGCTTTGGACGCTGCGGTTTTACCGGCTTTTGCAGCCTTTGGCGCGGACTTTGCCGCCTTCCCGGCCGCCCCGGGTTTCTTCTCCCCTTCCGCCTTGGCAGCCGCTTTTCCGTCCTTACCCGCTCCCGCTTCCGCCCTGGTTCCGGCCTTTTTCGCCTTGCCGGTCTCTGCCTTGCGCGCTTTCTTGGGCGCGGCCTCAGGCGTGCAGGTGAAGATGCTGACGCTCATGGGAGCCACATTGATCTCAATGGAATCCTCCAGGTCGTCCCACTCCAGCTTCCTGGACGTTTTCACCCGCGGATTGGGAGCGCCGCTTCCGCCGAACTCTGCGGCGTTGCTGCTCAGGATTTCCTTGTATTTACCCTCAAAGGGCACGCCCACGCGGAATTTCTCATGGGCAATATTGTCGAAATTGCAGACGAACAGCAGACTTTCCTCCGGCTTCTTCGTCTTGCGCACAAAGATGATCATGCTCTCCTGCTGGTAACTGCAGTTGATCCACTGGAAGCCCTCCGGGTCGTAATCCATGGCGTACATAGCCGGATATTTGCGGTAAATCTCGTTGAGCGCCTTCATATAATCCTGCATTTGTTTGTGAGGTTCCGTCTCAAGCAGTTCCCAGTCCAGAGAGGCGTTCTCGTTCCACTCCCTCACCTGGGCGAAATCCTGGCCCATGAACAGCAGCTTTTTGCCGGGATGGCCCATCATAAACCCGTATGCGGCCCGCAGATTCTCCGCCTTCTGTTCCAGGTCTGCGCCCGGCATCTTTCCGATCATGGATCCCTTGCCGTGCACCACCTCGTCGTGGGAGAATACCAGAATAAAGTTCTCGCTGTAAGCGTACAGCATGGAGAACGTCAACTCACCGTAATTATTTTTGCGGAACAGAGGGTCGCAGCGCATGTAGTTGGTGAAGTCGTTCATCCAACCCATGTTCCACTTGAAGTCAAAGCCCAGTCCGCCCTTCTTCGGCTCCCCCGTGACCATGGGCCATGCGGTGGATTCCTCGGCGATCAGCACCGCGCCGTCCTTGCGGCCCTTGAAAACAGAGCTTAAATGCTTCAGGAACTCCACGGCCTCCAGGTTTTCATTGCCGCCGTAGATGTTCGGCACCCACTCGCCGTCGTTCTTGCCGTAGTCCAGATACAGCATGGAGGCCACCGCATCCATGCGGATGCCGTCGGCGTGATACTTGTCCGCCCAGAACAGGGCGTTGGCGATCAGGAAATTGGAAACGCCCGGCCTGCCGTAATTGTAAATCAGCGTGCCCCAGTGGGGATGCGCGCCCTGGCGCGGGTCCTTGTGCTCATACACGCAGGTCCCGTCAAAACAAGCCATACCGTGGGCATCCCGCGGGAAATGTGCCGGTACCCAGTCCAGAATCACGCCGATGCCCTGCCGGTGCATATAGTCCATGAAATACATGAAGTCGTCGGGAGTGCCGTAACGGCTGGTGGGCGCGTAATACCCCGTCACCTGATACCCCCAGGAGGCGTCCAGAGGATGCTCCATCACCGGCATCAGCTCCACATGGGTGTAACCCATCTCCTTCACGTAATCCGCCAGCGGACCTGCGATTTCCCGGTAATTGTAAAACTCCGAGCCGGTGATCTCCTTGCCCTCTGCGTCCAGTTCCAGCTCCTTGCGTTTCCAGGAG
>PVML01001334.1_pt1 | contig 11744 bp, 9 predicted proteins | sample 1853371 | NCBI WGS metagenome assembly PVML01 (sample SAMN08533508, study PRJNA380276) | Human gut metagenome, whole genome shotgun sequencing project. | isolation source: participant 1, chromium library | host: Homo sapiens | collected 2017 | reverse complement strand
CTTACGACAGAGACATTGCAGGGAATTCCATCCATTGTATATGGACTTTTCGGAATGTTATTCTTCGTAACAACCTGCGGGTGGGGTTTTTCCATATTAGCAGGTGCATTTACCCTTGCGATCATGGTACTTCCGTTGATCATGCGAAGTACAGAAGAAGCATTGAAAGCCGTGCCGGATTCATACAGAGAAGGAAGCTTTGGACTTGGTGCAGGAAAACTCCGTACCGTATTCCGCATCGTACTTCCGTCAGCGGTACCGGGAATCCTGGCAGGTGTGATCCTGGCGATCGGACGAATCGTCGGAGAGACAGCAGCGCTGATCTATACAGCGGGAACCGTTGCAAAGGTACCAAGTAATGTATTCGGCTCCGGACGTACTCTTGCGGTTCATATGTACAACTTATCCAGTGAAGGACTCTATATGAATCAGGCATATGCAACAGCAGTTGTGCTTCTGGTACTGGTTGTACTGATCAATACTATATCAGGTATGATTGCAAAACGAATCACGAAATCGTAAAGAAAAGAATAGATGAGGAACAGGAAGGAATCTTAAATGAGTAAAATAAGTATTAAGAATATGGATCTGCACTATGGTGATTTCCATGCTCTGAAAAATGTGAATCTTGAGATAGAAGCGAATAAGATCACAGCATTTATCGGACCATCCGGATGTGGTAAATCTACATTGTTAAAATCCATCAACCGGATGAATGATCTGGTAGAAGGCTGCAGGATCGACGGACAGATTCTTCTGGACGGTCAGGACATTTTCCATGATATTGATGTGAATCTGCTTAGAAAAAGAGTCGGAATGGTATTCCAGAAACCGAATCCATTTCCGATGAGCATCTATGACAATGTTGCATACGGACCAAGAACACACGGAATCCGTTCGAAAGCAAAGCTGGATGATCTGGTAGAAAAATCCTTAAGAGATGCAGCCATCTGGAATGAATGTAAAGACAGATTAAAGACAAGCGCGCTTGGAATGTCAGGCGGACAGCAGCAGAGACTCTGTATCGCAAGAGCATTGGCTGTACAGCCGGAAGTTCTTCTGATGGATGAGCCGACAAGCGCACTTGATCCAATCTCTACATCGAAGATTGAAGACCTTGCGATGGAGCTGAAAAAAGATTATACTATCGTTATGGTAACACATAATATGCAGCAGGCTGTACGTGTATCAGATAACACAGCATTCTTCCTGTTGGGAGAAGTGATCGAGTATAATGAGACAGAAAAATTATTCTCCATTCCGGCGGATAAAAGAACAGAAGATTATATTACAGGGAGGTTTGGTTAAGATATGCGTAATCGATTTGATCAACAGTTGGAGTTACTTAATAAACAGCTTATTCACATGGGTGAGTTGTGTGAAGAGGCGATTGGAAAAGCAACGACTGCATTAAAAGAAGGAAGCATGGAACAGGCAGAGAAGGTAAGAATTGCAGATGAAGAGATCGATCAGGCGGAGACTGATATTGAAAGACTTTGCTTAAGACTTCTTCTTCAGCAGCAGCCGGTAGCAAGAGATTTGAGACAGATATCCGCAGCACTTAAGATGATTACCGATATGGAGCGCATCGGAGATCAGGCATCAGATATTGCAGAGATTATTATCACTGAAGACAAATCAGAAGCGCAGGATATTCCGATGATCATCAAGATGTCAGAGGCGGCCAGTAAAATGGTCCGTGACAGTGTCAATGCTTACGTAGAGAAAGATCTGGATCTGGCAAGAAAAGTAATGGAAAATGATGATGTGGTAGATGAACTTTTTGAGGAAGTGAAGACGACATTGATTAATTTCATTGCTGAAAATAAAGGTCTGCAAGGTGTGGAAGCAATCGATCTGATTATGGTTGCCAAATATCTGGAGCGTATTGCAGACCATGCAACGAATATCGCAGAGTGGGTGGAATTCTCAATTACAGGAATCCACAAATCATCTGTAGTATAAAGAAGGAGAATGAGGAATGATTTTTTGTGTAGAAGATGACGGTAATATACGGGAACTGGTGGTGTATACCCTGGAAAGTACAGGGTTTCAGGCACGCGGATTCGAAGATGGAAGTTCATTCCTTGAAGCTCTGGCATTAGAGACGCCAGAGCTTGTTCTGCTTGATATCATGCTGCCGGGAGAAGACGGAATGGAGCTTTTGAGAAAGTTAAAAGCATCAAAGAAAACGAAAGACATTCCTGTTATTATGGTTACGGCAAAAGGTGCAGAATATGACAAAGTAAAAGGACTGGATGCCGGGGCTGATGACTATGTGACGAAACCTTTTGGTATGATGGAACTGATCTCACGTATCAAGGCGGTATTAAGACGCAGTGCGAAGGGAAGTGTATCCAGTGAAGATACATTTGAGATCGGAGAGATCCGGTTAGATCCAAAGAAACATGAAGTGACAGTTCATGGAGAGGTAGTGAATCTGACCCTGAAAGAATATGAATTACTGAAGCGCCTGATGAAGAATTCGAACATTGTGCTTACCAGAGACCAGCTTCTGGAGGATATCTGGGGTTATGATTTCGACGGGGAGACGAGAACCGTGGATGTGCATGTCAGAACCTTAAGACAGAAGCTCGGAGATGCAGGTGAACAGATTGAGACGGTCCGGGGAGTCGGATACCGTATGAGTAGGTAATAATATGAAACAAAGTATGAGAAAAAAGATCCAGAGCAGTATGATCCTTGTGATTGCGCTGACATTGATCATAGCCTATGCGATTACTACACTGGTCGTATATCGCCAGACGATCCATATCATGGAAGGCGAAGTCAGACAGGAGGCGGATTATATCAATGTAGCAATCGATACCTCCGGAGAATCTTATCTGAAGATAATGGATAAGGTGCATAAGGATACAAGAATTACACTGATCGATTCAGACGGAAATGTAAAATATGATTCCAAAGAAGATGAAGTAACGTTTCAGAATCATAAGAACCGTCCGGAAGTAAAAGAAGCATTAAAAACAGGAAGCGGACAGGACATTCGAGAGTCCAATACGCTGAATAAAGAGATGTTCTATTATGCAGTGAAATTGGAAAATGGAGATATCCTGCGTGTATCAAAGACGGTAGATACCGCATTCCGGACAGCGATGAAAGTATTTCCGGTGATGGGACTGATCGCAGTGATCATGCTTGCATTTGCAAGTGCACTTGTAAAATGGCAGGTAACGCGACTGATCCGTCCGATCAACAGACTGGATCTTGAGAATCCATTGGAGAATGACGTGTACGAAGAATTAACACCACTTTTACAGAGTATCGATAAGCAGAATAAAGAAAAAGATGCGGTTGCCAATATGAGAAAGAATTCTCGGCAAACGTGTCGCATGAATTAAAGACTCCGCTTACATCTATTTCAGGTTATGCGGAGATTATGAAAAATGGATTGGTAAAACCGGAAGATATGACGGGGTTTGCAGAACGTATTTATAATGAAGCAAGCCGCCTGATCACGCTGGTAGAAGATATTATCAAGTTATCCAAACTGGATGAGGGCAATGTAGAGCTGGAAAAAGAAGAAGTAGATCTTTATAAGTTGACAAGAGAGATCTTGACCAGACTTTCGCCACAGGCAGCGAAGAGAAAAGTACATGTAGAGGTGACGGGAGAGCCGGTAGAATACGTGGGAATCCGCCAGATTCTGGATGAGATGATCTACAATATCTGTGAAAATGCGATCAAGTATAACAAAGAAGGCGGAAAGTTAACCGTCTGGGTAGGCAATACCCTGCAGGGCAAGAAAATCTGTGTCACAGATACCGGAATCGGAATACCGGAAAATGAAACGGATCGTATCTTCGAACGTTTCTATCGTGTAGATAAAAGCCATTCCAAAGAAACCGGCGGAACCGGCCTTGGACTGTCAATCGTAAAACACGGAGCCATGCTTCACGGAGCCAAGATCCATGTAGACAGTAAACTGGGCGAAGGAACGAAGATAGAGCTCATATTTTAATTGAGAAACTATAGACAGGTTATGAAATAAGAAGTAAAAAGCTAGAATATAGCAGAAAAAGCGGATTCCAGGCCCAGCACACGGAATCCGCCTAAAACTATATAGCATGATAAGAACAGGGACATAATATCTTTTATGGTTCGTCCTTGTTTTACACAACATAGTTTTGGAAAAATATAGAAGTTTTTTAAGAAATCTTAAGAATTATTTGCGTATGTCTTTAAGAAATTAAGCCTACAATAACTTCAAGAAATAGGTAAGGAGGCTTATAGTTATGGACAAGATCAGTATTATCATTCCGTGCTTCAATGAAGAAGAAGCATTGCCGATCTATTATACCGAAATGAAAAAAGTTATGGACACCATGAAGAAACAGATCGATTTCGAATTGATATTTGTAGATGACGGATCATCCGATAGAACATATAAGATTATGAAAGAATTACACAGAAAGGACGGAAGATGCCAGTATCTTTCCTTTTCCAGAAACTTTGGAAAAGAAGCGGCTATTTATGCAGGACTTCAGAATGCAGGCGGTAATTTTGCGGCAATTATGGATGTGGATCTGCAGGATCCGCCGTCACTTCTGCCGGAGATGTACAGAATTCTGAAAGAAGAACCATATGACAGTGTGGCAACCAGACGTTCAACCAGAAAGGGAGAACCAAAGATCCGGTCATTTTTATCCAAAGAATTTTATAATGTGATCAATAAGATATCGAAGACAGAGATCGTAAGCGGTGCCAGAGATTATCGTCTGATGAACCGTAAGATGGTAGATGCGGTTCTGGAGATGAGTGAATACAACCGATTTTCAAAAGGAATCTTCGGCTGGGTCGGTTTCCGTACGAAATGGCTGGAATATGAGAATATCGAAAGATCTGCCGGAGAAACAAAATGGAATGTAAAGAAATTATTCATTTATTCTCTGGAGGGGATTACGGGATTTTCTGTGGTGCCATTGTCGATCGCATCGTATATGGGAGTTCTGTTTTGCGGATTATCATTCCTGATGATCGTTGCAATCGTAGTTCGTACACTGATCTGGGGAGATCCGGTGGCCGGATGGCCGTCGCTGGTCTGTATCCTGTTCGGTGTGGGCGGTGTACAGCTTCTGTGTACCGGAATTCTGGGACAGTATCTTGCCAAGACATATCTGGAAGTAAAGAACCGTCCGGTATACCTGTTAAAGGATTCCAGTAAAGAAGAACAGAGGATTATGATGATGCCATTATCACAGAACATGCGGAGGAAGAGTTATGGGAAAGGAAAAGAAGTGCACTCTGTATAAGAAATATACTTCATATAAGAAATGCATTCCATACCTGATACTTGCCGGATTTACATTTTTTTTCTGCTGGTGGTTTGTGGGAAGACATGGAATCTTTGGAGCAAAAGTAGACTGGCTCAGTCAGCATAGTGTGCTGCCGGATTATTTCCGGCAGCAGTTTTATGCAACGGGAAAGATATTTCCGGAATTTGCGCCGAATCTGGGCGGAGGTCAGAACATTTATCATTTTGCTTATTACGGACTATACAGTCCATTGATTCTGCCATCATATCTGCTCCCATTTGTGAAAATGTCAGATTACATCATGGTGATCAGCATAACAGGTCTGACGGTTTCGGTACTGCTTTTTTATTACTGGCTGAAAAGCAGAAAGATGGATACAGGCGTTGCTTTTATCATATCGCTGATGTTCCTGCTGGCGGGCCCGATGATCGGACAGTACAGCGGTCAGATCATGTTCGTAGATTATATGCCGTTCTTATGTCTGGCACTTATAGGTGTGGACCGGTATTTTGAAAAAGAAAAAAGCGGTCTTTTTACAGTTAGTGTATTTCTGATGATCATGACCAGTTTCTATTTCAGTATTGGCGGAATGCTGGTACTGGTTCTTTATGGACTGCACCGGTATTTTGAACAAAGAGAAGGATGCAGAGTCACGGTCAGAGGCTTTTTAGTGGATGGACTGTGTTTTGTTCGTCCAATGATTCTGGCAGTACTTATGAGTAGTTTCTTCCTGGTACCAACGGTACTTGCACTGGCGGGTGGTAGAAGTAAAGGGCAGAATACATCGCTTACTACCCTTTTCGTTCCGCAGATCACGGTAGAACGATTCGCTTACAGCATCTATGGAATCGGACTTACAACACTTGTGATCACCGTTTTGATCACAGGACTTCTGTACCGGAAAGTATATGAGAGAGTGCTCACATATGGATGTGTGATCGTGCTTGTCATTCCGGTATTTGCTTACTTATTGAATGGCGGACTGTATATCAGAGATAAGGTATTCATTCCATTTCTGCCATTGTTGTGTTATCTGATTGCTATTTATCTGGAAAAGTGCAGGAAAGAGAAATTGTCTCTTATTGCAGGAATGGTTCCGTATATCATTACAACGGTATTTGTTTATATAGCAAGAAACCAGTTTACATCTAAAGGAATAGAGGAAAACGTATGGAAGGCATTACTTGCAGAAAGTGTTCTGTTCCTGATATGTTATGTGCTTTATTGTGCAGTGAAGAGCCACTGCAAAGAGACAAAAGAGATTCTGATGCTGGCACTGCCGTCGGTGCTATGTCTGGCGGTCACGATGAATACCTTTTATCAGATGAAGCCGGACCGGTATGTCAGCCACAAACTGTACCGGGATGTTGCAGGAGAACATAATGAACAGGCGGTAAAAGAAGTTTTGAAAAATGATGGTGGATATTACCGCACAGAACAGATGGGCAATGACGATGAAAATGCAGCGGATTTAAACCGGATCTGGGATGCGGGGCAGAATATTACTTCAATCTATTCATCGGCATACAATTCGGAATATCAGACATTTCGTCAGAAGACATTCGGACTGGAAGAACCGTTCCGGAATGTGATGATGCAGTCGGTATCGAAGAATCCGGTATTTTGCCGGATGATGGGAGTACGCTATATCGTATCAGATTCTGATGTAACGGGATATGCTCTGGTTAAGAAATGTGAAAAAACCGGCATATATCAGAATAATGACGCGGCACCGGTCATGTATGCAACAGATCGTGTGATGACGGAAAAAGAATATAACAAACTTGCATTTCCATATAATCAGACGGCATTTCTGGAATATGCAGTTGTTGGAGAACATACGGAATCTTCAGATCAGAACATAATGACAGCCTATACGCCTGTTAGTCTGAAAATGGCCGACAATCATAAAGCGCAAAATGGAGTCGGCAATAGAACCACAGATATAGGGAAGAAAAACGGAAATGAAAGAAAAGTCGGAACGTGGATCCATGAAAAAGAAGATGGCTGGAAGATCCATGCGAAGAAGATAAAAAAGATAACATTTTCCATTCGACAGGTGCAGCAGGAAACGACACAACAAGAGGGGCAGAGACAGATTCTTTTCCTGAGCTTCCGTGTGGACAATGCACGTCCGAATAAGGACGTGGCAGTCTGGATCAACGGAATCCGTAATAAACTAAGCGCAAAAGATCATGTATATTATAATGAAAATAAAACATTTATCTATGCAGTGTCGTTAAAGGATGGAGAAGATACTATTTCTGTAACATTTGGTAAAGGAAAATATCAATTAAGCCATGTACAGGCATATCTCGGCAGTCTGCCGGAACGGTCAAAAACGTTATATCAGTCAGAAGTTCAGGTGGATAAAAAGCTGACGAAAGATAATGTGATACAGGGAACGATACAGGTAAAGAATGATGGCTGGTTCATTACATCCATCCCATATGACACACATTTTAAGATGTACATCGATGGAAAAGAGACGAAGATACAAAAGGTAAATACAGCATTTCTTGGATGTGAGATCGGAAGTGGGAAGCATGAAGTGAGGATCGTCTATCATGCACCGGGGGCAACAGCAGGAAAAGTATTTTCAATGATTGGAATAGTCGGATTCGTGTTATTACTTGTATTGTAATGATACGATGATATCTATATGCAGCAGCAGATTTGCGGAAAATCACTGCTGTATATTTGCATTTTATAAAAAAGAAGAGTATGATGTTAAATGTTTTTTATACTTGAATAAGGAAGAAAAATGGAAACTGACAACAGGGCAAGACGAGGATGAGAACATGAAGATCATAGAAACATATGGAAATTATATAGAAAAATGGAGTAATGAGAATCCGGATAGAGCCAGATGGCTTTTAAAGACCGGATGGAAGGCACAGAATCTGAAGTTCCGGTTTGCCCCGGACAAAAGACTGATGCCGGCAGAGCAGTATCTGGCAAGGCTTATGATGGATACGATGATAAGACCGCTGGAACGTCCGGAAGAAAGTGCAATTGTCAGTATCTTTACTCCTTGTGAAATTTTACAGGAAGCAGGATTACATCCATACAATGTAGAAGGATTTTCCTGCTATCTTTCTGCATCTAAGGCAGAAAGAGCATTTTTACAGCAGGCGGAGAATACGGGCATATCCGAGACACTTTGCAGTTATCACAAGACATTTATCGGAGCGGCGCAGAAGAAAGTACTTCCGAAACCAAAGTGTATTGTATACACGAATCTGACCTGTGATGCAAACCTTCTGACATTTAAGAAGCTGGCAAAGATGTATGATGTACCGATCTTTGCTATCGATGTGCCGATGCAGCAGAACGAAGACAATGTACAGTATGTGGCAGACCAACTTCGTAAACTGAAAGACTTTATAGAAGAATGCACAGGTAAAAAGATTACAGATGAGACATTAACAGAACGACTGAGAAGAAGCAAGCGGACGCTGGAAAAATTCGCACAGTATGAAAAGGAAAGTGCGGACAGATATATTCCTGCAGACCTTGTTACGCCACTCTATGCAGGTATGACAAATAATCTGCTGTTGGGAACAGAAGAAGAGGAAACGTATGTGGACCGTCTCCTGAACGATGTGAAGAAGGCCCCGGCAAAAAAGGGAAAGAAGATTTACTGGATGCACACTATTCCGTTCTGGTCAGATGCGGTGAAGAATGAACTTTGCTTTCAGGAAAAAGCGCAGATCGTTGGATGTGAACTGAGCCGTGTCTGTGAGCCGGATTTTGATCCGGAGAAGCCTTATGAAGCGATGGCGAGACGTATGGTGTATCATGCATTAAATGGAAGTGCGATCAGAAGAATCGAAGCAGGAATCCGTCATGCAAAGGAGACAGGAGCAGACGGTGCTGTTTGGTTCGGACACTGGGGATGTAAGCATACCCTTGGAGCAGCACAGCTTGCCAAGCGTAAATTCGAAGAACAGGGAATCCCGCTTCTGATCCTGGACGGCGATGGATGCGACAGAAGTCATGGCGGAGAAGGGCAGACATCTACCAGACTCGGGGCATTCTTAGAGATGCTGAATACAGAAACGGATGAAAATACGGACAGACAGGAGGAATCGCACGATGAATAAAACATATTATGTCTGTAAATACGATCCGGAGTGTCTATGATATTCTGGAAGACAGTGGAAAACTGGATTTCTTATATATGATCGATGTGCTTCATTGTGATGCAGAGTGCAGCAGAGAACGTACAGCAGTGCAGTTAAAAGGTCTTGCGAAAGCATATGGAGAATATAAAGGCACAACATTTGATGAAGAAAAGTTCCGTCAGGCATTCAAGAAGCCGGAACACATTGTAAAGCCGCATATCAGTGTGCTGGGTGCACGTATGGGAAATGAACTTTTTGATATGGTGCAGAAGAGTATGCCGTATCCGGTGGAAAATGATACCTGTGTCAACAACCGTTCGGTGGGCGAGACAGAGCCGCCAAAGGAATTGGAATTTGATGAACTGATGGTATGGTATGCGAAAGAACTTCTCGGACAGATTCCATGTATGCGTATGATGGATCACAGTGGAAGAAAGAGATTATACAATGACCCGGGATTAAAGGGGATTATTTATCATACCGTGAAATTCTGCGATTTTTACAGTTTTGAATACGCACAGATCAAACAGAATGTGACCGTACCACTTTTGAAGATCGAATCGGATTATACCGTACAGAGCAGCGGACAGCTTCTGACAAGATTAGAAGCATTTGCAGAGAGCATGAATATGGAAGAACTGGAAGGGAAGGAACTGAAGATGGGAAAAGGATATTTCGCCGGAATAGACAGCGGATCAACAAGTACAGACGTAGTAATTCTTGATAAAGACCAAAATATCGTGACAGGGATCATCCTGCCGACAGGTGCGGGAGCAGCAATTGGAGCAGAGCGTGCACTGGAAGAAGCACTGAAGGATGCGGGACTTCAGAGAGAAGACATCGATGCAATGGTTACAACCGGATACGGAAGAACGGCTATTTCAGATGGTGATAAGAGTATTACGGAGATTACCTGTCATGCAAGAGGGGCACATTTCCTGAACCCGGAAGTCCGTACCGTTATTGATATCGGAGGACAGGATAGTAAGGTCATCCGCCTGGATGAAAATGGAGCCGTTGCCAACTTCGTCATGAATGATAAATGTGCAGCCGGAACCGGAAGATTCCTGGAGATGATGGCAAGAACCATGGAAATGAGTCTGGACGATATGGGAAAGGCAGGTCTGTCATATAAGGAAGATATTACAATCTCCAGCATGTGTACCGTATTTGCAGAATCGGAAGTGGTATCACTGATCGCACAGAATAAGGCAACCGATGATATCGTACATGGACTGAATAAGGCTGTTGCGTCTAAGACAGCAGCACTGGCAAAACGTGTCGGCGGCGAGGAACGCTATATGATGACCGGAGGAGTGTCAAAGAACCAGGGACTGGTGAAGACACTGGAAGAGAAGCTTGGAACGACACTGGTGATCAGCGATAAGGCACAGCTTTGTGGAGCACTGGGAGCTGCATTATTTGCTAAGGATATGGTTACAGAGTAAGCGTTCTTAGCAAGATCTTAACAGTAGAAAAATAGATAGGATTGGAATTCTGTGATAATATAAAGAATATATTGAATAGTCAGAAAATTGTAGAATAATTAACACAGAAAGGCATGAATATTTATTGAATTTATATCGGACAAAATTATCAGAGAAATTAAAAGAGTCATTGGAAGCGGTGGTACCGATCATCGCGATCGTATTGATATTAAGCTTTACGATCGCACCGGTGCCGCCGGGCATTCTGATGGCTTTTATTATTGGAGCAATCCTTCTGATAGTAGGAATGATGTTCTTTACACTGGGGGCAGAGATGTCGATGACACCGATGGGAGAGAGGATCGGAACCCGGATCGCACAGTCAAAAAGGCTGTCGGTGATCATCGGGTTGTGTTTTGTACTTGGATTTATCATCACAATATCGGAACCGGATCTGCAGGTGCTGGCCGGGCAGGTACCTTCGGTATCAAATATGACACTGATTCTGGCGGTTGCCGTGGGAGTCGGAATTTTTCTGGTGGCCGCTGTATTGCGTATGTTATTTTCAAACCGCTGTCCTATATGCTGTTGATCTTTTATCCGGTGGTGTTCATCCTGACTTTTTTTGTATCGAAGGATTTTCTGGCGATTGCATTTGATTCGGGTGGTGTGACAACTGGACCGATGACGGTGCCGTTTATCATGGCACTGGGAATCGGATTCTCTGCGGTACGTAGTGATAAATATGCAGAGACGGACAGCTTCGGTCTGGTATCGTTGTGTTCGATCGGCCCGGTGCTGGCGGTACTGCTTCTTGGTATTATCTATCATCCACAAGGTGGCAGCTATTCCGAGACTGTAATACCGGATGCAGAGACATCTGTAGCATTATGGAAATTATTCGAGTCCGGAAT
>PVML01009910.1_pt1 | contig 11754 bp, 8 predicted proteins | sample 1853371 | NCBI WGS metagenome assembly PVML01 (sample SAMN08533508, study PRJNA380276) | Human gut metagenome, whole genome shotgun sequencing project. | isolation source: participant 1, chromium library | host: Homo sapiens | collected 2017 | reverse complement strand
TACAAAACAGGATTCTTGAGTTACAAACGGGACTCTCGCCTTGCTATTTACCGTGCGCCGGCTTTTTGGCGGCTGCGTGCATTCCAAAACAAACAAAATGCAAAATATAATTGACATTTAGAATTATATATATTATAATATGCAATATAGAGGAGGTGGCAGCCATTTGAAGAATCTGAAATTAAAATCCGCCCGTGCGGCGCTGGACTTATCCCAGGAGGAGTTGGCGGAAAAGGTTGGAGTGACGCGGCAGACCATCGGTATGATCGAGGCGGGAAAGTATAACCCCACGCTGAATCTATGTGTTGCGATCTGCAAGGTATTGGGAAAGACACTGGACGATTTATTTTGGGAAGAGTGAAAGGATGGAACAATATGAAAGATGAGAGAGTAATGCAGTCGATGAATAAAATCTGGGGAGAGATTGGACGTTTGGCCTATTATCTGGCGGCGGCCTCCTTTGTTGTGAAGTGCTTGTTTTTCGGCTTTAAGCTGGAGGACTGTATCCTGGAGTACGTGATCATGATCGGAGCGCCGATCTACCAGCTCTTCCGCATGCACCAGCTGAAGCTGGCGTATAACATGATGACCGACAAGCGCAGATACTGGAAGCGCGAAGCGGTGGTGATGCTTGTCGTTGTGGTGGTATACATTGTGGTGATGCTCACCCGCTCGGAGCTGGATGTAAAGGAAGCGCTGATTTCACTGGTGGCCTTTATCGTATCCTTCCAGGCGGTCCGCCTGCTGATTGTCACCCGGGAGGAAAAGCGTGCCAGGCGGCTGGAGAAGGAATTTGAGGAGGATACACAGGACTGAGGCCGTTCGTCGGGCCGTCAGGGAAGAAAATTGCAGACTGAGATTGTGACGGGCGCCGCGGCAGAAGGCGCCCGTTTTCCGCTGTGTCCATGACGGAATAAACCGGAATAGACGGCGGCAGCCAAGGACCGCAAAAGGCAAATCGTGAAAACCGGCAACCTTTCAGTTGAAAATCCCTGGCAAATGATCTAAAATAGTAAATTATGATTACGGCTCACCGGTGATGGAACGCCAAACGTGCTGCTTGCCTCAGGCTGAACCGTAACAAATCTTGTGTGAGGGTGGACAGATGGGGCGGTTGCAAATATGGAATCCGAATAAGGTGGAACGCAGATGAATGTATCGATTATTGCAAATCAAATGATGGTCCTGTTCCTGATGATGGTGGCAGGCTATGGCGCATACAGGCGGGGAATGGTGAGTAGGGAGGGGACCAAAAGCCTTTCCTCCCTGATTGTGAACATCTTAAATCCCTGCCTGATTTTGAGCGGCGTGATGAACAAAGAGGTGACCTACGGGCCAAGGCTGATTCTGGAAAATCTGCTGCTGGTATTTTTGATGTTCGCCCTTCTCATTGCCCTGAGCCTGTTGTTTGTGCGCCTGGCGCGGCCGGGGAAGGATCGGGAGAACACTTACCGGCTGATGGTGATTTTCCCGAACCTGGGTTTTATGGGGATTCCGCTGATCACCAGCGTGTACGGACAGGCGTCGGTGATTTTTGTGGCCTTTTACATTGTGGGCTACAATCTTCTCATCTACTCCTACGGGATTCTGTTGAGCACCGGAAAAGGCGGGAGAACGGAGCGTTTTCCACTGCGCCGCCTCATCAACCCCGGCATGGGGGCCAGCGTCCTGGCGATTCTGATCTTCGCCCTGCGCCTGCGACTTCCTGAGGCGGTGGGCTCCTTTTTCGGATACATGGGGAACGCGGCGGTGGCGCTGTCCATGATGACCGTGGGGATGACCGTAGCCCAGGCGGATTTAAAGTCCATTTTCATGGACCGCTGCCAGCTGGGATTTACGGCGTTCAGCCTGCTGCTGGTGCCGCTCGTCTGCATTCCCTTTCTTCACCTGCTGCCCATCGATCCCATGTCCTACGGCATTTTTATTCTCCTGATCGCCATGCCGGTGGGAAGCACGGTGACGCTGATCGAGATGGAGTACGGGGGCGGCGACGGGCGGGTGTCCGCCGGCGGCATCGCTCTGACATCCCTGGTGTCCCTGGTGACCATCCCTCTTATTTCCTTTATCGCGTGAGGTAGAACATGAAACGCATTGTGACGCAATATCTGCGGCCTTATTACGGCCGCATGCTGGTGGGGTTTGCCATCAAATTCAGCGGGACCTGTCTGGATCTCTGCCTGCCCTGGGTTCTGGCCCGGATGATCGACGTGGTGATCCCTCAGGGGGAGAGGCGCGCCATCTTTGCCTGGGGCCTGGTGATGCTGGGGCTTGCGGCCGGGGCGGCGATCTGCAATATCACGGCCAACCGTATGGCCGCCCGGGTGGCGGCCGGGTCCACTCAGGCGGTGCGGGCCGATTTGTTCAGCAAGGTGATGTATCTGTCGGACAGCCAGTCGGGAGAGCTGGGAAAGCCGTCCCTGATCTCCCGGCTGACCACGGACACCTACAATGTTTACAACGTGATCGGGAGAGTCCAGCGCCTGGGGGTGCGGGCTCCTCTTTTGCTGATCGGAGGTCTGTGCATCACCATGACACTGGACGCCCACCTGGCCTGCATCCTGCTGGCCGCTCTGGCGATCCTTGCCGTGGTGGTGGTGACGGTATCCCGCAGGAGCGTGCCCATGTACGGGCAGCTCCAGAAGGCCCTGGACCGCCTGGTGATGTCCGTCCGGGAAAATATCGCCGGCATCCGCGTAATCAAGGCTTTGTCCAAGGAGGATTGGGAGAAGGAGCGCTTTGCCGGAATCAACGACCAGGTGGTGCAGCGGGAAAAGGCCGCGGGCCTGACCATGGCGGTGATCAATCCGATCATGAACCTGGGGCTGGACATCGGTCGGGTGGCCGTGGTGGTGGCCGGGGCCTACCGGGTCAATGCCGGGGACACGGAGATCGGAAAAATACTGGCCTTTCTGACCTATTTTACCATCATCCTGAACGCGCTTCTGTCCATTTCCAAGATGATCGCCATCATTTCCCGGGGAATCGCTTCCGCGGACCGCATCGAGGCGGTGCTGTCCATGGAGGACGTGCTCCCGGTGACGGAGGAGGCGGATGGAGAAACGGAGAGGGAGGCGTCCTGGCATATCTGCTTTTCCCATGTGGACTTTTCCTACACGCCGGGAAAGAAAAATCTGGAGGACATCAGCTTTTGCCTGAAGCGCGGGGAAACCCTGGGAATCGTGGGGGCCACCGGCGCGGGTAAATCCACGCTTCTTAAGCTGCTTTTGCGGTTTTACGACGCCACCGGCGGCACGGTGAGGATCAGCGGCCGGGATATCCGCTCCTACGGCCTGACCCAGCTGCGGGAGAAGTTCGGCGTAGTGTTTCAGAACGACGTGATTTTTAAGGACAGTATCCTGGAAAATGTACGGCTGAGGCGGGACCTGACCCCGGAAGCGGTGGACAAGGCCCTAAAGACGGCCCAGGCGGAGGAATTTGTGCGGGGCAAGTCCGGGGAACTGGAGGAGTCGTCCAGGATCAGGATTTCCGGCGCTCCGGCCAGTGCCCGGGCGATGAGCAGGCGCTGTTTCTGTCCGCCGCTCAAATTGGCGCCGCGGATATTTAACTCCTCCTCCAGTTCCCCGGACTTGCCCCGCACGGACGCCAGGCTGCGGGCTGCCCTGGCCCGGCTGTATCCGGGAACCACCAAGGTGATCGTGGCCCAGCGGGTCAGCTCCATCCTCCATGCGGACCGCATCCTGGTGCTGCAGAACGGAAGGGCCGCAGGACTGGGAAATCACGAGCAGCTTTTGGCGGACTGCGAGGCATACCGCAGGATTGTCCGCTCGCAGATGGGAGCGTGACGGACATGGGTGAGAGAAAGAAACGGGAACGAATCAACTGGAACACCTTAAAAAAGCTGGGACATTATCTGGCGGCGGAGCGGTGGTATCTGCTGGCTGCGGTCTGTCTGGCGGTGGCGGGGAACCTGCTGGCTCTGGCCGGTCCCATGCTCAGCGGTTATGCGGTGGACGCCATCAGCCCCGGTCACGGCCGGGTGGATTTTAACCAGGTATTCTACTATGCGAAATGGATGATCGTCTGCTATGGGGCCGCCTTTGTCTGCTCCTACAGCCTGGCCGCCCTGATGATCCATGTGAGCCAGCGCATCGTGCGGCGCATGCGCAGGGATGTGTTTGATCATCTGATGGAACTTCCAGTGGGATATTTTGACACCAGGGCCACCGGAGATGTGATCAGCCGCATCTCCTACGACATTGACACCATCAACGGCTCCCTGTCCCACGACGCGGTACAGATGATGACCACCGTGATCACCGTGGTGGGCGCCCTGTCCATGATGGTGCGGATTTCTCGGCAGCTGGTGCTGGTGTTCGCCTTTACGGTTCCACTGTCCATCTTCATGACCCGTCAGATCACGCGCAGGACGCGGCCTCTGTTCCGGGTGCGCTCCGCCTCACTGGGGGAGTTAAACGGATATGCGGAGGAGATGGTCACCGGCAAGGAGACCCTGGCGGCCTACTGCCGGGAGGAGAGCACCATCCGAACCTTTGAGGAAAAGAATGGGGAGGCCACTAAGGCCGGCTACCGGGCGGACTATTATGGAAATATTGTGGGCTCCTGCGTCAATTTCGTCAACAACCTGTCCCTGACGCTGATCAGCGTGTTCGGCGCGCTGCTGTATCTGGGCGGCTTCCTGACAGTGGGGCATATATCCTCCTTTGTGCTGTACTCCCGGAAATTCTCCGGGCCCATCAATGAGTTCGCCAATATCATCGGCGAGCTGCAGTCCTCCCTGGCGGCCGCGGAGCGGATTTTCCTGCTGTTGGACGAGCGGGCGGAGACCGCGGATGAGGCCCAGGGCGTGGAGGTACTGGACTGCCGGAAGGGAGAGGTGGACTTTGAGCAGATCACCTTCGGCTATGAGCCTGGGCGGCCGGTGATCCGGGACCTGTCCCTTAAAGCGCCGTCCGGGGCGCTGGTGGCCATCGTGGGACCGACGGGAGCGGGAAAAACCACGCTGATCAACCTGCTCATGCGTTTTTACGATGCGAACCAGGGGCGGCTTCTGGTGGACGGCAGGCCGGTGAAGTCGGTGTCCCGGGCCAGCCTGCGGGCCAATTTCGCCATGGTGCTTCAGGACAGCTGGCTGTTCAACGGGACGGTATACGAAAATCTGGCCTACGGGAGCAAAAACGCCACCCGGGCGGATGTAAAGCGGGCCGCGCAGATGGCAATGGCGGACGAATTCATCGAAAAGCTGCCCCAGGGCTACGATACGGTGCTGACCGAGGACGGGGCCAGCCTGTCCAAGGGGCAGAAGCAGCTCTTGACCATCGCCAGGGCTATGCTGCTGGACGCGCGCATCCTGATTCTGGACGAGGCCACCTCCAATGTGGACACGGAGACGGAGCTGCAGATCCAGGCCGCCATGCGGCAGCTCATGCGGGGCAAGACCTGTTTTGTCATCGCTCACCGGCTTTCCACCATCCGCAACGCGGACACGATTCTGGTGGTGGACCAGGGGCAGATTGTGGAGCAGGGCCGCCACGGGGAGCTGATGGAGAAGAAGGGATTTTATTACCGCCTGTACCAGGCGCAGTTTCAGATATAGAGACCGGAGGGCCGTACAAGATGGAGAGAGCGCATGAACGGGAATACGATCTGCTGCGGGTGATCTGCTGCGCCGCGGTGGTGGTGCTGCACACGGGCAGCATCTATCTGGCCGGGTGGCAGCCGGGCATGCCTGCGGTAAACCGCACGGCGGCGGCTCTCATGCAGAGCCTGACCCGGGACGCGGTTCCGTTGTTTGTGATGCTCAGCGGAGCCTTTCTCCTGCCGGACCCGAAAAGCCGTGACTTCCGGCAGTTTTACCGGAAGTCCTGGAAGAAAATGGGAGTTCCTACGCTGGTATTCAGCGCACTGTACGTGGCCTACGCCTACGCGGTGCTGCTGGCAAAAATCTACATCAAGCACACCGCCGGAACGGACCAGCTGGGTCAGCCCCTTGCGATGTGGCTGAACGGCGTGCCGTACTTTCACATGTGGTTCATGTACATGCTGGCGGGGCTTTACGCGGTGACGCCGGTTTTAGCTTCCCTGAAGCAGCGGATGGGGGAACGGGCGTGGCTGGCCGCCGGAGTCCTCTGCACCCTGGCCGGGATGGCGCTGTCGGCACGCACGGCTCTGCCCTGGTATCTCCAGTGGCTGTTGTATCTGGGATACTTTATGATGGGGGCTTATATCCGTTGCCACTTCCGGAAAAAGGGAGAAAACCCTCTGAGAAACGGATATCTTTGCGCGGGTCTTTTCTGCCTGGCCGCGGCCGCCCGGCTGTTTCATCGCAAGCTCTGGTACGGGATTCTGCCGCAGTATGAGGTGATCCATCCCCTGTCCGGCCTGATTGTGTTAAGCAGTATGCTGGTGTTTGCCGGCTTTGCCGGGCGCAGGGTGACGGTGGATTTGAGCCGGCAGAGCCGCCTGACCTTTTATCTCTACCTCTTTCACGGCGGAGTGCTGTCATTTTTGGACATTCTGATGAGAAACGTGTTTTTGTGGGAGCGGGGGATTCCCCAGATGTTGTTTGCGGCATCGCTCACCTGGCTGATTTCCCTGGCCCTCTCCGCGCTGTGCGAGACCTATATCCGGCCGGGAGCGCGGGAGGCGGGAGGCGGGGGCGCGCTCCGGCGCTAAAACCCCTGGATGTATATATGCCGTTAGTTGACGACCACGAAAGTGATTGTGTTATCAAGAGGGAAGAAATCATGTTCATTGAGGTGCAGATCAAAGCAAGGTCTAGTGAGGTTACCGATGGAAGCGCAGCATTGTTTTCTGCAATTACTCATGCTCTGACAGAGAATTTTTATTTTGTGTGCGATTCAGGGCGATAAGAAAACCGGAGAAAAGAAGGAATAATGTAAACCTCAATTTGAGAAGTATATTGTTAAGGACTTTTCGAGATTTCATTGATTGATGTATGTGAGGTAGTATGGACGTGACGAATTTAAAGCAGGTGCTGAAGGAATGCAATAAGTCAGCTAAGACCGGCTACAAGATAGCTTCAGCGCAAGAAAAGAATTTGAATAAAGCGCTGGCTTCAGCGCAGGAAAAAGTGCAGAGCACTATTATTGAGTTCAATCGCTCTCCATGTTATGCGCCGGAAGCGACAGAACTATTGGAGGCGCAGTTGGTTGAAATCAGAGCTGCTTTCAATCGTTTGTCTTTCGCATTTAAGGAGGATTTGCAAAATCTAAGAGAGAATCTTTCAAAGTTTTCTGTAACGCTCTTTGGAAGAACTATGGCTGGGAAATCTACATTAATGGAGATCCTAACCGAAGGAGATGGATCCTCTATTGGAAAAGGTTCACAGCGTACTACCAGAGATGTCCGTAAATATACATGGAATGGGCTTGAAATCACAGATGTTCCGGGTATCGGAGCATTTGAAGGTGAGGATGATGAACAGATTGCTTTTGAAACAGCGAAGACCGCTGATCTGATTCTGTTTCTAATAACAGATGATGCGCCGCAGATGGCAGAAGCAGAGTGCTTCAGTAGAATTATGAACCTTGGGAAGCCGATTATATGTATCATGAATGTCAAGGCTTCAATAGCGGAGAATAAAAGCCTGAAGCTGGCATTGCGTGACGTGAACAAACGCTTTGATATGGATCGGCTGGATAAAATACGAAACCAGTTCTTGCTGTTTTCAGAGCAGTTTGGTCAGACATGGAGCCACATTCCGTTTGTATACGTGCACTTGAAATCCGCTTATGTTGCTCTTAAAACTGACGATCAGGAAAAAAGCAGAAGCTTTCATGAGGTTAGCCGGATTGATTACTTAAAAAGACGGATTGTGGAACAGGTCAGAACAAAGGGTGAGTTCTACAGAATAAAGACATTCATAGATATCATCTCAAATCCTATGCTTGAATCTATGGAGAACCTTTTGGAGCAAAGTCAGGTAAACAGCGTACAGGGGCGCACGATAATTGCGAAAAAGCGACAACTTGCAGATTGGAAGGACGTTTTTTATCGTGTTGCTAAGACTCAGATTAAAGCGCTCATCATTAAGATAAAGAGTGAGCTAAACGGAGAAATAGCGTCCTTTGCGGAGGATCATTTTGATGATAAGAACGCTGATAAGGCCTGGAATAAGTTGCTCAAATCCCGGAAGGTAGAGGTGAGATGCCAGGAACTGCTTGAAGATCTGGAAGCAAAGAGTAATGATAAACTAAAAGAAATTTCCAGAGAAATTACAAATGAGTTGAACTTTGCCACATCATTTGAATTGGGTAAATCTCTTCGTATGAACAAGATTATAGACGGGAAAAAACTTTGGGATTGGTCATCGATTGCTTTAAGCGGAGGATTGTCTATAGCAGCTGGAATTGCATATTTGATTGGTGCTACGGCAACGGGGCCTTTAGGATGGGCGGCGCTGGCCGTTTCAGTAATAGGTATGGGGGGATCTTTCCTGTTTAAGAGTCGTGACAAAAAGGAATATGAGGCGAGAACAAGACTTGAGAAGAAGCTCAGAGAGAATGTGGCGCAGATATGCAATATTCTTGAGCGTCAGATGAACAAAAATCTGGATTCACTTGTATCCGTCAGAATTGAAGGGTTAGTGGCAGAAATGACGAAGATTAACTCAGTTATTTTCCATTTGGCTGACACACAAAAAGAACTTGCCTGGGGATTAAACAATCATATGTTAGAACTGAACAGCCAGATTCTGACAGAGGCAATACGTCTGATAGGAGCTGAAGGGCTGCAATATCATATACAGTCAGTTGCGAGAATACCGGGAAATATGAGCTTGATCCTGCTTAATGACGGAACGGTTTTTCCTAGAGAGCAAAAGGCTGGCTTGTATAGACTTATGGCTGAGCGCATCGGCTTTGTATATGATTCTGATAATAAGCGGGTTCTTATATCAAGAGTTCTGGGGTGGGATATTGATAGGAACATGATCAATATTGAAGAAAAAATTGGCGTGGCGCATATACCGCTGGGAGATGCTACACCTAATATGAAAAGCAGAGTACGTTTGGCGCAACAATTTTCAAGATTGTTAATAATGAATGAATGAGGTGAAGGCTATGTTTAAGATTGCTGGATTTGCTCAAAGAAGTACAGAACTGAAAGAGAAGGCGCGCGCTGCGTTAATATCCGCAGGTGTGGAAATACAGTTCCAGGATAACAAATCTGATGCTATAAGACTTGTGTTTGCAGGTCAGTATAGCGCAGGAAAATCGTCCATTCTGAAGATGCTGACGGGCAGAGCTGATATTGCGGTTGGCGCAGATATCACCACGCAGCAGGCACATACATATGATTGGAATGGCATTGAAGTAGTGGATACACCGGGTATTCATACTCAGTTGAGACCAGATCATGATGAGATATCTTATGAGGCGATTGCTTCAGCAGATATGTTGGTGTTCGTTGTTACAAATGAGCTGTTTGATTCCTATATGGCAAATCATTTTAGAAAGCTTGCGATAGATAAGGATAAAGCCAGTGAAATGATTCTTGTTGTTAATAAGATGGATCGGACAGCGGAAGGAAACACTGGAGAGCAGCAAAACATTATTCGTGAAGATCTGAAAAAGGTATTGGAACCTTATACCCCGGAACAGCTCAATTTGTCTTTCTTAGATGCTGAATCATATCTTGAAAGTATTGATGAAAGAAATGAAGACCCGGAACTTGCGGATGAGTTGGTGGCACGTAGCGGGTATGCGCAATTTATTGATATGCTGAATCGTTTTGTAGAAGAAAAGAGTATTCCGTCAAAACTTACGACAGAATTATATGTTATTGATGATCAACTGGAAAAAGCAATCAAGGAATTGCAGCCGAAATCATCCGATGCAGATATCGATGCACTTGAAGAAAACTTCATGCAGCAACGACACCTGCTTATCGAAGCAAGGGGCCGTTTGCAGCAGGAAGTGAAAGATATTTATAACACAGCCGCCTCTCAGATTCGCGATATAGGGCTTGATGCTGCTAATCTTTTGGTGGAAGGATGCAAGCGGGAAGAAGTTGAGAGTGAACTACAGAGGTCAGTCCGGAAGGCAGAGGACATTATTGAAAAATGTCAGTCAGATGCGATTGAGGTCATTGATGCTCGTCTGAATGAGATGGGTCAGCAGTTGGAAGTCATAGAAAACTCTGAGTTTTCGAAAAAATTAAAATTAAGGCTGTACGGGAAATTTGAAGGACTTCCAGAAGGTATCAAAGAAATAATTACGAATGCCGGTCAGGGATTCCAAAAAGCCGGACAGACGGTGCTGAATAATGTATACAAAGCTGGAGAGCAGGGGGGACTAAAACTTACGAATTTCGCAGGAAGTACGATCCATCAGATGGTATTAAAGATTGGACATCACATAGGCTTCAAATTCAAACCCTGGCAGGCTTTAAAGATAACAAAAGGAATTGCCATAGGTGGACAGGTGCTCAGTGTTTTAGGCATAGGCTTATCTGTATTCATGCAGATAAAGGCGGATCAGGATGAGAAAAGAACCAGAGAGGGTTTAAAGAATAATCGTCAGAATACACGAAGTCAATTTAATGTTGCTGCCAATGAGCTGGAAGATTATGCGAGACAATATATTAAAGATAATGTGAATCGTCCATTGGAAAAAACAATAGCAATGATAGACGGAAACATTCAAAAAATAAGAGATACACGCTCAAACAGAAGCGTGGCGTGTTTCCAGTTGGAAGAGGTTCAGAAAGAATGCAGGTTATTGATTCAGGATATTCATTCTCAAAAATGAGTATTCCGGAGCTTAGAAGCAATCCTTTCCAACATCGAGAGCCAACGGATACTCTTTCTCGAGGAGGCACAACTCCCCCCTTGCGGTACCTGGCTTCGTCCAGTCCCCCTTCAAACCAGTTGACTTCCACCCGATTTTAAAGTAAAATTCAACTGTCAATCCAAAATTACAAATGGCTGGACCGCGTGGTCCAGCCTCCTATACGTTAAGGAGCATATGAATGGAACCAACCGCTATCACGATAAATGGGACGCCTGAGTCCGCTGCCGCAGCTCCGATTCAGGAACCCCAGCGCCAGCAATACTACATGGAAAAAGCCCGTAAACAGCTGTCCGCTTTTTCTGCCGCCCTGGGCCGCCCCCTCACCTGCTGTATCAATACCTTCGGCTGCCAGATGAACGCCAGAGACTCCGAAAAACTCCTCGGCATCCTGGAATCCATCGGCTACAAAGCCACGGACTCCGAGCACGCCGATTTCGTGCTCTACAACACCTGCACCGTGCGTGAAAACGCCAACCAGCGCGTGTACGGCCGTCTGGGCCAGCTGGGGGTTTACAAGAAAAAAAATCCCCACATGATGATCGCCCTGTGCGGCTGCATGATGCAGGAGCCGGAGGTAGTGGAGCGCATCAAAACCAGCTACCACTTCGTGGATCTGATATTCGGCACCCACAACATTTTCAAGCTGGCAGAGCTGGTGAGCACCTGTCTGGACACCCGGCAGGGGAAAAAGCACCGGACCGTGATCGACATCTGGAAGGACACGGACAAGATCGTGGAGGACCTGCCGGTGGAGCGCAAATACCCCTTCAAATCCGGCGTCAACATTATATTTGGCTGCAACAACTTCTGCAGCTACTGCATTGTACCCTACGTGCGCGGCCGGGAGAGAAGCCGCAGGCCGGAGGAGATTTTAAAAGAAGTCAAAAGGCTGGCGGCCGACGGCGTGGTGGAGATCATGCTGCTGGGCCAGAACGTCAACTCCTACGGCAAAAACCTGGAG
>PVML01018199.1_pt1 | contig 11757 bp, 14 predicted proteins | sample 1853371 | NCBI WGS metagenome assembly PVML01 (sample SAMN08533508, study PRJNA380276) | Human gut metagenome, whole genome shotgun sequencing project. | isolation source: participant 1, chromium library | host: Homo sapiens | collected 2017 | reverse complement strand
AACGCTGCTGAAGCTGTGTCCCAAGGGCAAGGTGCAGGGCATCGACTATTCGGCAGTCAGTGTAGAAAAAGCACGAAAAGTCAATGCAGGTGCCATTGCAGCAGGGCAGTGTACTGTGCAGCAGGCAAGTGTAGCAGAGTTGCCGTTTGAAGCGGAGCAGTTTGATGTAGTGACCGCATTTGAAACGGTCTATTTCTGGCCGGAGCTTGCGCAAAATTTCAGAGAGGTCTATCGGGTGCTGAAGCCCGGCGGGACTTTTTTCATCTGTAACGAAGCAAACGGCGAAACAGCAAAAGACGACAAATGGATGCGAATCATTAACGGTATGACCATCTATACGGATGTTGATCTGAAAGTGTATCTGGAGCAAGCAGGCTTTGACAGGGTTCAGAGTCACAAAAATAAAAAGGGCTGGCTGTGCGTCACAGCACAGAAATGAGGTGCGGTCATGTCGAAAAAAGCAACGGAATTTCAAAGAAAAGCAATGAGCCGGATGTACCGGGGCAAGGAGATCTTTAAGCCTTTGAACACCGGCTGGATCGATGAAAATGTCGCTTGTGTGCGAGAGTGGGTGGCAAATATAGAGGAAATAAGGTAGACAATGACCTTGTTCACATAGGTGGAAAGTGAGGAGACAAATACATGAAGGACGATGAACTCCAATTCGACCACAGCTGTCATGTGCTATACTCCAAAACCTGCAAGAAGGAGATACAGTCGAAAATCGCCCTGCATTACTGCCAAAAACAAGCAGAAAAGGTGGCTATTCGGCACGGTGGGCATGGCAGTCATAGCGATGGTGCTGGCGGCAATGATGACTATTTTTACTCACTGAGGGAGGAACCTATGAAATACAAAATCGAGAAAAACACCGTGCAGGAGACGTTGATCCTCCCGCTGTATTCACGGAAGCTTTGTACGGAGTTGTATCCGAACCTTTACCGGGACGAAACGGCGGTGCGTCTGATCGACCAGATCGACTACGACTTTTCAGAGGCAGAGAAAAATTCCCGCAGCTTGATGCAGCGTTTCGGTGCGCTGGAGGTCGCCATGCGGCAGAATGACCTTGCCTTTGAAGTGCAGGCGTACCTGAAAAACCACCCCTGCGCGGCAGTGGTCAATCTGGGCTGCGGGCTGGATAACACCGGTAGAGCCTGCGACAATGGCAGATGCAAGATCTACAATCTGGATTTCCCGGATGTGATTGTCCTGCGGCAGCAGCTGCTGCCCGCCGGGGAGCGGGAGCAAAACATCCCCTGCAACCTGAAAGACCCCGCATGGTTTGACAAGATCGATGCCTCCGGCGGGGCGGTGTTCTTTGCCTCCGGGGTGTTCTATTACTTCCTGACGGAGCAGGTTCGGGAACTGGTGCAGGGGATGGCGGACGCTTTCCCCGGCGGAGTGCTGGTCTTTGATGCTGCCAACCGTACGGCGGTGAAGATGATCGCCAAAACGTGGCTCAGGACGGCGAAAATCAAGGATGTAGGGGCATATTTCGCGGTTTCGGATGCTCCTAAGGAGATTGGCGAGTGGGATAGCCGGTTCCGGGTATCCAGCAGGGGCTATATGATGGGCTACAACGACCTGAAAGACCCTTCCGTCAGCGGCTTTTTCCGATTTCTTGCCAAGGTCGGGGACAACGGGATGAAAATGCAGATCGTGAAGATCGGATTTGGAGGCAAGCTATGAAGGAGCAGTCCTCCGGTCTGTACGCACAGAAAATGGCAGAGCTTGGCTTCTTGACGATTGCCTTCGACCCGTCCTACACCGGCGAGAGCGGTGGTACACCCCGCTATGTAGCATCGCCGGACATCAACACCGAGGACTTCTGCGCAGCGGTGGACTTCCTCTCCGTGCAGGAGAATGTGGACTCCGAGCGTATCGGTATCATCGGTATCTGTGGCTGGGGCGGCATGGCGATCAATGTGGCGGCAATCGACACCCGCATCAAAGCTACCGCTGCTATGACCATGTACGATATGACCCGTGTAACTGCCAACGGATATTTTGATGCTGAGGATTCTGAGCAGGCACGCTATGAGAAGAAAAAAGCTATGAATGCACAGTGTACAGCAAGCTGACCGGCGATAACAAGGAATTGCTCATTATCCCCGGTGCAAACCACACTGACCTTTACGATCAGATGGACATCATTCCGTTTGAAAAGCTCAACGCATTCTTTACGGAGTATTTGAGATGAAGCGGCATATTATGTGTTTTTGCGTAAGCATCTGGAGGAGGGTGTATATCAGGCTTCTGCTGTTTTTACATCGGATATACTGAAACGAAATACAGACTCTTTACGCTGTGCGGCGAGAATGATATGTTTGCCTCGCCTCCGGAGGATTCGCTTTTGGCGAATTGGAAATAGGGTATTAGGCGCAATATAGCTGCTGACGGCGTAGAATCTTGATGGCTAACTTGGTGGATAGCTTGGTGAGTGTTACCATCTAAGTTATCATGGGTTGCGTCATAGAACTTATCATTGGCTGTGCCCATGATAGAGTGCTTTTTCATTTCTGCGGAAAGAAAAATGCACCCGGCGTTTGTACCGAGTGCATTTTCTTACTTTCCAAATAAATCGCTGTGCGTTCCTGTTCGGGATAATGTCAAGACGAGCAAATCATTCTCAATCCGATAGATCAATAGCCAATCCGGCTGAATGTGACACTCACGATGCCCGACCCAGTTTCCGGTTAAAGCGTGGTCTTTATTCTTTTCTGGAAGCTGTTCGCTGCTTGCCAGTTTGCGAATGACGTCGTCCAGAAGGTCAATAGCAAGATGACGTTTCATCGCCAGCTTGTAATCCTTCTTAAATTGATTTGTCCAAACAACGTCTAAATGTTTACTCATTCTTTTAACGCCCTCAATGCTTCCTCTACATCAGAGTAGCGTTTTACAGAAGGATCACGAGCAATGCGTTCTGCTTCCAGCATTGCTGCCATTGTTTCCTTGTTCGGCTGCTCCATACGAACATCAAAAGGAAAACCGCCGACGCGGAGCGACTGGCGAAGAAACACATTGATAGCGGTAGTAAGGTTGATGCCTAATTCACCATACAGCGCTTCGCACTGTTTCTTGATGTCGCTGTCCATACGGACACTGAAATTAGTTGTGGTAGCCATGAATGTCAACTCCTTTCCTTGCTATTGCACTTATATTATATGTTGATTGCATTGCATAGTCAACCTATTAGACACAAAATTCACAGAAAAGTCCACAATTATTTTTGGAGGAACAGCCGACTGAACAAAAATGGCGGAACGCTTATTTTCACTACGCATTATCCAGAACTGCTGGACGAATATGACCGAAAGGACGGAATTTGTATCGTTAGAAACCGTAATGGCATTACAGCAGAAAATTTGAGCTATATATTGAAACGTAATGATATTAAAAAGAGTGATGCCTACCAGAGCGGCTTCCTTGAGGGAACAACGCCAGCATATGAAGCGTATATGCGCTTGAAGAAAAGCCTGGCTGCTTCAATCAATTAAGGAGGCGGCAGAATGGAATTAGCAAAATACAAGGCGTGTATATGTGAAGGCTCTGCCGAAGAAGCATATGATCAGTTTAAGCGTTCTGGAAAAAAAACAAGCGAATTTTGTAAAACGAATCTTCGGATGCATGATGTGAAGTCGTATGATTTTGTGAAGCAGTATTTCAGTACCCCACAGCTCCTGGTGAAAGCCATAAAAGAGTATCGCAGAACAGCAAATATCCCCAAAGGAGAATACAGCTTGTCTGATTTGCTGAGATGAGCTTAGCTTTTTTGGTACATTGGCCGTGCCTCAAATGGTCACCAGGAGATAAACGGGTACCAGTTTACAGAAAACAGAATAGAATCGTCTTTGATGCCTCGTTGGGAAACCAACGGGGTATTTTTTTGCCTCAATCCGGCTGTATAGAACACTGAAAGATTGGAGACAACAGCAAATGAAAGAAAACTGGGTTTAACAGCGAGGTGATTTATACCTCGCCAATCTCGGTGTTCCGGTTGGATCAAAGCAGGGCGGTGTTCGTCCTGTTGTGGTTCTTCAGAATGATGTCGGCAATTATTATGCGCCGACGATCACGATTGCTCCGCTGACATCGAAAATTGAGAAGAAGCGAAAGCAGCCAACGCATTTCTTTCTCCGTAAAGCAAAGTTTCGGCGGTGAAAATAGACATCGTTGAGTATGGGCGATGAATCTGCAATAATGAAAGCAACAACAGGATTGGAGGTAATGATATGACGGCAAGAAGAATGATGCTTCCCGATTATGGTACGGTGAGTATGAAGGGAACGCAATATTATCGAACCCGTGTAACAGATCAGAATGACAACGCTGATTGACTATACATCGAAAGTGAAGAACTACATCACCAATCTGATTTACAAAGGCGTTGATCCTAAGACAGTGCAGTATCTGGCAGGCCATGAGAACAGCAAAACGACTATGGACATCTATGCAAAGGTCAAGTATAATAAACCTGAGGAATTAAGCAGCGTTGTGAATGCTGCATTTGGGCTGCGTTAAACTGCACCAAAAATTTCGAGATTTCGTGGGTTTCCCTATGGGTTTACTGAGAGAGGAAAGCCCAAAAGCCAGCATGAATACTGGACTTTTTGAATCAAGGTCAGGTGAGTACGGTCTCAAGGCAGCTCGTCGCGTGCCTCAGCTCAGCAAGCGATAATCGACCGGCGAGACTTATCAAAAGGTTTATAACCCCCCGGAAAATCAAGGCTTTCCGGGGTTTTCTTATATCTAAAATCACCTGATTCCGATGATGGAATGCCTGGTGTAGTGAGCAGAATACAGTAGAAAAAAACTATTATATGAAATTGGCAGTATAAAAGTATATAATTTCGGAGGTATCGGTATGAGTAAAGACGAGAAACCGGACAGAATAGAAGTCAGAGGCGCAAGAGTCCACAATTTGAAAAATGTCAGTGTTGATATTCCCCTCAATGAGATCGTTGGGATTGCCGGGGTATCCGGCTCCGGCAAAAGTTCTCTTGCACTGGGAGTGCTGTATGCAGAAGGATCACGGCGATATCTGGAATCTCTTTCCACCTATACACGGCGGAGAATGACCCAGGCTTCAAGAGCAGATGTGGACGAGGTGCTGTATGTTCCAGCAGCGCTGGCTCTGCATCAGCGACCAGCGGTTCCGGGTATCCGTTCGACTTTCGGTACAGGAACAGAACTGCTCAACAGTTTGCGTTTGATGTTCTCACGTCTTTCCAGTCATCGTTGTCCCAATGGTCACTATCTGAAACCCAGCATCCAAGTGGCTGCCATGAACGGAGAATTGGTCTGCCCGGAGTGTGGAGAGCATTTCTATGCGCCGGGGGCAGAAGATCTTGCTTTTAATTCCACCGGAGCTTGTAAATGCTGCAGCGGCACAGGAATGGTAAGAACTGTTGACCGTGCAACACTCATTCCGGATGAAAGCAAAACCATTGACGAGGGGGCCGTTGCACCGTGGAATTCTCTGATGTGGTCTTTGATGACGGATGTCTGCCGGGAGATGGGCGTGCGCACAAATGTTCCTTTTAAGGACTTGACAGAGAAAGAAAAAGAGATTGTCTATGATGGTCCGATGGAGAAAAAGCACATCTTTTATGTGCCAAAAAACAAGAGCAGTGCAGCTGTCGGTGATCTGAATATGACCTATTACAGCGCTACGGCAACCGTCCTCAATGCGCTGAATAAGGTAAAGGACGAAAAGGGGATGAAACGTGTCGAGAAATTCCTGAAAGAGGATGTCTGTCCGGATTGCCACGGAACAAGACTTTCTGAAGAAGCAAGAGCACCAAAACTGATGGGAATTTCATTGGCAGATGCCTGCCGGATGACCCTGAAAGAGTCCATTGCATGGGTAAAGCGTGTTCCAGAATCTTTGCCGGAAGAAATGCGAAATATGGCAGAAACGATCTGTGAGTCCTATCTGGAAGTTGCTGCAAGACTGATGGATCTGGGACTTGGCTACCTGACTCTTGACCGGGCATCTTCCACACTTTCCACGGGAGAAAGGCAGCGGATGCAGCTTGCCAGAGCCGTGCGCAACCGAACAACAGGTGTTTTGTATGTTCTGGACGAGCCTTCCATCGGTCTGCATCCGGCCAATATTGTCGGCTTAAACGATGTGATGCACGATCTTATTCGAGATGGCAATTCTGTTTTGCTGGTAGACCACGATACGCAGATTCTGAAAGAAGCAGACTGGCTGGTGGAAATGGGGCGAGGTGCCGGAGCGGACGGCGGAACCGTGATTGCCGAGGGCACGATTCATGGCATTGAAAAAAATCCGGATTCGATCATCGGACCCTATTTGTCTGGTGCAGAGGCTGCCGGGAATCAGGCAAAATATAAAGCTGATTTTTCCGATGGAATCATCCATATGGAAACCGGACCAATTCATACGGTAAAACCGCTGAGCGTAGATATTCCTAAGCACCGGCTGACCGTGATCACAGGTGTATCAGGCTCCGGTAAAACAACGCTGGTGCTGGAAAGCCTGATTCCTGCGCTGGAGGCACTTTGTTACGGAAAGCGGATGCCGGAACATATCCGAACGATCAAAGCGGAAGGCATTCATCAGGTTAAGCTGATCGATGCAACGCCCATCGGTGTGAATGTGCGCTCAACCGTTGCCACTTATGCAAATGTGCATGATGAGCTGCGAAAGATCTACGGTAGAACAGCGGGGGCAAAGCTGCTCGGCTATAAAGCAGGAGACTTTTCCTACAATACGGGAAGTCTGAGGTGTCCGGTCTGTGATGGAACGGGGATGATTTCACTGGATGTTCAGTTTCTGCCGGATGTGGATATCCCTTGCCCGGAGTGCCGTGGCTCACGCTATGGAAAACAGGCAAAGCTGATCCGTTATACCAATAAGGATGGAGAGGAACGGTCTTTGCCGGAATTGATGAACATGGATGTCAATACGGCGGTACATTACTGCCGGCACATGAAATCTGTCAGACCGAAGTTGGAGATTCTGCGCGATCTGGGACTTGGTTATCTTACGCTTGGCGAGGAAACACCATCGCTCTCTGGAGGAGAAGCACAGCGTTTGAAGCTGGCAAGTGAAATGGGTCGCAAGCAGACAGATTCGGTTTTTGTTTTTGATGAGCCGACCATCGGACTGCACCCAAAGGACGTAGAAACCCTGCTTAAGGTATTTGCAACGCTGATCGATAATGGAGCAACGGTCATTGTTATTGAACATGATCTGGATGTGATTCGCAGCGCAGATTATCTCATCGATATGGGGCCAGAGGGAGGCGAAGATGGAGGAAGGATCGTTGCATGCGGTTCGCAGGAAGATATCCGGAACTGCAAGGAAAGCATAACCGGCAAATTTATCAATGCTCAAACGAGGTATCATGAATAAAGCATTTGTGGAATCAAGAAAATAGAATCTGAAGACAATAGCATTATTCGAATTAAAAAAAGTGACGGTTTGATCGATCTCTCACCATGCATAGGTATTTTTCAGGAAGCGGCTTACTTTGATGGATATTCAATAGATGAGAGTATCGAATTCCACATAGCGATTGATAAAGATAAGAGCTTCTTATATACAGATGATGTAAAGAATTCATCTCTGGAAGAAAAGATATTATTTGTTACATCTCTGGAAACGAAGCAGAACAGATATAGAAATCAAGTTGTAGTTCCCTTTATTAGTGATACTGAGGAAAATGCCATTTGTGAACGTTTGGCTACCAGATTGTCTAAGAATGAAGAGGTTCAGAGTGCATGTGCACTTTATTTTTCTAATAAGAGAAATGGAGATTTACTTTTTACAGCCTTTGGGATGGTGGATGCTGTAAAAGACGATGTCATTTATGAACTGAAATTTGTCTCTGAACTCACGCATGAGCATGTCCTTCAATGTGCAAGTTATGTTGTTGCGATGGGTAAGAAGAAGGGAATTCTCTGGAATACAAGAGATAATACTTTATATGAGATAACTGTGCCAAACAAATCCCACTTTTTGGATACTGTTACAAATGCGATAACAAAAGGCGTGATAAAAAAATATAACAAACCATCGGATAAGAATATTCAGTTGAATGAGCTGGGGATTAAGCTTTCTAAATTGGCTAAGAAAGAGGGATGATTAAATGGATTATTTTGCTGTAATTGATACTGAGACAAACTGGAATAATGAAGTAATGTCCATAGGTGTTGTGATAGCAGAGAAGGATACATTCAAAAAGGTCGATGATCTATATTTTATAGTTGATCCCGAGTATAAGATTGGCGGTATGTTTTCTATGGTGCTTCCGGTAAAAGGAAGAGCACCTAAAGATATTTTATTGACACGTAAGAGAGTTATGGAAAAATTTAAAGAAGCTTTTGAAAAATATGGTGTAAAAGATTTGTATGCTTATAATGGCTCCTTTGACAAGAATTTGTTGAAAGAACTAGCTTCTTATAGATGGTTTGACATTATGAAAATTGCAGCATATAGGCAGTATAATGACAAAATTCCTGCCAGTATAGAATGCTGCAAAACAGGAAAAATGAAACGTAATTATGGCGTGGAACCTATGATGCAGTTGTTATCTGGTAATCGTAGATATACAGAAGTACATAACGCTTTATATGACGCGGCTGATGAACTTGAGATTATGCGGTTGCTTGGAAAAACGCTAGAAGAGTATATTGTTGCAGAAATTTGATTGATATCAAAAGCTGGTATTTTAAAGACAATCACACATAAAACAGCGGAGAAGTGATGGAATGACACGACAAGAATTATTTACATGGATACGTCAGCAGTATGGCACAGAGCCGGAATACCCCTGGCATGACCGGAATGCTGTGCTGCGGCACAAAGACAATAATAAATGGTATGGTGTAGTCCTGGAAGTATCAGCTGATAAGCTGGGATTGCCGGAGGCAGGCATCATGGATGTCCTTAATGTGAAAAGCGATCCGCTGCTGATCGGCTCGCTTCGCGTGCAGGATGGCTATTTTCCGGCCTATCACATGAACAAGGAAAAATGGATCAGTATTCAGCTTGGCAAACCGGAACTGGATGATGCAATCAAAGACCTGCTTTCTTTGAGCCATGAGCTGACAGCACCGAAAAAGATGAACAAGTATTATGAAGACCTGAGCGAAAAATACAGAAAGATGATTCCGTTGAAACGGGTATATATCCCGGTGACGAAAGAAGACGCAGAGTAACCTCTACAGTGTGAAAGGAGCCGCCTATGACATGGGAAGAATATTATGATAGATATCTGGATTGGGCGGACAGCACACAGGTCAGTCGTATTTCACAGATTACCACTTTCAGAAGAGAATATTTGGACACTGCAAGGTGCCGTGGATGACGCTATTCTTTCTGAGGTGGCGCAAAAAAGCGGTGTGTCCTTGGATAATGAATTTGTTGTTGAGGAACCGCCAGTAGAAACAGCCAAGCAGCGGCGAAAACGACACCGGGAAGAGTTCTTTGAGGGAGCCGGAATGACCATGATGATGGACATCTTTATAGATGACTTGTTTGGCAAGAAAAAATAGTGAGGTGAAAGGTATGGCAAGAACAATAACAGTAAAAGGCATCGGGAATATCTCTACTCGTCCGGATTTTGTGATACTTACGATGAACGTATTGCTCACCTCGCACTTGCCCGGACTTCCATTGATCTGGATGATGGCGTGAAGGTCAATTACGAGAAAGTTCAGACTGTGGATGGCGTAAAATATCCGGTATTGGCAAAGATTTGAGGGTATACTAATCAAAAAGCGTTTGGAGGGATGACAATGGAAAAGGATACGCTGTTTTCTGGCGAGTCCGTCAATGTGGAATATAAAGTCGCTGTTCCCAAAGACAGCGCAAAATACATGAAGACAGTGGTGGCCTATGCCAATGGCCGTGGCGGCAAAATCATTTTTGGCGTAGATGATAAAACGTTGGAAGTGGTGGGCATGGATACGGACAGCATCTTCCAGACGATTGATGCCATTACCAATGCAATCTCGGATAGCTGTGAACCGACCATTCTTCCGGATATAACCTTGCAGACCGTGGAGGATAAGACCGTCATCGTGGTGGAGATCTTCCCCGGCAAAATGCGGCCATACTATATCAAGTCCAAGGGAATGGTCAGTGGAACCTATGTCCGGTCGGCTGGCACCACAAGGCCGGTGACCGATTACATGCTGAAAGAGCTGATTTTGGAAGGCCAGAACCGCTATTATGACTGCGAGATTTGCGAAGGCCTGACAATAACACCGGAGGATATTGAACGCCTCTGCGCTGAAATGAAGGCCACGGCGATCCGCAATACCCTGACCGAAGGAGAGAAGCTGAACGTCAAGGATGTGACACAGAATGTTCTGATTTCTTGGGGCGTTCTGGCTGAAAAGGATGGAGCTGTTGTTCCTACCAATGCTTATGCCCTGCTCACCGGGCAGGCAAGATTTCAGCCGGTCATCCAGTGTGCCGTTTTCAAAGGCAAAGACCGGGCGTATTTTGTAGACCGGCGTGAGTTTGAAGGCTCCATCCAAAATCAGATGGAGGCCGCCTTCCAGTATGTGCTGGAGAAGATCAATCGTGGGATGCGGATACAGGGCATGTATCGGCAAGACAGATATGAGCTGCCAGTGGACAGTGTGCGGGAGATGATCGCAAATTCCGTGGCACATCGTTCATATCTGGAGCCGGGTAACATTCAAGTAGCGCTCTTCGATGACCGTTTGGAGGTCACGTCTCCCGGTATGTTGTTGAATGGCGTTTCCATCAAGAAGATGAAGGAAGGCTATTCCAAGCCTCGGAACCGTGCCATTGCCTCCGCCTTTGCTTACATGAAGATTATTGAAAAATGGGGCAGCGGCATTCCCCGGATTCTCCGTGAGTGCAGCGAGTATGGCTTGCCGGAACCTGAGTTTATTGATTTTGATGGGGATTTCCGGGTGAATATGTACCGGCAGCTCCCGGAGAAAGATTGGTCTCATACCGATGATACCAAACATGATACCAATGATACCATTTCCGAAAATGATACCAAAGTCCTGAACCTGATCCGGGAGAATCCTTCCATCACGCAGGCTGAGTTGAGAGAAAAATTGCAGGTGTCCATCGTGACCGTAAAGCGGTTGATGGCTGATCTGCAAAAGCGAGGCCTGATTGAGCGGCAAGGTTCCAGCAGGAAAGGAAAATGGATCATTATCGGTCAGAAGGAGTAGCAGATGGCAGAGTTAAACCTAAAACAGATTATAGACCGGCTGAATGAGGCATTCACCGGTGATACCCGCAAGCTGGTATTCTGGTAGCCCTATAATCATAGCAGCCACCGATTAACTATCGGTGGCTGCTTGCATCTGTTCAAGAAACATGGAGTGTGATATTATTATATTGGGCCGAAGCAGGAGATAATCTGGACTGAACTCCAGGGAGGAAGTCGCAAAGATGGATGTAGATATAAACGCGATTGTAGAGAGAATTATTGCAGAAAACGCATCCGAAGGGGAAGTGGAACATCTGTTGGATTACATGCTTGATGTGACCTGGTGGAGAGTTTGAAAAACAACTGGGAAGGCTGTGAAACTCTGAGGCTGCGTTTTATCAATGAGGCTGCAAAATTTGGAAATGGCTGTGAGCAGGCAGATAAGATTGCACAGGAAATGGTGGAGTATTTTGTAGAATGTGTGGACAGTTACAATCAGAAGTATGAGGATATCATTTATTCGCCTTGTATCGGAACCTTTTCCTGGGTGGTTAATATTGGAAAACGGATCGGCGCCTCG
>PVML01008644.1_pt1 | contig 11758 bp, 10 predicted proteins | sample 1853371 | NCBI WGS metagenome assembly PVML01 (sample SAMN08533508, study PRJNA380276) | Human gut metagenome, whole genome shotgun sequencing project. | isolation source: participant 1, chromium library | host: Homo sapiens | collected 2017 | reverse complement strand
CTCCCCTGCCGCCTTCGGGCGGCTTTTTTATTTGCGGTGTGCATTGCCATGCACGCCCGGGTGCCGGACGGAATACGCTGGGGCAGAAGCATACTTTTACCAGCAAAGGAGCGTATCTCCATGAAAAACACCGGAACTCTCCGCATCCAGACCTTTGCGGCCCGCCAGTCTGCCCCCATGGAGGGGGTGACCGTTGCGGTGCAGGGGGACGGCTTTACCCTGCACTGCATCACCGATGCGACCGGCAGCGCCGCCGATATCCCCGTTGAAGCCCCCGCCTGCACCCTCTCGCTGGACGAGGACAACACCATCCGCCCTTACGCCGTTGTCAGCCTGACCGCCGCAAAATCCGGCTACCGCACCGTGCGCATTGAGGGCATCCAGATCTTTGCCGGGCAGATAACGCTGGCACAGCCTGCGATGATTCCGGTCACGGAGGAAGGCAAGGACATCCCGGACGCGCCCATCGTCATCCCGCCGCACCCTTTGTTTGCGGGCAGCGGCGGCAGCGGTGCACAGCCGGTGGAAAACTGCACGCCCCGGGTGCTGGACAAGGTGATCATCCCCAAAAACATCACGGTGCATCTGGGCAAACCGGCCGCCTCAGCCCGCAACGTGACCGTGTCCTTCCGGGATTATATCGCCAATGTCGCCTCCAGCGAGGTATACCCCACCTGGCCGGAGCAGGCCCTGCGGGCCAACATCCACTGCCAGATCTCGCTGGCGCTGAACCGCATCTACACCGAATGGTACCCCAGCAAGGGCTACACCTTCAACATCACCAACTCCACCAGCTACGACCAGTACTATGTGCATGGCCGCACCGTGTTCGATGTGATGGTGCGCATCACCAACGACATCTTCAACACCTATATCCGCAAGACCGGCACCGTAAACCCCTACTACTCTGAATACTGCGACGGTAAATCTGTCACCTGCCCGGGTCTCAAGCAGTGGGGCACCGTGACGCTGGCCAATCAGGGCCGTAACGCCTTGCAGATCCTGAAGTATTACTACGGCAACGACATCGAGATCATCCGCACCTCGAACATCCAGTCCATCCCCCAGAGCTACCCCGGTTCGCCCATCCGGCAGGGCGACAGCGGCACAGCGGTGTTCACCCTGCAGCGCCAGCTGAACCGCATCACCAAGGACTATCCCTTCCTCGGCCTGCTGACTGTGGACGGCGTGTTCGGGGCCAAGATGGCCGCCACGGTCAGGGCGTTCCAGAAGCAGTTCAACCTGACCGCCGACGGCGTAGTCGGACGACAGGCATGGTACAAGATCAGCTATATCTATGTGTCGGTCAAGGATCTTGCGGAGCTGACCAGCGAGGGCGAGGTGTCCAGCGGCACTCTCTCGGACGGCACATGGGGCGGCACCGTACTGCGCACCGGCTCCACCGGCAGCGCCGTGGAACAGCTGCAGTTCTGGCTGAATACGCTGGCACAGTATGAGTCTTCCATCCCATCGTTAACAGTGGACGGCGTTTACGGCACTGGAACGGCCAACACGGTGCGGGCCTTCCAGCGCAAATACGGCCTGACCGTGGACGGCGTGGTGGGCCGCACCACCTGGACCGAGGTATACGACCAGTTCCGCAGCATCCAGTCCGACAATGGAACCCCCAACGCCTACCCCGGCACCGCCCTGCGGGAGGGTTCCAGCGGCCAGAACGTGCGGCTGGTACAGTTCTGGCTCAAGATTGCCCGCACCGTGTACACCAGCCTTGCCAACGTGACGGTGGACGGGAAATTCGGCGCTGGCACGGCAGCGGCTGTGCAGCGGTTCCAGCGGTACTTCGGGCTGACGGCAGACGGGGTAGTGGGGCGCACCACATGGCAAAAGCTGTACGAGGTGTACAACGATATCGCCAACCGGCTGCTTTCCCCTTCCCTGCGCCCCGGCGAGTACCCGGGTGTGCTGCGCACCGGCTCTTCCGGCACAGCGGTGCGAGAGCTGCAATTTTACCTCTACCTCATGAGCGCCTACGAGAGCAGCATCCCGCCGGTAAGCATTGACGGCAAATTTGGCGCGGATACTGAGCGCGCGGTGCGGGCGTACCAGCGGTTTGCGGGGCTTACCGTGGACGGCGTGGTAGGGCGCACCACATGGAATTCCCTCTATGGCCGCGCCAGCCAACTGCGCAGTTCCGGGCCGGTGGTCACGCTGAAGCGTCTGCCCTACCCCGGCACCCCGCTCACGGTCGGCAGCAGCGGCAGTGCCGTGCTGTACTACGCCCTCCTGCTGCAGCGCATCGCCTATTATTTTTCCAGTGTAGAGGCTCCGCCCCTCTCCGACCAGTACACCGACGAGACAGCCGCCGCCACCCGCAGCGCCCAGCAACTGCTTGGGCTGGAGCAGACCGGCATTGCCGATGCCGACACATGGACGGCGGTAGAAGCGCTGAGTTTGCAGCTGGCCGCCCACGCCCCGAACCCCGATAGAGACACCCCACCCAGCACCGCTTACCCGGGGCGCGCCATCGCCGAGGGCAGCGCCGGGCAGGAGGTTGGGCAGGTGGAACGCTGGCTCAACCGCCGGGCGCAGCTTTCCTGCGACGAGGACTATGTGGCCGACAATAACCGCTTTGGCGCGGCAGACGCCGCTGCCGTGCGGGCTGTCCAGCAGCAGGCGGGCCTGCTGGTGACCGGCATCGTGAACCGTGATACCTGGGCCGCCCTGCAGGCCCAGAGCTGCAATTGCGACAAGGAGGAGTGAGCCATGGCACGGCTTCTGATCTACGACGCCTACGAAAACAAGGTGTACACCTACGCCAACCTCAACGAGAACGACCCCATGCCCTACAGCACCGGCACCACCCTGCGGGTACGAGAGTTCCGGGGCAAGTCGGCCAGTCCCACCCTGTGGACCACCATTGCCGCCATGGAAGCCTGGAACCTGACCCGCCGCAAATACGGCAGCGGCATCCCGGTGGGGTATGCCTTCCGCCGGATCTGGGAAGGGGGCCACGGCACCCGGAGCCAGCACTACGCCGGGGTATCCTTTGACGTAGGGCAGACCCTTTCCCAGCGGCAGCGCACTGCCCTGTACCAGGACGCCCGGAACACCGGGGCCTGGGGCTATGTGGAGCCTTTGAGCCAGACCCCCACCTGGGTGCACATGGACCGCCGCTACGGCACCCCCGCCTGCAGCGGCACCACGGCAGGCTACCCCACCCTGCGGCGGGGCAGCCGGGGCTGCTATGTGATGATCCTGCAGGACGCTCTTTCCACCCTGGGCTACCAGACCGGCAGCCGCATCGACGGCGTATTCGGTGCCCGCACCGAGGAAGCTCTGCGCGGTTACCAGCGGCGCACCAGTCTCTCGGTGGACGGGGTGTGCGGCTGCAACAGCTGGAAAAAGATCAGCACCGCCGTGCTGGGCGTGGGTCGTACCAAGACCACCATCGACTGATTTTTTGCGCAAAGAAGCCCGGAAGCATCAGACGCCTCCGGGCTTCTCATTTTTCGGGATAAAATTCAGCCGTTCACAATGTGCTCCCCGCTGCCCTCCAACCAGGTGCGCAGGTTGCGGGTGGTGATGTCCATCAGCCGCTGCAGGGCCTCTTTGGTGGTCCAGGCGATGTGCGGCGTGAGGATGGCATTGGGCAGACTGCGCAGGCGGCTGTCCTGCGGGAGCGGCTCGGTGCCAAAGGCATCGGCCCCATAATAGGCCAGCTGCCCGCTCTGCAGGGCATCGGCCACGGCTTCCTCGTCCACCAGCGCACCGCGGGCGGTGTTCAGCAGGATCATGCCGGGCTTTGCCTTGGCCAGTGCCCCGGCATTGATGAGCCCCCGGGTAGCGGGTGTGGCCGGACAATGCAGGCTGAGCACATCGCTGCGGGCCAGCAGGGTGTCAACGTCCACAAACTCCACCCCGTCCTCTGCGTACTCCGGGCGCACGGTGCGGGTGCACACCAGCACACGCATCCCAAAGGCCTTGGCAATGCGTGCTGTCTGCTGGCCGATGCTGCCGTAGCCGTACACGCCAAAGGTTTTGTCCAGCAGCTCCATCTGGGGCAGCAGGCCATATTCCGCCGGGATGTCCAACTGCCAATGACCCGCTTTCATGGCGCGGTTGTAGCGCTCGGCGCACTGGCAGATGGCCAGCAGCAGACTGAAGGTCATCTGCGCCACACTGTAGGTGGAGTAGCCCGGCACGTTGGCCACGGCCACGCCATGGCGGCGGCAGGCTTCCAGGTCCAGATTGTCGGTGCCTGTGGCGATGATGCCCACCCATTTCAGGTTGGGGCACTGGGCCAGAATGTTTTCGTCGATGCGGCACTTGTTCAACAGCACCAGATCGGCGTCCCCGATGCGGGGCGCGATCTCCTCATAGGCGGTGCGCACATAGCTCACGGTGTCGGGCACCAGCGCCTTCACACCGGACCAGTCCAGGTCGCCAGGCTCCATCACATAGCTTTCCAGAATGACTGCTTTCATGGTTCTTCCTCTCTTTTTCACACTCTCGTTGTTATGCCGGGTACATGGCCAGCAAGGTCTCCTGCCCGGCGGTCTGTCGGCTGTCCAGTGCCGCATACCCGCTTGCCAGCAGACGGGCCAGCCGGGCACGGTCCTGCAGCGGCACCCACACCGGCACCGGGTCCCGGGCCGCGCACCCGGCGGCCAGCACAAAGCAGGGTGCCAGACTGTTCAGCGGGCGCAGGGCCCGCAGCGCCAGCCCCTGCCGGATGTACAACGGCAGCAGAGCGTCGGACTGCGCGGTACATTCCAGCACCGCCAGCACCCGCCCGCCCCGGGCAAGGCGCTCCGCCCGGGCAAAGGCCGCCCGGAGCAGCGGTTCTGCAGCATCGGGCTGATGCAGAACCGGCGGCGTGAGGAACTGCCCGCCCTCCACACCGCGCCAGCCTGCCCAGGCCCGCAGGGCCGCGGCAAGGGCCGTGTCAGCATTCAGCGGTTGGAGCAGCACAGCTCCGGCCGGAGCCCCGACGGCATCGCACACGCCGCACACCTCGCCTACGGTAAGCATCCGCAGCACCTCGCTGCGGGGGCGGTAAAGACTGCCTGCCTCGCCCTGGAGCAGAAAACAGAATTCCTCGGCGGAAAACCGCCGCACCGGCCGCACCCGCGGCGGCTCACAAACCTGGATCATTTTGGGTCCCCCATTCTTTTCTGGAATGCTCTCAGCATACCGAAAAGCGGGTGCGAACCGGCTCGAAACCGCGCTGCCTTATTCCAGCACGACGTCCTCACTCAGGACCTGCCCGATGGGCTTGGCAATGCACAGGTCTGCCTGGGCGTCGGCCCCGGTGGGCTGCATGTTGATCACCACCAGATGGTCGCCCCGGAAATACCGGATGAGCCCGGCCGCCGGGTACACCACCAGGCTGGTGCCGCCGATGATGAGGGTGTCCGCGTGGCGGATGGCGTTCACCGCACCGGACAGCACTTCCTCGTCCAAGCCCTCCTCATACAGCACCACATCCGGCTTGACGATGCCGCCGCATTTTTCGCAGCGGGGCACCCCGGTGCTGTTGGCGATGTAGTCCACATCATAAAAGGCCCCGCAGCGGGTGCAGTAGTTGCGCAGGGTGCTGCCGTGCAGCTCGTACACGGTCTTGCTGCCGGCGGCCTGATGCAGCCCGTCGATGTTCTGGGTGACCACGGCCTTCAGCTTGCCCTGCTTTTCCAGCTTTGCCAGACGCAGGTGTGCGGCGTTGGGCTTGGCTCCCTTTACAATGAGCTTATCGCGGTAAAACCGGTAGAACTCTTCCGGGTTCTGTTCCCAGAAGGTGTGGCTGAGAATGGTCTCCGGCGGGTAGTCGTATTTCTGGTGATACAACCCATCCACACTGCGGAAATCCGGGATGCCGCTCTCGGTGGACACTCCCGCCCCGCCAAAAAAGACGATGCGGCTGCTCTTTGCCAGAATCTCTTCCAATGCCTGTACCATAAACGCAAACGCCCCTTTCCTCATGGCTGATTTTGTGTTAAGATACCATCAGTATAGCACATTCTGGCCAGAAAGGAAGCGTTGGTTTTTTGAACGTCTGGTACATCAACAGCATGCTGGGCACCCTGCGGCTGGAGGAAGAGGACGACGCCCTGTGCGGGGTACAGCTGTGTCCGGACGGCGTGCCGGACCTGGAGCCGCTGCCCCGCAAAGTCTGCGAGACGCCCCTGCTGCAGGAAACCGAAGAGCAGCTCAACGAATACTTTGCCGGGGCACGGCGGGAGTTCGACCTGCCGCTGGCCCCCAAAGGCACCGCCTTCCAGAAAGCGGTCTGGGCCGAGATGAACAAGATTCCCTACGGCGAGGTGCGCACCTACGGTCAGCTGGCCGCGGCCCTCGGCAAACCAAAGGCCGCCCGCGCCGTGGGCGGGGCCTGCCACTGCAACCCCATTGCCATCATCCAGCCCTGCCACCGGGTAGTGGGTGCCAACGGCTCCCTCACCGGCTACGCCTACGGGCTGGAGGTAAAGGAGTATCTGCTGGAGCTGGAGCAGGATTAAGTGCGCAAAAGCCTCCCCACCACAGTGGGGAGGCTTTTTTATCGCTGATGTTCCGCAAACATCCTGCCCAGTTCCGGCAGGATATCATGGGGCAGCATGCCGTATTCGCCGTGGACGGCGGCGGCACGGTCGGCGGCGGCACCATGCAGGTACACCGCACAGGCGGCAGCCTCATAGGCGGGCAGGCGGCAGGCCAGCAGGGCGGCGGTCATGCCCGCCAGCACGTCCCCGCTGCCGCCACGGGAAAGGCCGGGGTTGCCGGTGGGGTTCACGCACACCCGGCCGTCCGGGGCCGCTACCACCGTGCGGGCACCTTTGAGCACCACCACGGCGTTCCACGCCTGCGCACACCGCAGGGCTGTGCCCTCCCGGTCCGCGTTGATCTGCGCCGCAGACAGGCCGGTGAGCCGGGCCATCTCGCCGGGGTGGGGCATGACGATCAGCTCCCCCGCCGGGTGTGGGAAGGCTGCCTCTTCTGCCAGCAGCCGGGCTGCGGCGTTCAGGCCGTCGGCGTCCAGCACAGCACTGCCCGTAAAACCGGGCAAAAGCTGCTGCACAAGGGCCTGTGTCTCGGCGGCGCGGGCCGCACTCTGGGCGGTGCCGCCAAGGCCGGGGCCAAGCAGCAGAACGGTTGCTTTCTGCCGCCGGAGCAGCGGCACGTTTTCCGGGGAAATACCGTCCTCGGCCCCTGCCCTGCAGGGGCACAGGCAGCACTCCGGCAGGCGGGCTGCGGCGGCGCTCACCACCGGTTCCACACTGGCAAGGGTCACGATGCCCGCCCCGGTGCGCAATGCGCCCTCTGCGGCCAGCAGTGCAGCGCCCCGGTAGAATGCGCTGCCCGCCACGGCCAGCACACTGCCAAAGGTGCCCTTATGGCTGTCCCGCGGGCGGCGGGGGATATTCTGCCAGACAAATTCTTCGGTAATTTCAACAGCCATCATTCCACCTCCGGCCGGACGATTTGAAATGCCCTCCGTTTCACTCTGGGCATTCTCAGCGGAAAAATTATTTTTTATCGCAACGAGAGCAGCCTGCGGGCTGCTCTCATTGCTTTTTCACGGGTGGGTCGTAACGGAAAATTGCAGCATCACGCTTCCCCCTGCACCAGGGCGCGGATCTGCTTTTCCACGTTCTGCACTTCTTCGTGGAACATGCGGGCAGAAACGCGCAGGGCACCGTGGCCCAGGATGATGATCTGCTCCATGCCGTCGGAGGTGGCCACCCGGACACGGCGGTTCCGGCCGATCTCATGGGTGACCCGCTCGATGAACATGTCCGCCGTTTCGGCCTCCTTGGTGTAGACCACATGGATATTGTGGTACTGCTCAATGCTGCCGGGGCTGCCGGGCACCCGGTAGGCATCGAACACCAGGATGAGCACGCACTTCTGGAAGCCCTGATAGTTGCACAGGATGTCCATCAGCTTGTGGCGGGCGGCGTCCAGGCTCTCTTTGGAAAGGGCGTTCAGCTCGTCCCACGCAAAGATGATGTTGTAGCCGTCCACCAGCAGGTATTCCGGCGCGATCTCCCACTGCTCGGCGGCAAAGTCGGGGCGCTCCCGCTTCTGCACCGGGCGGAAGGCTGCCAGCGGGTCCCGCTTGATGGGGCCGTAGGTGCGCTCGAAAATTTTGAGCAGCTCGGCGTCCTCTTCCAGCGTGGCGCGGTAGGCCATGGCCCGGCGCTGAGGCACAGCCGCTTCCTGCTCCGGACGGGTGCTTTTGCTCCAGCCGCTGTCCACATGCATGTGGCTGCGCACCTGATCCCAGGGCACCACAAATCCGGCCCCGTGGGCACAGAACACTGAATCTGCCGGGTTGTCGAGATCATGCTCCGGCTCATAGCCGATGGCCGCGATCACCTCCTGCGCGTTGTGGCAGGGGCGGTAGCCGTCCAGTGTCAGGCTCAGATGACCCCGGCCGCGGGTGTAGCTCACCACCTCCATGGGGTAGCTGCGCATGGTGGACACCGGCGCAAACCCGGTGAGCACCGCCGTCTCCTCCCCGCTTTCCGGCGGGTCAAAGGTGCCCTCCATGCGCTGGATATCGCTCATGGCGCGGCCGATGTTCTCGGCGGGCACCTCCAGCCGAAAAGCATACCACGGCTCCAGCAGCTGGCTTTTGGCCAGCATCAGGCCCTGCCGTACTGCGCGGTAGGTGGCCTGCCGGAAGTCGCCGCCCTCGGTGTGCTTGAGGTGGGCCCGGCCCGCAATGAGGGTGATCTTCACATCGGTGAGGGGCGACCCGGTCAGCACGCCAAGGTGCTGTTTTTCTTCCAGATGGGTCAGCACCAGCCGCTGCCAGTTTTTGTCCAGCAACTCTTCCCGGCAGTCGGCGGCAAACTGCATGCCGCTGCCGCGGGGCAGGGGTTCCAGCTTCAGGTGCACTTCCGCGTAATGGCGCAGCGGCTCATAGTGGCCCACGCCCTCCATGGGCTCGGTGATGGTCTCCTTGTACAGGATGCCGCCGGGGCCGAACTCCACTTCCAGCCCGAACCGCTCGGCCAGCAGGCTGCGCAGCACCTCCAGCTGGATCTCGCCCATCAGCTGGACATGGATCTCGCCCAGCGTCTCGTTCCATACCACATGGAGCTGGGGCTCCTCTTCTTCCAGCCGGTGCAGCTTGCCCAGTGCCCCGTGGACATCGGTGCCCTCCGGCAGCAGCACCTGATAGCTCAGCACCGGTTCCAGCACCGGCAGGTCACTGTCCCGCTCCGCGCCCAGTCCCTCGCCGGGGCGGGCCTTGGTCAGACCGGTCACGGCACACACCTGCCCGGGGCCAATGGCCTCTGTCAGTGTGTATTTGGCACCGGAATACAGCCGCAGCTGGTTGGCTTTTTCGGCCCAGGGTTCGCCGTCCGCTTCGCCGGTAAGCTGGGCTTTCACCTTCAGTTCCCCGCCGGTGACCCGCAGCCAGGTCAAGCGCGCGCCCTGCTCGTCCTGCGACACCTTGAACACCTTGGCTCCAAAGGCTTCCAGTGCCGGAGCTGGGCGGGTGTAACGGTCCAGCCCGTCCAGCAGGGCATCCACACCCTCCAGCTTGAGGGCCGCCCCGAACCAGCACGGGAACACATGCCGCCGCGCAATGGCAGGGATGAGGTCGGCGTCCTGCAGCTGTCCGGCGTCCAGCATCCGGTCCATCAGGTTTTCATCGCACAGGGCCAGCGCCTCGTCCCGGTCGGCCTGCGTTGCACCGAAATCCACAAAGCCCTCGCCCAAGCGCCGGTTCAGCTGGGCAAGAAGCTCCTGCCGCTCCATGCCGGGCAGGTCCATCTTGTTCACGAACACAAAAGTGGGCACATGGTAGCGCCGCAGCAGCCGCCAGAGCGTCTCGGTATGGCTCTGCACGCCATCGGTGCCGCTGACCACCAGCACCGCGTAATCCAGCACCTGCAGGGTGCGCTCCGTCTCGGTGGAAAAATCCACATGGCCCGGTGTGTCCAGCAGGGTGATGTCGGTATCACCCGCCGTGAGCAGGGCCTGTTTGGAAAAGATGGTGATTCCACGCGCTTTTTCCAGCGCGTCGGTGTCCAGAAAGGCGTCCTTGTGATCCACCCGGCCCAGGCGGCGGGTCACACCGGCGCGGTAGAGCATGGCTTCCGACAGGGTGGTCTTGCCGGAGTCCACATGGGCCAGAATGCCCAGTACGATTTGTTTGCGCGTTGATTCCATCCGCTCAGTCTCCCTCAATGCATATTCTTACTTATTGTATCACGGGCGGGGCAAAAAGAAAAGCGGAGCGACTGCTGGGTATCCGTAAAACAGTTTTCGAGAAATGACACAGCAACTGCCTGTCAGGATTGGTTACGAGTACCCGGCTAAGCCGAGGAAGCATCAAGTCCCATGTCCGCACCGCAAAGGTGTTGGGCATGGGACTTTTTGCATATCAGGAGCGTATACACCTCTACCAAGGTGTAACACACTAGACTTTGTACCAAAGTCGTGTGCCAAGGGTGTGCTGCACCCCTTGGAATCCCTGCTCACATCGCCTGTGGGCGATGTGGATTCGCCGCACAGAAAGCTCTCACAAAGGTGCACCGGGCTGTCTGCGGCGAGGAAAAGGCACTTCTGCGGAAGTGTAATAACCCACTATGACACTTTCATCCCTGCGGTCTGCAAAGTGTAGTGGGCTCTCCGAGGGGGAACGGCTGTATAGAGTGCGTTTCGGGCAAATCGCTACGTACGTGCGTACAGGGTTCTGGTACGTATGTACGCAGTAAATCGGCCAAATTCTCCTATATAGGGGTATTCTTTCATTGGAGAATATGGTATACTTGGTTTGGCCCAGTAAATCGGAATTTGTAAAGGAGATGTACAACATGAAGAAAGTTTGCTTAGTGGTTTTGCCGGCTTTAACAATAGTGTTAGAATCGCTGCCTTTGGGAGCAGTTTGCATTTTTGCAACATCTCCAACAGAAAGAGTAAAAGAAACATTCTCATACTTTAGCCTTACACCGTTTGGCTATGCAAATTTTGCCCCACTTATTACAGCCATACTTACCGTTGCCATCTTCTTGCTTTCATTGTTTTCATTGAAGAAGAACAGTGTTCTCAAAGCATTGTTTGTCCTTTCAATTATTACAGTAGTTGTTTCTCTTTTGCCGTTGATGTATGGTTTAAACTACTACACCTTTGTAGGAGCCTTTATAACGGTAACACTTGTAATAGAAAGTATTTTGGCTAAGATTCAACAAAAAATAAAGTGACAGCTTCCAGCCTTTTAAACAGAAAGCTAATTTCCTATTTAGCGGAGAACAAATAGAGCAAAAAATCGGAATCCAACAAGGGCAAAGCAAATGGAGCAGATCATCAATTATAGAGACATACCTACAGATAAAAGAACTGATATTCTAAACGCTCTTGCGCAAATAGGTTTTATTCCAGCATACGGCGGAGTGAAAACAATGCAGCGAATTATGGAAAAATCGGTTCCGGGTTCAGGACCTCAATTCTATTTTGTTTTTCGCGAAGAAAAGTTGATAGGGTACAATTTTCTCATTGGTGACACTAAAAGATATAAGGCATTCCCATGGCTCGCTATTAGTAATGCAGATGAGCAGAAAATGGTTGTTTGTGAAGAAATGATGGGAATGCAGGTTGCTTTTTTCGAGAAACTTGGAATGAAGAATATAGCAGACCATTGTGTTAGGCTTATGGAAAATTACAGAAAAGGAATTGGAAAACGAGAAGAAAGTGGTAGCAGATAAATTCCAGTTTGCCGTACTTGTTTCTAGCAGGGTTTGGGGCAGGCACGCCCCAACAAGAAGCTGTCCCAAAGGGGCAAGAA
>PVML01016747.1_pt1 | contig 11763 bp, 9 predicted proteins | sample 1853371 | NCBI WGS metagenome assembly PVML01 (sample SAMN08533508, study PRJNA380276) | Human gut metagenome, whole genome shotgun sequencing project. | isolation source: participant 1, chromium library | host: Homo sapiens | collected 2017 | reverse complement strand
AAAACACACATTTAGACTAGTATAATTAAACATCTTCTCAATTATATAGAAGAAACCGCGCTACGTCAAGCGATTTTTACGATATTTATCAGCACTTTTCCGATTATTGCCACCAGAATTGCCGCCACAATCGCCTCCGGAATCCCGGATGCGGTCACGGTCGCCATAATGAGGCCCCAAACCGCGTCAATGGCAACTTCCTTCACCTGCGCGTACTCATTGATAAACAGCTTGTAGATACTCCCCATCACAAATGCCGTATTGGTCAGAGCTCCCACAAATCCAGTAATTGGCAGCGCGATAACCGGATTCAGCTTCACCTTTTTGAGCAGAATCCAGAGCCATCCGGCCACCAAACCGATCATAATCCGGCAGCCCACGGATACCCACACCGCTTTCAGCGCCCCGGGGATTCCGGTCATGCTCAAAAACGGAGAAAAGGCGAAGGATAACAAGGTCGGCGCCATGGTGTTGCTGATTAACGAGCAAACGCCAAAGGTCGCCCCCAGGATACAGCCTGCCAACGGCCCCAGCAGTATGGCACCTAAAATGACAGGGATGTGCACGGTTGTCGCCTTGATCACCGGCAGCTGGATCATTCCCAGGGGCGTATTCGCCAACAGGATGACCACCGCCATCATAAGTGCGACACTTGCAAGCCAGCGGGTGTCTTTTTTTCTCTTATTCAATTTTTTTTCCTCCTTGCTACTGTTCTTAATTAATAAGATACAATGCAATATCACGCCCTGATTATAAAGGTAATCCACCGCTCAGTCAATGGATTTTTGTTAATTTACATAATATTATCCACAATTTGTGGATAACATGTGGATAACTGTGGATTGCATCTGAATATTTCCACATCGCGCATCTGAAATTCCAGATTTTCCAAAGTTTTCCCCGCTGTGTAAAACTCCTGTTTATCCAATTCGCATCTTTGTGGACAAACCTTCCGTCCACAGCCTGCCAACAAAAATTCCCCAACCGATTCACAGAGTTATCCACAGAAATGCACCTATTTATTTCCAAATACTCCGACTTATCCACAGCATTTGTATTTTTTCATTGAAAATATTCTTTCTTTAGTATACAATGGTTTTAGATTGGGCTATTTTGCAATAGAGGTTTAGGAGACTGAAAATGATCGATATAATTGAGAAAAATTGGGAGCAGATCCTATTTAATCTGAAAGAAGAACATGAGATAAGCGATATCTCCTTTAAGACGTGGCTGTTACCCTTAAAGCCGTACTCATTTAAGAACAATACCGTGACCATCATTGTCCCGGAACAGACCTTTTTAGCCTATGTAAAGCGCAGATACAGCCTGCTCATGAAGGTCGCAATCTCCGAATTCCTCGGAGTGGAGTGTGAAATTGAATTCAAGCTGGAGGATCAGCTGGCTGAGGCCAACCTTTCCACAGAGCCGCAGCTGATCGAGAAAAACAATACCTCCGTCAGCCCGGACGTGATTCAGAGCGCAAACTTGAATCCCAAGTACACCTTCGACACCTTTGTGGTGGGCTCCAACAACAACCTGGCCCACGCCGCTGCCCTGGCCGTGGCTGAGTCGCCGGGTGAGATTTACAATCCCCTGTTTATCTACGGAGGCGTGGGATTGGGGAAAACCCACCTGATGCACGCAATCGCCCACTTCATATTAAAGAACACTCCGACCTCCAAGATCCTCTATGTCAGCTCGGAGACCTTTACCAATGAACTGATCGATGCGATTCGGAACAAAAATAACATCACCACCACGGAGTTCCGCGAGAAATACCGCAACAACGACGTGCTGCTCATCGATGATATCCAGTTTATCATCGGCAAGGAAAGTACCCAGGAAGAATTCTTCCACACCTTCAACACCCTGTACGAGTCGAAAAAACAGATCATTATCAGCTCCGATAAACCGCCCAAGGAGATCGAGACGCTGGAAGAACGTCTGCGCTCCCGCTTTGAGTGGGGCCTGACCGTGGACATCCAGTCCCCGGACTACGAGACGCGGATGGCGATTCTGCAGAAAAAAGAAGAGCTGGAAGGTTATAATATTGACAATGAAGTGATCAAGTACATTGCCACCAATATCAAGTCCAATATCCGGGAACTGGAAGGCGCACTCACCAAGATCGTGGCCCTTTCCCGGCTGAACAAGTGCGACATCACCCTGGAACTGGCCGAGGAGGCCCTAAAGGACATTATCTCCCCCGGAGCCCAGCGGGAAGTGACACCGGACCTGATCATCCAGGTGGTCTCCGACCACTTCGGACTGGCCCCCCTGGACATTTCCTCCCAGAAGCGCAACAAGGAAATCGTCTATCCCCGGCAGATCGTTATGTATCTCTGCCGCAATATGACGGCCACTCCCCTTCAGACCATTGGCCGGTTTCTTGGCGGGCGCGACCACACCACCGTCATACACGGAGCCGATAAAATCACAGCGGACCTCTTGAAAGACGAGACGCTGAAGAATACGATCGAGATCCTAAAGAAGAAAATCAATCCACAATAACCTGTGAAAACCATGTGGACGAGCTGTGGATGCGAGATGCGAGCATTTTAACCCTAAAAACCATTTTGAAGGCCTTGTGGATAAACCTCAAGTTATCCTTCCAAAAAAACCGAGATTTCCACAGCCTGGTTCACACCTGCTTGTCCATATATTTTAAGGGGTTCAGGTACTTTTACACAAACCCACAACCCCTACTACGGTTTCGACGAAAAATTACTCTATATTTTATATCGTAAAGGCAACCAAGATTCACACCAAGTCAGAAAGGAAGTTATCAACAATTATGAAGCTGAGATTTCAAAAAGATGCGCTTGTCAATGGAATTAATATTGTACTGAAGGCAGTTCCCTCAAAAACCACCATGTCTATATTGGAATGTATCCTCATCGATGCCAGCGGGAGCGAAATCAAACTCACCGGCAACGACATGGAACTGGGAATCGAGACTACGGTAGCCGGGGAAATCCTGGAACACGGCAAAATCGCTCTGGATGCGAAGCTCTTCTCCGAGATCACCAGAAGGGTTTCCAGCGAAAGCTCCGCCGTTGTCTCCATTGAGAGCGACGAGCGGTTCAACACCACCATCCGATGCGAGAACTCCGTATTCAACATCCAGGGCCGTGACGGCGAGGAATTTGCCTACCTTCCCTATATTGAGCGCGATAAATACATCTGTCTGTCCCAGTTCACCTTAAAAGAGGTGATCCAGCAGACTATTTTCTCCATCTCGCCCAACGACAGCAACAAGATGATGTCCGGTGAGCTCTTCGAGGTCAATGAGAACCAGCTCCAGGTGGTTTCCCTGGACGGACACCGTATCTCCATCCGCAAGGTCCGCTTAAAAGACCATTACGACGATATCAAGGTGATCGTGCCCGGCAAGACTCTGGGCGAGGTCAGCAAAATTTTAAACGGCGACAACGAAAAGGAGGTGCTGATCTACTTCAGCGCCAACCATATCCTGTTTGAGTTTGACAGTACCATCGTGGTCTCCCGCCTGATCGAGGGCGAGTATTTTCGCATCAGCCAGATGCTCTCCAGCGATTACGAGACAAAGGTTTCCGTCAACAAAAAGGAGTTTTTGGACTGCATCGAGCGCGCCACGATCCTGATCCGGGAGAACGACAAAAAGCCGCTGATCATCAACATCACCGACAATTCCATGCAGCTGAAACTGAATTCCAGCTTCGGTTCCATGAATGCGGACCTGCTGATCCACAAGAACGGCAAGGATATTATGATCGGCTTTAACCCCAAATTCCTCATCGACGCCCTGCGCGCCATTGACGACGAGGAAATCAACCTTTACATGATGAATCCCAAGTCCCCCTGCTTCATCAAGGATGACGAGGAAAACTACATCTATCTGATTCTGCCGGTGAATTTCAACGCTGCGTCGGTTTAAGCGGAGGACCTTATGGAAACAATCAAACTGAGAGACGAGTATATCAAACTGGGCCAGGCGTTAAAAGCCGCCGGCCTGGTCGAGTCCGGAGTGGAGGCAAAATACGCCGTTGAGGACGGAAACGTCAAAGTCAACGGCGAGGTAGCCACCCAGCGGGGCAAAAAGCTGGTGGACGGCGACGTGGTCGCCTACAAAGGCGAGACCATCAAAATTGTGAAGTAGAAAAAGGAATGTTCCATGATCATTGAATCCATAGAGCTGAAAAATTATCGGAACTACGAAGAATTACATATGGAATTAAATGAGGGAACGAACATTCTGTACGGCGACAACGCCCAGGGAAAGACCAATATCCTGGAAGCGGTATACGTCTGCTGCACCTCAAAATCCCATAAAAACGCAAAGGACCGGGATATTATCCGGTTCGACCAGGATGAGTCCCACATCAAGATGCAGATCCGAAAGAACGATGTTCCCTATCGCATCGACATGCATCTGAAGAAAAACAAGCCCAAGGGGATCGCGATCAATGGGATGCCAATTCGCAGGGCCAGCGAACTTTTCGGTATCGCCAATGTGGTGTGTTTCTCGCCGGAAGATCTGAACATCATCAAAAACGGCCCCTCCGAACGCAGAAGATTTATCGATATGGAACTGTGCCAGTTGAATAAACTGTACGTCCACTCCCTTGTCCAGTACAACAAAGTGCTGGTCCAGCGCAACAAGCTGTTAAAGGAGCTGGCTTTCCGGCCGGACTACGGGGAGACGTTGGATGTATGGGATATGCAACTGGTAAATTATGGAAAAGAAGTGATGGAGTACCGTGGGGACTTTGTCTGCCGGCTGAATGAGATGATTCACGGGATCCACGCCAGGTTATCCGGCCAGAAGGAAGATTTAAAGATCTGTTACGAGCCGGACACCGACGCCGCCCAGTTTGAGGAGGCGTTAAAGCGGAGCAGACCCCAGGATATGAAGCAGAAGACGACGCTGTGCGGCCCGCACCGGGACGACATCAGTTTTTTTGTCAACGGCATCGATATCCGCAAATTCGGTTCCCAGGGACAGCAGCGCACGGCGGCTCTGTCCTTAAAGCTGTCTGAGCTGGAGCTGGTCAAGCAGTTGATCCACGACCGGCCAATTCTGCTGCTGGACGACGTGCTGTCCGAGCTGGACGCCGGCAGGCAGAACCATCTGTTAAACGCGATCAACGACATTCAGACTATCATCACCTGCACGGGATTGGACGATTTTGTAAACAATCGGTTTAAAATAGACAAGATATTTAAAGTCATCGACGGCGCTGTGGTCAGTGAAAACTGATCCCGCCAAGAACAAGAAAGGAAGATAGAAGCATGGGAGAGCAATACGGAGCAGATCAGATTCAGATTTTGGAGGGGCTTGAGGCCGTCAGAAAGCGGCCGGGCATGTACATCGGCAGTACAAGCGCCAGAGGTCTTCATCATCTGGTATATGAGATTGTAGATAATGCGGTGGACGAGGCATTGGCGGGATATTGTGATTCCATTGAAGTGACCATCAATGAGGACAATTCCATCACCGTAATCGATGACGGCCGCGGAATCCCGGTTGGCATACAGAAAAAAGCGGGTCTGCCCGCGGTTGAGGTGGTGTTTACCATCCTTCACGCCGGCGGAAAGTTCGGCAACGGCGGCTACAAGGTGTCCGGCGGCCTCCACGGCGTTGGCGCATCCGTTGTAAACGCTCTCTCCGAGTGGCTGGAAGTTCAGGTCTATCTGGACGGGAACATTTACCAGCAGCGCTATGAGCGGGGGAAGGTGATGTATCCCCTGAAGATCGTAGGCAAATGCGAACCCCACGAGCACGGCACCCATGTTAGATTCCTTCCCGACAAGGAAATTTTCGAGGAGACGGAGTTCGACTATGATACCTTGAAGATCCGTCTGCGCGAGACCGCCTTCCTGACCAAGAATTTAAAAATCACTCTGCGGGACGACCGCGAGGAGGAAGTGAAAGAGAAAACCTTCCATTACGAGGGCGGTATCCGCGAGTTTGTGGCTTATCTCAACAAGGGAAAAACCCCCTTATACGAGCAGGTGATCTACTGCGAGGGAACACGGGAGGGCGTGTACGTGGAGGTTTCCTTGCAGCACAACGACTCCTACACCGAGGGGATTTACACCTTTGTAAACAATATCAATACCCCCGAGGGCGGCACCCATCTGACCGGATTTAAGAACGCCCTGACCAAGACCTTCAACGATTACGCCCGCAAGAACAAGCTTCTCAAGGAAAATGAGGACAGTCTGTCCGGCGAGGATATCCGGGAGGGGTTAACCGCTATCATCAGCGTAAAGATCGAGGATCCCCAGTTTGAGGGGCAGACCAAGCAGAAGCTGGGCAACAGCGAAGCCAGAACCGCGGTGGACAACGTAGTCAGCGAGCAGCTGACCTATTTCCTGGAGCAGAATCCTTCGGTGGCCAAGAGCATCTGTGAGAAATCCATTCTGGCCCAGCGCGCCCGCGCGGCTGCCCGCAAGGCCAGGGATTTGACGCGCCGTAAATCCGCTCTGGATGGAGTGGCCCTGCCCGGAAAGCTGGCGGACTGTTCCGACAAGAATCCGGTAAACTGCGAGATTTACATCGTAGAGGGAGATTCCGCCGGCGGCTCCGCAAAGACCGCCAGATCCCGCGCAACCCAGGCTATCCTGCCCCTGCGCGGAAAGATTTTAAACGTGGAAAAGGCCAGAATGGACCGCATCTACGGCAACGCCGAGATCAAGGCCATGATCACCGCCTTCGGAACCGGAATCCATGAAGATTTCGATATCACAAAGTTGCGCTACCACAAGATCATTATCATGACCGATGCCGATGTGGACGGAGCCCACATCAGCACCCTGCTTCTGACCTTCCTTTACCGGTTTATGCCGGAGCTGATCAAACAGGGATACGTGTACCTGGCCCAGCCGCCGTTATACAAGGTTGAGAAAAACAAACGCATCTGGTACGCCTACAGCGACGAGGAGTTAAACTCCATTCTGACGGATATCGGCCGCGACGGCAGCAACAAGATCCAGCGCTATAAAGGTCTTGGAGAGATGGACGCGGAGCAGCTATGGGAGACCACCATGGACCCTGAGCGCAGAATCCTTCTTCGGGTGACCATGGACGACGAGACCCAGTCCGAGCTGGATTTGACCTTTACCACCCTCATGGGCGATCAGGTGGAACCCAGAAGAGAATTTATCGAGTCCAACGCCAAGCGCGTACAGAATCTGGACATCTAATAAACTCGCATCAGCTGTTACATTGCAAATATAAAGGAGATTGAATATGGAACCAAATGTATTTGACAAGGTTCACGAGGTAGACCTTAAAAAGACCATGGAGCAGTCGTACATCGACTACGCCATGAGTGTAATCAGCGCCAGGGCGCTGCCCGATGTAAGAGACGGCCTTAAGCCGGTTCAGAGACGCGTCCTGTTCTCCATGATCGAGCTGAACAACGGTCCGGATAAACCCCACCGTAAATGCGCCCGTATCGTCGGCGATACCATGGGTAAATATCACCCCCACGGCGACAGCTCTATTTACGGCGCTCTGGTCAACATGGCCCAGGAGTGGTCTACCCGTTACCCGCTGGTGGACGGACACGGCAACTTCGGTTCCGTGGACGGCGACGGCGCTGCGGCTATGCGATACACGGAAGCCCGTCTGAGCAAGATTTCCATGGAAATGCTGGCGGACATCAATAAAGACACCGTCAACTTTGTGCCCAACTTCGACGAAACCGAGCGGGAGCCGGTTGTGCTTCCCTCCCGGTACCCCAACCTGCTGGTCAACGGCGCCTCCGGTATCGCCGTGGGTATGGCCACCAATATTCCGCCCCACAACCTGCGCGAGGTGGTGGGCGCTGTGGTGAAAATGATTGACAACCGGGTCCAGGAAGACCGGGAGACTACCATGGAAGAGCTCATGGAGATCGTCAAGGGTCCCGACTTCCCCACCGGAGCCACTATTTTGGGCCGCAGGGCCATCGAGCAGGCCTACCGCACCGGCCGTTCCAAGATCAAAGTGCGGGCCGTGACCAACATTGAGACCATGGCCAACGGCAAATCCAGAATTATTGTCTCCGAGCTGCCCTATATGGTCAACAAGGCCCGTCTCATCGAGAAGATCGCCGACCTGGTGAAGGAGAAAAAGATCGACGGGATCACCTACATCGGCGACGAGTCCAACCGCGAAGGCATGCGCATCAACATAGAGCTGCGCCGGGATGTGAACGCCAACGTGATTTTAAACCAGCTGTTAAAACACACCCAGCTGCAGGACACTTTCGGAGTGATTATGCTGGCACTGGTGGACAGCCAGCCCAAGGTGCTGAATCTGCATCAGATGTTGGATTACTACTTAAAGCACCAGGAGGACGTGGTCCGCAGAAGGACCCAGTACGACTTAAACAAGGCGGAGGAGCGCGCCCATATCTTGGAAGGTCTGCTCATCGCCCTGGATCACATCGACGAGGTGATCAGCATTATCCGCGGTTCCGCCAACGTATCGGAGGCCAAGCGGCTTTTGACGGAGCGCTTCGGGCTCTCCGATGCCCAGGCCCAGGCCATCGTGGATATGCGTCTGCGCGCTCTGACTGGTTTGGAGCGTGAGAAGATTGAAAATGAGTACAAGGAGCTCCAGGCGAGAATCAGCGAGTTGAAGGCGATTCTTGCGGACGAGAAAAAGCTTTTAACTGTGATCAAAGATGAGATTACCGTAATTGCCGACAAATACGGCGACGACCGACGCACGGCCATCGGTTATGACGACGACATGTCCATGGAAGACCTGATTCCCGATGAGGACACGGTGATCGCCATGACTCATTTGGGTTACATCAAGCGTATGGACGTGGACAATTTCCGGTCCCAGAACCGCGGCGGAAAGGGAATCAAGGGAATGCAGACCATCGAGGAGGACTACATTGAGGACCTTCTGATGACCACCAACCACCATTATGTGATGTGCTTTACCAACACGGGCCGGGTTTACCGCCTGAAGGCATACGAGATTCCCGAGGCAGGCCGTACCGCAAGGGGCACCGCCATTGTGAACCTGCTCCAGCTTCAGCCGGAGGAGAAGATCACGGCGATTATTCCCATGCGGGAGTACAATGAGGACAAATACCTGTTTATGGCCACGAAGGGCGGCATGGTGAAGAAAACGCCTATGTGCGAGTACGAGAACGTGCGCAAGAACGGCTTGCAGGCCATTGTGCTGCGGGAGAACGACGAGCTGATCGAGGTCAAGGCAACGGACAATCAGGAGGACATTTTCCTGATCACCAAGAACGGCATGTGTATCCGGTTCCATGAGACCGACGTCCGGGTGACCGGCCGCGTTTCCATGGGTGTGATCGGTATGCGATTTGAGGATGGGGACGAGGTGATCGGCATGCAGATGGCCAGCCAGGGCGACTCCCTGCTTGTGGTGTCCGAGAACGGTATGGGCAAACGCACGGTGATCAACGAGTTCAGCGCTCAGAACCGCGGCGGCAAGGGCGTGATCTGCTACAAGATCACGGAGAAGACCGGCTGCCTCATTGGAGCCAAGCTGGTGGACGACGGCCGTGAGATCATGATGATCACCACCGAGGGGATTGTGATCCGCATGGTGGTGGACGATATCTCCGTGATTGGGCGAAATACCTCGGGCGTGAAGCTGATGGCGATTGACCATGATTCCGATATCAAGGTGGCAAGCATCGCAAAAGTGCGCGAGAGCGTGACCAAGGACAGCAATGTCTACAACGAAGAGTATATAGAGGACGAGAACAGCGATTCGGAGGAGGAATCCGAGGAGACTGAAGGGGACGAATCCGGCAGCGAAGCGTAATACGGAACAAGAATGAGTAAAGGGCTTCCCGCAGCAACGGGAGGCCCTTTGTGAAATTATGGAGCCGGAAATTTAACATAAGGGGTAGGCAGTTATGTGGCGGATCATCTATATGGTACTTATGAACCTGTTTCATGCTCCCATATGGCTTTATAAAATTGGCCGTATGGGGCGGCCTGAGGACAGGCACACCAAAGAAGAACGATATGAATATATTGCAAAGATGGACAAACGGATCATCCGCAGGGGGCGTGTGGATCTGGTGTGCACCGGTGCGGACCTGATTCCAAAGCGGGACGGGTTTATTATGTTTCCCAACCATCAGGGGCTGTTTGACGTGCTGGCACTGTTTGCCACCTGTCCGCGGCCGTTTTCGGTTGTGATTAAGAAGGAAGCGGCTGAGCTGGTGCTGGTAAAACAGGTCCTGGGAGCGATGCGAAGCCTGTCCATGGACCGGGACGACATCAAAGATCAGGTGCGCGTGATCGGCGAGGTGACCAGGCGGGTGAAGCAGGGAGATAATTTTGTGATATTCCCCGAGGGCCACCGCAGCCGCAATGGAAATGAAATTCTGGAATTCAAGAGCGGCACCTTTAAAAGCGCCGTAAAGGCGGGATGTCCCATCGTGCCCGTAGCGCTGATTAACAGCTGCCGGCCCTTTGACATCCGCTCTCTCCGGCGCGAGCGGGTGGAGATCCATTATCTGGAGCCCATTTATCCGGATCAGTATGCGGGGATGAAGACGGTGGAGATCGCGCAGATCGTCCATGACCGGATTCAGGAGGAAATCAATCGGAATATCCGGTAGCTTTCATTTGCATTTTAAAATATACATTCTGTCGTCGGCCAGCTTCTCAAGGTCCGCAAAGCTTTGTCCGGGTTCGTGCAGGGCGGTTCCAACCGCAATCCCGCACGGAGGAATGCCGTATGCGCGGTTGCTCTCCCGGATCATTTCCAGGATCTGGTCTGCTGCCAGATCCGGATAATCAGGGGAACAGTTTCGTTCCACCCATCGGTATCGCACCAGCAGATAGTTTTCCGTACCTTCAAGGACCAGTTCCCAGTTTAAGGAGCCGGACATTTCCTGCACAAACAGGTTCAGAAGGGGGGAGCCCTTCAGCGCTTCTTGGAATGGCAGCTCCATGATTTCCGGCCCGCAAAGACTGATTAAGCCGGAATTCTCACAGATCACCCGGCGGTCTGCCTCATCTACTATATAATAGCACTCGATGGTCCTAAGCAGTTATTCATCACAATATCCTTTTCCGCCATGAGGCATAGAATCTGTTTTTTTGGTTACGATATGATAATAGGATCGATAAATCATAATTGAAATGGACTCAATTTTCAATGATATCCTGATGTTTGGCCCTCGCATCCGGCCCCTAAAAGGCGATATCGCAAATAGTCGCAAAATGTCGTCAAAAATGGGTTGACAAGGACGAGTTGATCTAGTATAATGATCAATGCGTCTGAGGACAGAAATGTCGCAGGACCAATCATATGGAAATTGTGAATTCGGAGAAATACTCAAGAGGCCGAAGAGGCGCCCCTGCTAAGGGTGTAGGTCGGGAAACCGGCGCGAGGGTTCAAATCCCTCTTTCTCCGCTCTTTTTTCCAAATGATTATTTTTTTACACTTCCGTAGAAAAATAAAAATTAATCATAAAAAGCGGTTGACAAGATTCGACAAGCGTGATATGATTAATACCCGCTGGGGGTAAAAACCTGGCGGACACATTGGACGTTCAAGTCAACCGGCTGAAAAGAAAATGAAAAAAGTTGTTGACAAACGAAAGCCACTGTGGTAACATAGTAAAGCTGCTGTTGAGAGATCAACAACAAAGCAAAAAAGTTTTTAAAAAAGTTGTTGACAAACGCTAGTGAGTGTGCTAAGATATAAAAGTTGCTGCTAACGAAGAACAACAACAAAGAACCTTGAAAATCAAAGATTGAACAGTATGTAAAACCCTGAAA
>PVML01001606.1_pt1 | contig 11795 bp, 8 predicted proteins | sample 1853371 | NCBI WGS metagenome assembly PVML01 (sample SAMN08533508, study PRJNA380276) | Human gut metagenome, whole genome shotgun sequencing project. | isolation source: participant 1, chromium library | host: Homo sapiens | collected 2017 | reverse complement strand
GGATTTTGCCAAGAATGCGCAAGTGGAGAAAACGAAATACGAACCGACGAAACTGGACTTTATCCGCAGCTACGTCCCCGTGCCCGATACGGACGAGGACGCTGTAAAAGCGGCTGCCGAACTGATAAATAATGCCGAACGTCCGCTTGTACTGGTGGGACAGGGCGTTGAGTTGGGCAATGCGCAAAGCGAATTGCGTGCTTTCATCGAAAAGGCGGACATGCCTGCGGGTTGCACATTGCTCGGTCTTTCGGCTTTGCCGACGGAACACCCGTTGAATAAGGGGATGTTGGGGATGCACGGCAACTTGGGGCCGAACATCAACACCAACAAATGCGATGTCCTGATTGCTGTCGGCATGCGTTTCGATGATCGTGTGACAGGCAACCTCGCTACCTATGCCAAACAGGCAAAAGTAATCCACTTCGACATTGACCCTGCGGAAGTAAACAAGAATGTGAAAGTAGATGTGGCCGTCTTGGGAGACTGCAAGCATACATTGGCATCAGTAACGGAACTTCTGAAGAAGAACACCCATACTGAATGGATAGACAGTTTCAAGGAATATGAGAAAGTTGAAGAAGAGAAAGTAATACGCCCCGAACTTCATCCTGCCACGGATTCTCTGAGCATGGGCGAAGTGGCACGTGCAGTAAGTGACGCAACCCGCCACGAAGCTGTCCTGGTGACGGACGTAGGTCAAAACCAAATGATTTCCGCACGCTACTTTAAATATACGAAAGAACGCAGCATCATCACTTCCGGCGGACTCGGAACCATGGGCTTCGGTCTTCCTGCCGCTATCGGTGCAACTTTCGGCGCACCGGAACGTACCGTATGCGCATTTATGGGCGATGGCGGACTCCAGATGAATATCCAGGAGTTGGGAACTATCATGGAACGGAAAGCTCCGGTGAAAATTATCTGCTTGAACAACAACTTCCTCGGCAATGTACGCCAATGGCAAGCCATGTTCTTCAACCGCCGCTATTCATTTACGCCGATGTTGAACCCGGACTACATGAAAATAGCTTCGGCCTATGACATTCCTTCCAAACGTGTCTTCACCCGGGAAGAACTGAAGGAAGCCATCGAGGAAATGCTGGCTACGGACGGCCCGTTCCTGCTTGAAGCCTGCGTGGTGGAAGAGGGCAATGTCTTGCCGATGACTCCCCCGGGTGGCTCGGTAAATCAAATGTTGTTGGAGTGCTAATAATTGGAGAGCTAATAAAAAGAAGCGTATGGAAAAGACATTATATACCATCATCGTTCATTCGGAGAATATCGCCGGATTGCTGAATCAGGTAACGGCCGTATTTACCCGCCGGCAGATTAATATCGAAAGCCTGAATGTATCTGCGTCTTCAATCAAAGGCGTACATAAATATACCATCACCGCATGGACTGATAAAGATACGATAGAAAAAGTAGTGAAGCAGATTGAAAAGAAGATTGACGTCATCCAGGCGCACTACTTCACAGAAGATGAAATCTACTTCCATGAGATTGCATTATATAAGGTGTCTACTCCCGAATTTCAGGAGACACCGGAGGCATCCAAGGTGATACGTAGATACAACGCCCGTGTGGTAGAGGTGAATCCCGTATTTTCCATTGTCGAAAAGAACGGCATGAGTGAGGATATAACTTCGCTCTACGGTGAACTGAAGGCTTTGAATTGTGTTTTGCAATTTGTCCGTTCGGGACGTGTAGCTATCACTACCAGTTGTTTTGAACGGGTGAACGAGTTTCTCGACGGACGGGAAGCCAGCTATAACCAAAGTAAAAACCTGCAAGAATAATGAGTGAATCAAATAAAATAGGAACTTACAAGTTTGTGGCAGAACCCTTTCACGTGGACTTCAACGGACGTCTGACAATGGGAGTACTGGGCAACCATCTGCTGAATTGCGCGGGTTTCCATGCCAGCGACCGCGGTTTTGGTATCGCAACGCTCAACGAGGACAACTACACCTGGGTACTTTCCCGACTGGCTATCGAACTGGACGAAATGCCCTACCAATACGAGGACTTCTCGGTTCAGACGTGGGTGGAAAATGTATATCGCCTGTTCACTGACCGTAACTTTGCTGTTATCAATAAAGATGGCAAGAAGATAGGTTACGCCCGTTCGGTATGGGCTATGATTAACCTGAACACCCGCAAGCCTGCCGACCTCCTGACGCTGCATGGCGGCAGCATCGTAGACTATGTATGCGATGAACCCTGCCCGATAGAAAAGCCTTCACGTATCAAGGTGACCAGCGACCAGCCATTGGCTACGCTAACGGCAAAATATAGCGACATTGACATCAACGGTCATGTGAATAGCATCCGTTACATAGAACACATCCTCGATTTGTTCCCGATAGAGCTGTACAAGACCAAGCGTATCCGCCGTTTTGAAATGGCGTATGTGGCGGAAAGTTATTTCGGAGACGAACTTTCGTTCTTCTGTGACGAAGTCAATGATAACGAATTCCATGTCGAAGTGAAGAAGAACGGCGGCGAAGTAGTCTGCCGCTCGAAAGTAGTATTTGAATAACTCGAAAGTAGTATTTGAATAAATAGAATATAAAATCAATTAATAACGGATGGCGTAAGCCATCAAAACTAAAAACAAAAAAGAAAATGGCACAGTTGAATTTTGGCGGAACTGTTGAAACAGTAGTAATCCGTGACGAATTTCCATTAGAAAAAGCTCGTGAAGTATTGAAGAATGAAACAATTGCAGTAATCGGCTATGGCGTACAGGGCCCCGGACAGGCACTGAACCTGCGTGATAACGGTTTCAATGTAATCGTTGGACAGCGTGAAGGAAAAACATACGATAAGGCAGTAGCAGACGGATGGGTTCCGGGTGAAGTTCCTCCTGCTGATATCGACGTTATCATGGTTGCTCCTAAAGGTTCGGGTACTTCTTTGCGTACCATGTTTCTTGAAGGCCGTGGCTTGAACTCTTCTTATGCTATCTATCAGGATGCTACGGGCAAGGCTTACGAAAAGACAATCGCACTGGGTATCGGTATCGGTTCAGGCTATCTGTTTGAAACTACTTTCCAACGTGAAGCTACTTCTGATCTGACAGGCGAACGCGGTTCATTGATGGGGGCTATTCAGGGGCTGTTGTTGGCACAGTATGAAGTATTGCGTGAAAACGGTCATTCTCCTTCCGAAGCTTTCAACGAAACTGTAGAAGAGCTGACTCAGTCATTGATGCCGCTTTTCGCAAAGAACGGTATGGATTGGATGTATGCAAACTGCTCTACTACTGCCCAACGTGGTGCTCTCGACTGGATGGGACCTTTCCACGACGCTATCAAGCCGGTAGTTGAAAAGTTGTACCACAGCGTTAAGACTGGTAACGAAGCTCAGATTTCTATCGACAGCAACTCTAAAGTGGATTATCGTGAGAAACTGGAAGAAGAACTGAAAGCATTGCGCGAAAGCGAAATGTGGCAGACTGCTGTTACAGTACGCAAACTTCGTCCGGAAAACAACTAAAGTGGTTATAATATACAAGTGTATCAAAAAGGGAAGTTTTATAACTTCCCTTTTTTAAAAGGTTTAAAATGGTATTTTCAACTGGAGTATAAGTCATATATGTTTGTTTTATAAAAAAATAATATTGATATCTTGAGCAAGATATGCAAGTTTATTATTATCTTTGTGGCATCAAACTAAAACAAATAACTTTATGAGAAGTATTTCATTTATTCCCAAAGTATTGACTATCCTGGCTATACTTGCTTTTGGTAGTTATGCGTTAACAAGTTGTGTCGATAAGGATACAGATTATTCTCGTCCTGATGATGGAGTAACTCCCAACTCTTTTACTTTTAAAACAACGCAGGAGGTGCAAATAAATGTAAGTTATGAAATTCCTGCCAAAGATTATCAAGTTAAATTTGAGGTTTATTTCGAAAATCCAATGATGAAAGATCAGGATGGCCAGATTGTGAAGCGCAAAGACGTGGAATCAAAATTGACCAGAATGACCGATGGAAACGGTAAATATACCGGTAAAGACATTATTCCGGGCTATTTACTCAGTGACGGTGAAGAAGTCTATATCTATACTTCTTATGTCGGAGTTCCTGCATTGCATAAAACAACGGTGCAGGGCAATAGCATTCAGGCTAATATAAATTGGGATACGATGTATGATTTTGATTCTGCATCTCAAAAGACACGTGCAGTAAATGATTTCTTTGTTCCGGACGAATTTTGTACATTAGGTGATTGGGATAAGAAAGGACGTCCTGATTATTTGGATAGTGAAGGAGAACTTGAATTGTCTACTTCACTTTTAAAAGCGATAAATAAAACAGTTCCTGAAGATGGTTATTGTAAGCCAGAATATCGTCAGACTGCTGATTTTGAGATTAAAGAACCCGCAAATGTGAAGGTGCGTTTTATCGGTGGAACAAGTGCGGCTTCCAGTGCTTTTGGATATTATTGTTATATAGAAGACACTGATGAAGCAATAAAAAAAGCAAAGAAATGTATCGTGTTTCCTAACACAAAGACAGGCCAGGGGATAAAAGGAGGCGAATGTGTACAACTACATTATATTGACGAAAACGGTGTCGATCGAGGTCCTGGCTTTCCGGAGGGTGTTAAGATTGGCTGGTTTATTAGTAACGATGCTTTCAGAAATGGAAATATAAATGAAGGGAAAGGCATTTTTTATTCAAAGAAAACGGATTTGAACAAGGATAAGCGTACTCATACTGCCGCATTTAAAATTGGTGAATTTATAGTTCTTTCTTTTGAAGACTGGACTAATCATGATTATAATGATGTCATGTTTAATATTTGGTCTGACCCGATAGAGGCTATTGATACTCCGGAAATACCGGATGTGACACCTCCCGATGGACCGGAAGACGATTTTTCTGTTGCCTACGAAATGACTTATAAAGGAATTTTGGCATTTGAGGATAATTGGCCTTTTAAAGGTGATTATGATTTAAATGATGTGGTTGTGAAGTATCGTTCTTTGTTAAGCTATAATACAAAGAATCAGTTACTTTCCACAAAAGATACATTTACTGCATTGTGGTCGGGAGCTTCTTATATGAATAGCTTTATGTATCAGATGAATACGGAACGCTCAAATGTAGAATGTACTGTAAACGATGAAGCATATTCAATGGATAAGGATTTATCTCTTGCGACTATCCCGGTATTTGAAGATATGAAAGATGCGACCGGAAATAATACGAAAACCACTACGGTAGCTATCTCTAATAAATTCAAGACACCGATTGACCACGAAGTTTTTGGAGTGGCTCCATATAATCCGTTTATCAGTGTGTTTAAAATAACAAATTATAATCGTACAGAAGTGCATCTGGTCAATAATAAACCGACAGAGAAAGCTGATAAAGCTTTATTCCATACAAAAGACGATTTATCCGATTTGAATAAGGGAGTCTACTATGTGTCGGGTTCTAAATATCCGTTTGCAATTCATCTTGCTGATGCCGAGGAGTATTCGACAATAGAACGGGAAGCTATTGACAAAACATTCCCGGGATTTGTTTCTTGGGTTGAATCTAATGGAGCAAAAAATAAAGACTGGTACTTAAAATAATAAATATTGTTTGTTTTGTTTGTGTTAATAAAGAGTTTTGTTTCGTGAGAAAGTGAGCTTTTTGAAAAGAAAAGAGGATTAATAAGTTAATCCTCTTTTTTGATGAATAACATCAACCTTCTGTAAAAAGGATGCTTGGTCAGAGTGGTTGCATCTCCCAGTATGACGAGCTTCATTCGTGCCCGAGTGATAGCCACGTTCATTCTTCGCAGGTCGTTCAGAAATCCTATCTGCCCTTCCTCATTGGCGCGGACAAGACTGATGAAAATGACATCCCGCTCCTGCCCTTGAAAGCCATCTACCGTATTCACGGTGATGAGGCTGCGGAAAGGGCGCAGGAAACTGCTTCCTTTGATTTTGCTTCTCAGGTATTGCACCTGTGCCTTATAAGGTGAAATCAGCCCGAAATCAATCCGCTCTTCCAATATCCGTTCCTTGCCGATTCGGTTGATATACGCTTCCAGTTCCTGTAAGAGTAGGTTTGCTTCCTCTTTGTTGATACGTCCGAAACTCTCGCCCACAAACTCTTCGTGGAAATCCATTTCCGAGGTATCTATCCAATTCATCGGTGTATCGAAATCGAGGATTCCCCGGTAACGCACTTCGGGAGCAGCTTCCAGTTCACCGTGGTAGAACCAGTCGGAAGGGAACTGCATGATGGCTTCGTGCATTCTGTATTGCACTTTCAGCAATGAGACGGCCGACGGTTTTTGTTGGACTACCTTTTCCATTAATGTGCGTTCCAGTCCGCCGCGGGCAGCTTCTATACATTTAATAGTAGGCGGTAGCTGACAGTGGTCTCCGGCAAGAATAACCCGGTCGGCTTTGCGGATGGCAATCCAGCAGGCAGCTTCGAGTGCCTGGGCGGCTTCGTCTATAAATAAGGTGGGAAACCGCCGTCCGTTGAGCAGGCGATGGTTGCTGCTCACCAAAGTAGAAGCAATCACGCGAGCACTGTCGAAAAGGTCGGCATTGATGAGTATCTCCAGTTCCGTGGCTCGGTCACGCAGGTGGCTCATGCGGTTGCGCATACCTTCCCGTTCGGCGTAGCTTCCCCGGCGCATCCGGCCGTTCATTTCGCGGATAGACTTACGGATGCCCCATAACTCAGGATAAGCCGGATGACTCTCGAACCGTCGTTCGTAAGTGGAAGATAACATTTTGTCGTTTACCCGCGTGGGATTGCCGATGCGGAGCACCGCCACACCCCGGTCTACCAGTTTCTCGCAAATCCAGTCGACGGCGGTATTACTTTGCGCGCAGACAAGCACTTGCGGCTCCCGGTGCAGCGTTTCATAAATGGCTTCGACAAGCGTCGTCGTCTTTCCGGTTCCCGGCGGACCGTGGACAATGGAGACGTCACGTGTGCAGAGCACCTTGTTGACAGCCGTTTCCTGCGTACTGTTCAGCCACGGGAAGCGTACCGGATATAGCTCACGAAATCCGGGCTTTTGCGTTCCGAGCAGCGTGTCGCGCAGTTCTGCCAATCGGTTGCCTTTGGCACGGATTACATCTTCCAACGCTTCGAACATAGCCCGATAAGACGTCTCGTCGAAATAAAGTTGTACGCCAAGCAGTATATTGGGAGTTTGCAGCTCCGCCAAAGCCCCCGCTCCGGGCAGCACGACCACCATTCGCTCTTCATCCGCGTAACTGACGGTAGCGACGAAGTTCATGTACTTCATTTTCCCCTCAAGCGACTGATGGAAAAAGCAGACGGGACGCCCGAACTCAAAAGAGTGCTCTATTTCTTTATTTTCGGTACGTGTAATATCTATTACAAGCTGATTCAGAGAATTGTAGTAACTTCGACCGGGAGAGACGGGATGCCAGCACAGACCGCGTTTCACTTTCCGGGCAATACCCATCGTTTCGGTCTGCCGCTTGAATTCCTCTTTCTCGTATTCGTACTCCATCCGTAGAAGGAGCTGTTGTTGCTGAAGGTCGGCTGTCGGACTTTTCGGATTATTATTCATAATAGAGGCAAAGGTAACAAATCTTCTCCCTGGGTCGAAAAAATATTTCATTTTGTTAAACATTACTCGAACGATGTTCGTTATTTTAATAGATAGACTAAAAAAATAAAAAGCGATATGGTATATGATGTGACTATGTTGGAAGCCTTCTACGCTGCTTATAAAGGAAAGCTGGAACACGTGCGGGCTGTATTGAAACGTCCTTTGACGTTGGCCGAGAAAATCTTGTATGCTCATCTTTATGATGTGGCTGATGTGAAAGACTACAAACGGGGAGAGGACTATGTGAATTTCCGCCCTGACCGGGTGGCAATGCAGGACGCTACCGCCCAAATGGCTCTGCTTCAATTCATGAACTCCGGCAAAGATCGGGCGGCCGTGCCTTCAACGGTGCACTGCGACCACTTGATACAAGCCTACAAAGGAGCGAAGGAAGACATCGCCACGGCGCGAATGACTAACGAAGAAGTGTACGACTTTCTTCGCGATGTATCTTCCCGCTACGGTATCGGCTTTTGGAAACCGGGAGCCGGCATTATCCACCAGGTGGTACTCGAAAACTATGCATTTCCCGGCGGAATGATGGTGGGAACGGATTCTCACACCCCCAATGCGGGCGGTCTGGGCATGGTGGCTATCGGTGTCGGTGGCGCGGATGCCGTGGACGTGATGACAGGCATGGAATGGGAACTGAAAATGCCGAAGATAATCGGTGTTCGTCTGACCGGAAAACTGAACGGCTGGGCATCTCCGAAAGATGTCATCTTGAAACTCGCCGGCATCCTCACCGTGAAGGGCGGAACGAATGCCATCATTGAATATTTCGGTTCTGGCACCGAATCTCTTTCCGCCACCGGAAAGGCAACCATCTGTAATATGGGTGCCGAGGTAGGGGCTACCACCTCGCTTTTCCCGTTCGACAGGCGCATGGCTACCTATTTGAGGGCTACCGGAAGGGAATGTGTAGTCGATTGGGCAGAATCCGTTGGCGCCGACCTGCGGGCGGACGAAGTAGTGACGGATGAGCCTGCGAAATATTACGACCGTGTCATCGAAATCGACCTGTCGGAACTCGAACCTTATATCAACGGTCCTTTCACGCCGGACGCCGCCACTCCTATCTCTGAATTTGCGGAGAAAGTGTTGTTGAACGGTTATCCCCGCAAGATGGAAGTCGGGCTTATCGGTTCGTGCACCAACTCTTCTTATCAGGATTTGAGCCGTGCCGCTTCTCTGGCCAAACAAGTTGCCGAAAAGAACCTGAGTGTAGCTGCCCCTCTGATTGTGAATCCGGGTTCGGAACAGATTCGCGCCACTGCCGAGAGGGATGGAATGATTGGTGCTTTTGAACAGATAGGAGCTACTATCATGGCGAACGCCTGCGGACCGTGTATCGGCCAGTGGAAACGTGAGACGGACGACCCGACACGGAAGAACTCCATCGTTACCTCTTTCAACCGTAACTTTGCGAAACGTGCTGACGGCAATCCCAACACCTACGCTTTCGTCGCTTCTCCCGAACTGACTATGGCGCTGACTATCGCGGGTGACTTGTGCTTCAATCCTTTGAAAGACAGACTCGTGAACCACGACGGCGAAAAGGTGAAACTGGCGGAACCTGTCGGGGACGAACTTCCTTTGAAGGGTTTTGCGCAAGGAAACGAGGGCTATATCGCTCCGCATGGAGCGAGAACGGAAATCAAGGTGAAACCGGACTCCCAACGTCTCCAGTTGCTGACTCCTTTCCCGGCTTGGGACGGTCAGGACTTGTTGAATATGCCGTTGTTAATCAAAGCGCAAGGTAAATGCACTACCGACCATATTTCTATGGCGGGACCGTGGCTTCGTTTCCGCGGACATTTGGAGAATATCTCCGACAATATGCTGATGGGAGCTGTCAATGCTTTCAACGGAGAAACGAACAAGGTTTGGAACCGTTCGACAAATACATACGGAACAGTATCCGGCACGGCGAAGATGTACAAGTCCCAGGGGATTCCCTCTATCGTTGTTGCCGAAGAGAATTACGGTGAAGGCTCCAGCCGCGAGCATGCCGCTATGGAACCGCGTTTTCTGAATGTCCGTGTGATTCTCGCCAAGAGTTTCGCCCGTATTCATGAAACGAACTTGAAGAAACAAGGAATGCTTGCCCTGACATTTGTCGATAAGGCCGATTACGATAGGATTCGTGAGCACGACGTCCTTTCCGTACTTGGGTTGGTGCACTTTGCGCCGGGACGGAACCTGACCGTCGTCCTTCATCACGATGACGGGACGAAAGAGAGTTTTGAAGTGCAACATACATACAATGAACAGCAGATTGCCTGGTTTCGCGCCGGTTCTGCCTTAAACGCAAGATAACTAAACGCCAGATAAAAAGATGAGCAAAATAACCATGAAAGCAGATGGTACGCTGCTGGTGCCCGATGTACCTATCGTACCTTATATTACCGGAGACGGAGTGGGAGCCGAAGTGACTCCTTCCATGCAGGCTGTGGTGGACGCGGCCGTTCGGAAAGCTTACGGCGGCAAGCGTCGCATCGAATGGAAAGAAGTGCTGGCGGGCGAACGTGCCTTCAACGAGACAGGTTCGTGGTTACCGGACGAAACGATGAAAACCTTTCAGGAATATCTGGTAGGTATCAAAGGCCCGTTGACAACTCCTGTCGGGGGCGGCATCCGTTCGCTGAATGTAGCCTTGCGGCAGACACTCGATTTATATGTATGCCTTCGCCCCGTCCGCTGGTATCAGGGAGTACAGTCGCCGGTGAAAGCTCCCGAGAAAGTGAATATGTGCGTGTTCCGCGAAAATACGGAAGATATTTATGCAGGAATCGAGTGGGAAGCAAGCACTCCGGAAGCTGAGAAGTTCTACAAATTCCTGAAAGACGAAATGGGCGTGACAAAAGTCCGTTTTCCGGAAACGTCCTCTTTCGGTGTGAAACCCGTATCAAAGGAAGGTACAGAACGTCTTGTACGTGCCGCCTGCCAGTATGCACTCGACCATCATCTTCCTTCCGTGACATTGGTACACAAGGGAAATATCATGAAATTCACCGAAGGTGGTTTCAAAAAATGGGGGTATGAATTGGCACAGCGCGAATTTGGAGATGCCTTGGCAGATGGAAGACTGGTGATAAAGGATTGCATTGCCGACGCTTTCCTGCAAAACACGCTCCTAATTCCCGAAGAATACTCCGTGATAGCGACTTTGAACCTGAATGGCGACTACGTTTCCGACCAACTGGCGGCCATGGTAGGCGGCATCGGCATCGCTCCGGGAGCGAACATCAACTACAATACAGGTCACGCCATCTTTGAAGCTACTCACGGAACTGCTCCGAACATCGCGGGAAAAGATGTGGTGAACCCTTGCTCCATCATTCTTTCGGCAGTGATGATGCTCGAGTATTTTGACTGGAAAGAAGCGGCAACTCTGATTGAAAAAGCCTTGGAACAAAGTTTCCTGGAAGCCCGCGCTACACATGATTTGGCTCGTTTTATGCCGAATGGAACCTCTCTTCCGACTTCCGCCTTCACACGCGAAATAGTGGAACGGATTGAAAAATAACAGCAACGAATAAATACCAAGAAAGATGAAGAAAGAATATTTGATTTACAAGCTCTCCGAAGATATGAAGGAAGCTACCCGGATTGACAATGAATTGTTCCCCAAGTTTGACGTGAAGCGCGGACTGCGTAATGAAGACGGTACAGGTGTATTGGTCGGTTTGACTAAAATCGGTAATGTGGTAGGTTACGAGCGTATTCCGGGCGGCGGATTGAAACCCATACCGGGCAAATTGTTCTATCGCGGCTATGACGTGGAAGATATCTCGCACGCCATCATCAAGGAGAAACGTTTCGGTTTTGAAGAAGTGGCTTACCTGTTGCTCTCCGGTCGTCTGCCGGACAAGGAAGAACTGCTTTCTTTCCGTGAACTGATTAACGACAATATGCCGTTGGAACAGAAGACAAAAATGAATATTATCGAACTGGAAGGCAATAATATCATGAATATCCTTTCGCGCAGCGTACTCGAAATGTACCGTTTCGACGCGAATGCGGACGACACCTCGCGTGACAACCTGATGCGCCAGAGTATTGATCTTATCTCGAAATTCCCGACCATCATTGCTTATGCTTATAACATGCTTCGCCATGCCACTTTCGGACGTTCTCTGCATATCCGCCATCCGCAGGAAAAGCTCTCTATTGCC
>PVML01022179.1_pt1 | contig 11800 bp, 10 predicted proteins | sample 1853371 | NCBI WGS metagenome assembly PVML01 (sample SAMN08533508, study PRJNA380276) | Human gut metagenome, whole genome shotgun sequencing project. | isolation source: participant 1, chromium library | host: Homo sapiens | collected 2017 | reverse complement strand
TTTTGTATTGTCATCGGATTGTATCGAACATAGTTATCAGGCCTGTGAGAAAGTAATTAATATGATAAAAAATGAAATTTTTGACGATGTTCCAAGGTCAGAGGGAAAAGAATATACAACTTCAGCACTTGAACTGGATATAACGAATCTGAGATCCTTGCAGGAAATGGTCTCTTTTGTGAAAGAACACGCACAAATGTATAAACAAAAATATTATAGATTATATCGTTATATTGAAGATTGTATACAAAAAAATCTTCTGCCAGATGAAGAGGATAATGTTTCTCTTCTGGCAAGTTCTCAGCAATGGAGCTCATCTCTTCGACAGTGCGTTTCCGAAATATCACAGAAAAAGTGGTATCCGCAGAGAAATAAAATTATATCATTGGGAATTCATTTAAACCTGGATGTGGATCAGATTAACGAAATGCTGGAGTTGGCGCAAATGGAAAAATTGTGTGCCAAAACGCCATTTGAAAATGCCATTATTTATGCGCTGGAGAATGCTAAACTTGAAGATCAAATACATTGCGATGGAACGAATGATTTATGTTTGTATGTGAGAAAAATTCTATTATCGCTTGAATTTGAAGGAGTTGAATTTTTTCTAAATGAATTGCCGGAAGAGGAATAAAGTAGTTTCAAGTGTAAGACGGTGAAAGAGATGTTTTTGGATGGTAACTTGAAATGAAAAGCGGTCTATTTGAAGGAATATAATGGTTGTATAACAAACAGGAAAGAAACATAACAAATAAACATTACTGGCAAGGTTTGAGTTGCCAGTACAGTAATAAATTACAGGGGGAAAAAAGATGACATCAGAGTTTATTCAAATCAAATGCCCAGGATGTGGTGCGGCAGTATCAACGAAGGATACGGAATGCGAATATTGCGGAAAACCGGTCATGATAAAAAATTTTAACAGCATTGCGTCTATGTCGATGCCGGAACTCAATAAATATGTGGGTTCCTATAAAAGAGAAATTGACAGAAATGGTGATAACAGTGCTATCAATAAATCAATAGCCATGTGTTATCTGAAACTTAAACAGTATAAACAGGCGGAGGATTATTTCCAAAAAGCGATGCTGGATGATTTTGATGATTCTGAAAATTATTTTTATGCGGCGGTTTGTTTATTAGAAGGGAAAAAAGCCTTTTTATCGAATAAGTCCACGATCACTCAGATTGAAACGTTTATCAATGATGCGATTTCGATTGAAAGTAAAGGTGTTTATTATTATTTTATGGCATATATTAAGTTCGATTATTATAAAAGAAAAAGTTTTCGAACAAAACCAGACTACATAGAATGTTTGAATCAGGCAATAAGAAATAATCTGAGCAGAATGGATGCGGAGCAGATGTTCAAAATTATTGGGGTTACAATGCCACACGAACTCGCATTTTAACAATGGATGATTGGTAAAGAATATTACGATAAAGAGGAAAAGAAGATGGCACTATTTAAGAGAAATCCAAACGAGGCAGATTATTATGGAGGAAAGAAACATTTTATTGATGTTATAAAAAACAATGGTGATAACACGTACCTGTTTTGGCGGCAGCCAGAAGAAGACTTCAATACCCATTCCAAACTGATCGTCATGCCTGGGGAGACAGCAATTTTTGTGGAAGGTGGAAATATTGTTCAACAGTTTTCAGAAGGAACGTATGAGTTAACTACCAATAATTATCCATTTATCAGCAGATTAAAAAATGCGCTGTCTGGTGGGATCAGTACTTTTCATTGTGTAATATATTTTTTTAAAAATGCAGATAGCATGGAACTCAAATGGGGAACAGATGATCCAATTCAGGTAAGGGATAAGGTATATGGGATAAGGACTTCGGTTCAGGCAAGGGGTTCTTATAAAGTAAGAATTGAAAATCCTGCATTATTTCTGGAAAAATTAATTGGAAACAATGTAAGGGGATTGAATCAGAATGAGTTAAATAAATATTTCAAAAATGAGATGTTGATGCAGATTAAATCCTGTGTGAGCAAGTTCTTACTTTTGTATGAAAATGAATTCATTGGAATTGGTGCATATGCTGGCGAAATTTCAGAAGCAATTCAACCACAAATTAACGAAACAGTTTCAAAATATGGATTACGTTGTGTGAATTTTGCTATATCGTATATGGAGCCGGATCAAACAAAATACGATGCCATTGATGAGGCTCAAATTGAAAGAATAAAAAGAGAAAAACAGGGAATTGGAGAAAATGCTTTCATGAACCAGTTGGGTAACAATTGGGACAAGATGAAGAGGGCATCTATTATAGAAACATTGGCTCAAAATGAGGGAGCAGGCAACATTACAGCTATGGGAGCAGGTCTTGGTATGGCTATGGGAGTTGGCAGTACAATTGGAAATATGGCGAATCAGGTTTTTCAAAATGCTCCGGAGATGCAGAACATGCAGTCATATGAGGATCCGATTGTTGTTCTTGAAAAGTTGAAAAAATTGCTTGCAGCTGGTCTTATCACGGAAGAAGACTACGATACTAAGAAAAAAGAAGTTTTGAGTAGAATGTAAGGGGAGGGAACATGAAATGGAAACAATGCCATATCTTGCAATTCGGAGTGCAGCAAGTCTTATTGTTTTAGAAAGAGGCTTTGTAAGAAATTATCCATTGGATGCGAAAAACCTCTGGAGAATAGGAAGAAAAAATCCGGAGACAGAAAATGATATTGAACTGGAGTCGAAAATAGTCAGTAGAAAGCATGGGTATATTCAGAATATCGATGGAGAATGGTACTATGTGGAAAGCGGAAGCCTGAATGGAACCTATTATAATGGAAAGAAAATTGCAATGAACGAAAATTTAGAATATGAAGCAGTGAAACTTTCCAATGGGGATATTCTTCGTGTTGATTCCGATAATCTGGAGAATCCGGAAGAAAGAGGCGTGCTTTTGATATTTACAACAGAAGGAATTGGAAATCAGTGGAAGACAATTACTCTGCGTAAGGCAGAAACTGTTTTTGGAAGAAATGCGGAGTGTGATGTCACAATTCCCCTTTCTTATATCTCGGCACGTCATATGGTTGTGAGAAAAAAAGAAGCAGAGTATTTTTTGATGGACTGCGATTCCATGGCTGGAACCTGGGTCAATGGACAAGAAGTTCATGGAGAAGTTCCGCTGAAAGAAAAAGATACGATTTCCATTTGTGACTGTACTATGATTCTGACAGAAAATAAAATTATTTATAACATACCTGTTATCAGAAAAAATAAGAGCAATATGTCAGAAATGTCTCAGAATAGTATGGAAGAAAATAACTTGCAGGATAGACCAGTTGTTTTAGAAGCAGATATCAAGAGCAAAAAAGTGAAAAACAACCAAGGGTTTGGGAAAAAAGAACTGATTCGAGATATAAAAGTAGAAATTCGGGAAGGAACGCTTGTTGCACTGATTGGAGGAACTGGCGCTGGAAAATCTACAGTAATGAATTGCCTGAATGGATATGAGACAAATGGGATTGAGGGAAATATCAAGTATAAAGGCGTGGATTTAATAAAAGACTTTAATCGTATGAAGTATCTGATCGGCAACGTTCAACAAGGGGATGCTTTTCATGAAGAATTAACAGTCGAGCAGGAACTTACAAATGCGGCGGGGATGAAATTACCGAGAGATACTTCAAAAAAAGAAATTGCAGACCGCGTTAACATGACATTAAAGCAACTGGGAATAGAAAATGTCCGAAAGAATCAAATTGCAAAGTGTAGTGGGGGCGAAAGAAGAAGAGTTAATATCGGAATAGAACTTGTGGCAGACCGACAGCTTTTGTGTTTAGATGAACCAGATGCAGGACTGGATCCGGGAAACAAGAAAAAATTATACGAAACATTAAGAAATTTGGCACATAACGAAGGGAAAAGTATTCTGACAATTATTCATGATGTCTCGGAAATAGATCTTTTTGATCAAATGCTTGTGCTGAATAAAGTAGATAATGTAGGAAGATTAGCTTTTATGGGAACGCCGCAGGAAGCCAGAAAGTATTTTGAAACGGATGAAATCAAGGATGTCTACGATATTATGGAAAAAAATCCGGGAAAATACATTTTTAAGGGGGATGGGACAAATGAATGATAATTTAGAAAAAAAGCCAAAGAGAATCGGCGCATTTAAAGAATTTAAAATTTTCATGACGGAATATGTGCAGGTCATTATGGGAAAAAAGAAAGATTTGTTGATATCCCTTATGTTTCCTGTTCTGGCAGCAGCAATTGTAATCTGGATTGCCGGAGAAAATATGTTTGTTCATTATGATGGAACAAAGTCAGGAAGTTTTGTTATTGTAAGTGCTGCAATCTGGGGAGGTTTATTCAATTCGATTCAGACTATTGTAAAAGATAGAAAAAATATTAAAAGAAACTATATTGCAGGAGCCAGAATAAGATGTTATACAGCTTCGCGGGCTTTTGTGCAGTTTGTATTATGTATTATTCAAAGTGCGATTTTAACATTAAGCTATGTGGGTGTAGCGATAGTATATGGGAATGAGTTGCCGGAAACAGGAATTCTGACCAATTATCCCATGGTGGAATTCTATATTAGCATTTTTTTGTTAATGTATGCCGCGGATGCAATGGGAATTATGATCTCCTGCCTTGTGAAAAAAGAAGAGGCAGCGAACGTGCTGGCTCCATATATTTTGATCGTGCAATTGATCTTTTCAGGAATTCTTTTCGCAATGGAAGGAATGGCAGATTACATTTCCTACGTCATGATAAGTCGTTGGGGAATGGAGGCACTTGGAAGTATTGCCAATTTAAATGATCTTCCGTTAAAAATTCAAATGACCGTACCAACCGTGCCGCATGAGTTTGAAAGCAGGTTTGATTCTACGCCGGAACATCTGCTTACCGTATGGGCGGTATTGTTTGGATTCATTGTAGTATTTTTACTGGTTGGAAATATTTTGCTTCACCGAGTTTCCAAGGATACGAAAGGTTAAAGAAATTTTCGGGGTGAAATGTGGAAGAAAACAAAAAAATAATTGGTTACGTAATCAGTAATAAAGGGAAAGTAAGAGAAAATAATGAAGACAACTATCTGCTTGGAAACTGTATCAATGCGGAAAGTCAGGATGAAAATGAAGCTCACTTGTATCAGTCAGCGGGGCATTGGATTTGCGTTGGCGTTTTTGATGGAATGGGAGGTGAAGCAGATGGAGAAGTGGCTTCGAGTGTTGCGGCACAGACCTTTCAGGAAAATACAATGAATTTGCAGATACTGGACAAAGATAAAATTACTGCGTTGATCGAGAAAACCTTTTTGAAAGCAAATAAAGCTGTCATTGAGAAAAGAAAGAATGGCATAAGCGGGACAACAGGAACTGTAATTGCAACAGATGGAAATCAGTTTCGGATTTTTCATCGTGGAGATAGTAGAGTCTACATTGAGCGAAATAAGAATTTGTATGTTGTATCAAAAGATCATACTCTTGCACAACTTAAAATGGATATTGGTATTTACCGGACAAGTGAGGAAGTGCCAGAGAGAGAAAATCATCAGCTCACACAATTCATAGGAATGGATACAGGCGGAGATTCCCTTCCATATGAGAGTTCATGGATTAAATGGGAAGATAATGACAGAATTCTTATATGCAGCGATGGGTTGTATGATATGTGTGCCCCTGATACAATTTTGAAATGCCTTGCACAGTGCAGTAGCGTAGAGAAAACAGCAAAATTATTGCTTCAACATGCACTGGAGCGTGGAGGAAGAGATAACGTAACGATTGCTGTTCTTCAACGAGTATAAAAATAGATGTTTAAGGAGTAATGGAATGGAGAAGAAGAGCCAGATATCAGCGTATGAAAAAGAATTTCCTGGATGGAAAATAGGTAAATTTCTAGGAAGAGGATCTGGTGGAAACACTGTTGTATATGAGATTTATAGAGAAAACTATGATTTGTCCGAACATGATGCTTTAAAAGTTGCAAAAATTATGGATGATGAAATTGGCATGAGAAAAATGACGGACGAATATAGAGAGAAGTATAAATCCCAAAGAGACGAGAAAAAAGAAAAAGCAATGAATGAGGTCCGATTAATGAATATGATGCAGAATTGCAGCAATATTGTATCATATCAGGACTGGAAGATAGCTGAAATAGAAGAAGAGGACTATACAACAGTTGAGCTTTTAATTCGTATGCATATCTATACAGACTTAGATACTATATTCAAGACGCATGGAGTATCAGTGTGTGATATTGTTAAGATAGGTATTGATATATGTGAAGCATTGCAGCAGTGTCATGCGAAAGGTATTATTCACAGAGACATTAAACCAAGCAACATATTTTATGATGATGAAAGATACTTACTTGGGGATTTTGGCATTTCAAGAATTCTCGAGAATGGCGAGCTTGCACAGACGAATCAGGGAACAAAAATGTATGCAGCACCAGAGCAATTTAAAAGATGTGAAACATCAGGCTATGGGCATTTAGTTGACATTTATAGTCTGGGTCTGACCTTATATGGACTGGCTAATAATGGCATTCTTCCATTCCAAAACAGAAATCAATCAGATGATGTGGCAATGCAAATGCGTGTGCTGGGAAACCAAATCGAACCGATCAAAAATCTTGATCAAGAGCTAAACAGAATCATTTTGAAAGCATGTGCTTATTTGCCCGAGAACAGATATCAAAGCAGCGAGGAGATGGAATTTGATTTAAAAAAATTCGGAAAGAAAATTTTTCCATCAAACAGCAAGTTAATAGAAAAAATTGCAAAAACAGACTTTGTGACAGAGCACCAGATGCATTACATGAAAAATTATGCTACGGATCAGGCAATGAGAAAAGCAGAAGTATCTGACTGGGATACAGAGTCTGCATTGAAAGGTGATACAAAACAGCAGAAGGGTACTACGACAGAATCAGCATTGCATGCTGCAGGAGATTCTGAATATGCAACAGAGTCCACACTACAACAAGAGAGAACACAAGAGTATACAACAGAATCTGTAATGCAAGCAAAACAACAGGATTTTGCAACAGAGTCTGTGTTGCAAAATGTTACAGAACGAAATTATGAAACGGAGACCGTGCTACAAAAAGAAAATGTCCAGAACTATGCAACAGAGCCGATATTGGGAGAAATGAATTTCCAGAATGATACAACCGAACCAGCATTGCACGTTAAGGAAGAAAAAAGAAAGAGTGAGACACAGAAGAAACAGGAATCTGGTTTGCAGGATCCGGAATTAGGACGAGCTTTGGCTTCTATTGATACTGCAGAGATAAATGAAATAACAAGCGCGGAGTCATTCGGGAATGTGCGTTCAAGTGAAATTCCGTATGAAGAACTTCGAAAAAAAGCAGTGCTGGAAATGAAAAAAGGAAATTATAAACAGGCGTTTGCGTATTTTGCAACTTTGGCTGAAAAAGATGATTGGGAGTCTATGTATAATGAGGTTACAAAGTTGTACAAGGAGGAAGCCACTGTTGCAAAGAGAGGTGAAGAAGCAATATTCTGGCTGGAAAAATGTGTTGAGAATTGCAAAGACAGCTGGAATATTTCGCTGATAGAATTTCAATTGGGCAATATTTATGCAAAGGGAATTGGTGTCAAAAAGAATCATAAAATTGCAGAAAAATATTACAGAAGCAGTGCTTCGAAAGGGAATCCATATGCCAAAAAGAAATTTGTTGCTGGAAAATATGTAAAATAGGGCGGGTGATTTTATGAGTACAAAACAGATTATGAGAACAATGGTTTATTGTGGTTATTTACTGATTTACAATTTGATTTTTTTCTTTATTATGGGAAATCAAAATTCAGCATCAGACTGGATCGCATATGTTTTTGTATGGATCGCAATCATAATTTCTTACGTTGCGCCATTATACTGCAAAAACTATAAAAGAATACCGGAGAATCTTGTTACAAATTATACATATTCCTGGATCTATTCTACAGTGACGATTCTTTTCAATGCAATGGTTATTTTGATCAGAATAACCAATTTACCGATGGTATTGATCGTTAACCTGATCTTTTGTGTTGTTTATATGCAGCAGCTTTTTATTAGTCTCAGAGTAAATTATCATGTGGAAACAAATCTTGAAAGGACGGATTCCGAAAGAGAATTTGTGAGAGGAATATCCAGAGAATTGCAGATGTGTCGAGATCTAGTAAATGATACCGGATTAAAAGATGAAATCGAAAAGGCATATGATGCCGTCAGATGCTGCCCGATTCGATCAAATGATGAGGTTATGAATTATGAACTTGAAATTATTGAGCTTACCAAGACATTAGAAAAGAAAATTGATAACAATGAGCTGCAGGAAATCAAGGAAATTGTTTCAAAAATCATCAATCTTGTGAATAAGCGAAATGCATTATTATAGGTGGCCGCGAGAATGAGCATAAATAAAAAGAAAAAAAGTGCAGGTATCGCAGGAATTTGCATAATAGTTTTGGCGATCATAGGAGCTATTCTTTATTTTAAATATTATCCGTACATGCGATTGAAACAGGAGATGAACAGTCTTTTAAATACGGAATATACATACCATGTGAATTGTAAGGTTGAAGGAATGAATCTGAAATTACTTGGAGATTCCTTTCAGGGTTCGATTGATGGAAACAAGGGAAAAGAAGTTTTATATGGTGATATTAAATATAACGACATAACCTATCTGAAACTTTATGCGAATAAAGAAGGGAAAATAGTATTTGATGTCAGTCCATTGATTCAGGAAACATTGGATAAGGTATCTCCGAATAATTTTATCGGAAATTCGGTGCGTAAATTATTTCAGAATGACGTAAGAATTTCATATGATCAGATAGAATACCTGCTTGATGAAAAAATTGTCTCAATAGAAGATGAAGGTGTTTCCAGAAATTTATTGGAGCAAATAGCTGATGGAAAAAAGAAAGATTATACGATTTTCCAGAACAAAAAGGTCGAAAGTCAAGATAGACTTCTTGGCGATAACGCTTATTACTTTGATATTACCTTAGATGATTATGATACGAAAATCAGAGTAGGTATTCCCAAAAAGAGCCAGGATAACAGGATTTCCATGATGATATATGCAGGTCAGATTACATGGAGCTTTGTTTGTGATTATATCGATGCAGAGATAGCAGAAATTGAGATGCCAGCGAGCACAGTTTCAGATGATACCATTGAAACTTTAAAGTCTATCTATTCTATGTATCTGGAATGGAAAGAAAAACAGGAATAGGATATTGCGATGCGACGGAAAGAATCATAGTAAATGAATAGATTTAAATTATCAGAAAATCTGTTCGTTTAAAGATGATAAGACACAAATCATCAGGGAGGGAGGACAGAGTTATATTTTGTGTCATCAAAAGAAAAAAGAAGGGAGAAACACCATGAAGTGTCCAAATTGTGGTAAAGAATTAAATCCAGGAGATAAGTTCTGCAAAGGATGTGGAACAAAAGTGGAAGGAAATTTAGCTGGAGCAGGAACAACAGAGAAAGGAGAAACAAACACGTTTTCTGAAAATGATTTTCAGACACCAGAGGGGTCAGAAGAAAGAACAACAAATATTGGAAAAGTAAATTATCTGATCAGAAGTTTCTTCTTCGGTTTGGGTGATGTTGCAGTGATATCTGTGATTTTGTATAGTGTGTGCAGCATGCTGAAGGGTACATTTGGAAGTTCTTATTATGGAACTACAAATGCATTTGGATTTTTTTTCGGTTTTTTAGAGGTGATCGCTGGTATTGCTTTTTTTGTATCACTGGGAATTACAATATACACAAGAGTAGTTGGCTCCGGCAAAGAGAATGTTGATGAGGCAATGCAAAAATCATTTGCAATGCTGGAAAAACGTGCGCTACATAAACTCAATGTTGACATGGAACAGATCAGTGAGGTAGAACCAATTGTTATTGGCGGCATGGGTCTTTCTCCGGATGAAATCAGCGATGGCACAGCAACAAAACATAAACTGATAGCAAAGTTTGGGAAGATATTTACCAAGGATCCTGTTGAAGGATATCGTTTGGGAATAGATGGAGTGCCAAGATATTCTCTTGTGCAGACTACGATATATGCATTTACAGACTCGCAGTTGTTAGTATACAGTGGTAATATGGATATTGCTACCGGAGCAGTGTATAAGGAAAGTGCTGACGAAATTTTTTATAAAGACATTAATAGTATAGCACGAGAAGAAGTAATGAAGAAAATCAAAATTGGTATATTTAAAAAACGGTATTATACGGTGAAGTATGTTACGTTTGATGTATGTGGTATTCAGAAACGAGTATCATTTGATTCGAGAATTACTCCAAACGCGGAGGCTAGCTTAACTGGTATGGAGAGTTATATCAGAGAAAAGAAGTTTTAAAAACTGATATATAAGAAGAACTGAATATTGCCAAGAATCATGCTGCCCAGTTAATGGGCAGCATGATTTTTAAAAAACATCTTTTTATAATAGAAAAGTAAAAAGCAGAAACTGATAAAGTATAAATTTTACATATGGAGGAATCTTGAATGGCAAGATATCTAGTTGGAAATGAGGAAGAAGCAATTTAATATTCACAACCTTTTTTTAGAAAAAATTGTCAAAATAAATATAAAATACAATTATCAAAGGATAAAGAAATTCTAAGAAAGCCAATACGGAGAGGTAGTGAAAAAGATGAGAAGGAAAAAGCAGCCAGATTCCCTGGAGAAAACAGGATTAGAAGAAATACGCTAATCCAGTATTTCAGCTTTCATAAAGGAATACTGGATGCGATAGAATAGGTGCATTACTATAAAAACAAGAGCAAATATATAACAAAAGATGGAGGAGATTTCAAAATGGAAACAAATAACAAAAAAACAACACGAATACTTGCTGTTCTTTGCATTGCAGTGGCGGTTATCTGCATTATAGGTTTTTTTGGAAAAAATTTTGATTATCCCGAAAAACCCTTGAAATACAAGCACATTCGCAGGATTTCAGATTGATTTTACTACCAATTTACTACTTTTAACGGATTGCGCCTTGATATGCCGGAACATCTTGCGAGCATGAAACAACCCAATACAAACGCGACGCACTGGCGGCGCGGCACGTCGGCAATCACACAATTTCATATAGCACCGCACTGGCGGCGTTACCTTATCCCAACCGGGAAACAAGGAACGCCGCTATTTTTTTACCCTCATGTTACGCAGTAGGGGCAAAAAGAGTCTTGCTACACAAGGCTTTGCGGGTACGGTTTTCACAGGGTAAGGGATTGATACCTAAACCCTTAAAATCGCTGTTCTACCGCGTAACAAATATGCAGCAAAGGAGTTGATGAAGCTATGGCAGTTTTCCGCGTGGAGAGAAACACAGGATATACGGTTATGAGCAACCACCATTTACGCAACAAAGAACTTTCCCTAAAGGCAAAAGGGCTGTTATCGCAAATGCTGTCCTTGCCGGAGGATTGGGACTATACCCTTGCGGGACTGTCCTATATCAACCGGGAAAAAATCGACGCTATCCGCGAAGCTGTCCGGGAGCTTGAAAGAGCCGGATATATTCAGCGTTCAAGGGAGCGCGACGAGAAAGGACGCTTGCGGGGAACTGATTACATCATCTATGAGCAGCCGCCTAACTTGGATTTACCTACATTGGAAAATCCAACATTGGGAAATCCAACATTGGAAAATCCTACGCAGGAAAAACCTACGTTGGAAAATCCAATGCAATTAAATAAAGATATACAAAAGACTGACTTACCAAAAAAAGAAAAATCAAATACGGATTTATCAAGTACCCATTCCATTCC
>PVML01013478.1_pt1 | contig 11915 bp, 11 predicted proteins | sample 1853371 | NCBI WGS metagenome assembly PVML01 (sample SAMN08533508, study PRJNA380276) | Human gut metagenome, whole genome shotgun sequencing project. | isolation source: participant 1, chromium library | host: Homo sapiens | collected 2017 | reverse complement strand
GCCTCTTCTACGCTATTGTATTGATACTGTTTCTCCATTTGTTACTTCCTCCTGTGCGTCCGGCCAGCGCTGCACTCATCGGTGTGCAGATCAGCCCTTTCGCATGGCATGCCATAAAATTGATATTCTCCTGAGTTGCAAATTCCGCCGCGCAGATCATATCTCCTTCATTTTCCCGGTCCGGATCATCCGTTACCAGAACGATCCTTCCCTGTCGCAATTCTTCAAGTGCCTCTTCTACGCTATTGTATTGATACTGTTTCTCCATTTGTTACTTCCTCCTGTCCGATCTATAACTCATTTTTATCCTGTTCTTCTGTATACTCTCCATTCCGGTCCCGGAATTTCTTCGCATCAAATTCCATACTCCTCTAATAATTCCATGGTAAGTCCACCACATTTTCCAGCCGGTTCCGATGGTGTAAGAAACTTTTTAATATACTTCCCTACAATATCATTTTCCAGATTCACCCTGTCCCCAGCTTTTTTCTTCAGCAGTGTGGTTTCCTCTCCGGTATGAGGAATGACTGATACCTGAAAGCTTTTTTTCACTTACTTCTGCCACTGTCAGGCTGATCCCGTCAATACAGATTGAACCTTTTTCTACGATCAGTTCCAGAATCTCTGGCGTTGTCCGGATTTTTACCCATACCGCATTTTCTTCCTTTCTGAGTTCTTCAATCATTCCGGTCCCATCAATATGCCCTGCAACGATATGTCCACCGAATCTGCCATCTGCCGCCATCGCGCGTTCCAGATTCACTTTCTCACCGATCTTCGTATCACCAAGATTGGTTCTTCTCACTGTTTCCGCCATCACATCTGCGGTAAATCCATCCTTTTCCAGAGAAACCACCGTCAGGCAGACACCATTTACCGCAATACTGTCTCCGATCCTGGTTCCACCGAGTACTTTTTTTGCCCGGATCGCAATCTTCCCGGATGATCCAGAAAGTCGGAGTGACCGGATAGATCCGGTTTCTTCTACAATTCCTGTAAACATTTACATTTCCTCCAAAACCTTATACTCTGCCAGAATATCTTCTCCAACCTGCGAGATTCTCATAAGCTGTAACTTGATGGCATCGTCTACTTTCTCAATTCCAAAGCCTTCCACCGGAGTCTTGCCGCCTCTTCCGCCAAAAATTTTCGGTGCGATAAAAGCTCTCACCTCATTTACGATACCGGATTGCAGGGCATCCTCATTTAAAGTTCCACCGCCTTCAATAAGTACACTGTCAATTCCCAGCTCTCCAAGCTTTCTCATCAGAAGCTGCAGATTGATCTCCCCTTTTTCCGAAGGAACGCTGAGAAGCACGACTCCAAGCTTTTCCAGACTGTGTTTTTTCTCTTCTAAACAAATCGCATTCCCCTTTTCACCGGCATATGCAACGATCGTCCGGTATCTCCCTGCTGTCTGGCAGATCTGACTGTCCAGTGGGATCCTGAGCATACTGTCACAGATAATTCTGACCGGACTTTTCTTTCCCTCCAGACGCACATTCAGCATCGGATCATCTGCCAGAACCGTTCCGATTCCTGCCATGATCGCCATATAGTCATGGCGCATCTCATGTACCAGACTTCTTGCTTCCTCACCGGATATCCATTTTGATGCTCCTGTTTTTGTCGCAATCTTTCCGTCTGCCGTCATTGCGTATTTCATCACCACATAGGGCAGCCCTGTTGTGATATAGTGGAAAAAGACCGGATTTAACGCATCACATTCTTCGCGCAGGAAATCCTCTTCCACCCGGACGCCTGCCTCGCGTAAAATCTTTGCTCCTTTGCCGGACACTTTCGGATTCGGATCTCTCGATCCGATCACAACCCGTGCGATCTTCTGTTCCAGAATCGCTTCCGTACATGGTGGTGTCTTCCCATAATGGCAGCACGGCTCCAGCGTCACATAAAGTGTTGCTCCCTCGGCGCTTTCTGTCAGGGATGCGATTGCGTTCCGTTCTGCATGAAGCTCACCACATTTTTCGTGATATCCTTCCCCGATAATGCTTCCGTCCTTTACGATCACGGCACCAACCATCGGGTTTGGATTTGTCCATCCACGTCCTTTTTTTGCCAGTTCAATTGCACGGCGCATGTAAAATTCATCTGTCATTTTTTCTCCTTTCTCATCTCTCCCGGAAACGTTCTCCGGTGAATGTACTCTGCTAAACATTTTAGATATGTTGCCGGATAAGTCTCTTTTCAAAAATGTGCTTTGGCATATAGGAAAAGCCCTGACAGATTCTCTTACCTGTCAGGGCTTTCTTTCTCAGTTATATCGCTGTACGCTCTGTCATACTTCTCGGAAATACCATTTTCTCATCGAATCCGGCCTCGGCATTTTATTTTCCGGAAAATAAAAACTCTGGAATGATTCCCATTCCAGAGCGTTTTACTTTTTATTCCTGCATATATGATAGAAACCGCTTCTATCAGCAACGATTCAACTTCTTCCATCCAGACTTTACTGTCGGCACTGGAATCTCACCAGTTCATGCCTTACGGCTCGCGGGCTTTACCGCCGGTGGGGAATTTCGCCCCGCCCTGAAGCATTATTTTGTTTTACAAAACTTACTATAGCACGTTACCGCAGTAATTGCAAGATTATTTTTTCGACAAACCAGTATGTTTATGCTATTCTTATATGGAGATATCAGAGTCCGCCTATTACCAGGCTGGTACAGATGGTTATTTCATTTAATCTGGCTTTAAGAAAGACGAGGAATTCAAAAACATGTTTCATAAATTTTTAAAATACATTTTCCAGAGTATTTCCGGAATGATCGGTGTCTCCGTCTACATTCTGGCAGATACCTTTTTTATCTCTTACAAATGCGGTGCAGATGGACTTGCTGCCCTGAATCTGATCCTGCCGGTGTTCGGTCTGGTCTTCGCAATCGGTTCGATGATCGGAATCGGCTCCGCCACACGATACAATATCAGCACAGCCAAAGGTTCACCTTCGGACTACTATTTTACCCAGTCCATCTTCTGGTGTCTCATATGCAGCATTCCTTTTATGCTCACCGGAATCTTCATTCCGCATAAAGCACTTGCACTTTTAGGGGCAGATGCCGGGCTCATCCGGCTTGGACGTAATTATATGCGTATCGTCCTGCTCTTTACCCCGTTTTTTATGTCAAACTATACCTTCACGGCATTTGCGAGGAATGACCATGCGACCTCTATCGCCATGATCGGTTCCATTTCCGGAAGCTTCTTTAATATTTTATTTGACTATATTTTCATGTTCCCTTTGAATCTTGGATTTCTGGGGGCTGCACTTGCAACCGCTCTTTCACCGGTTGTGACGATGCTGGTATGTTCGACACATTATCTTGGAAAGAATAACCATGTAGAGTTTCATTGGCGCAAGCCCTCTCTTCGCCGGATCATCGGATGCTGCCAGCTTGGTGTTTCTGCATTTTTTGCTGAAATTTCTTCCGCTGTCATTACGATTATATTTAACATGCTGATCCTGCGCATTGCGGGAAATATCGGGATCGCAGCCTACGGCGTAGTTGCAAATATTTCACTGGTCGCAATGGCGATCCTAAACGGACTTGCCCAGGGTGCACAGCCGCTGATCAGCCAGAGTTACGGAAAGGGTGAACATGATCTAGTCCGTAAATTTCTCAACTGGTCTCTTGCTGCAGCACTTCTGATCGAGCTTGTGATCGTTGTACTGATCTACGGATTTACGGATACCTTTATCAGTATCTTTAACAGCGAACATAATCTCCAGCTGCTTGCTTACGCCCATACTGGTCTTAGGCTTTATTTCCTGGGCTTTTTAGTCGCCGGTATCAATATTGTGCTGGTTGCCTATTTTTCCGCAATCGACCGGGCACGTCCTGCCGTCCTTGGTTCTGTTATGCGTGGCATTATCGCAATTGCTTTCTGTGCAATCCTGTTCTCACAGATTCTGGGACTGAATGGAATCTGGCTTTCCTTCTTAGGATCAGAAATCATCACATTTTTTGTGATTCTGATTTTCCGGAAATCTTGATTTTATAATTGACAATTTTTCTTTTATCATGTATTCTTTAATTATAGTAATGATTCTTATTATCAAGTTTTGAAAGTCAGGAGGAATGTTATATGGATAAAAAAGCACTTTACAATTTATCTTATGGAGTATTTACGCTTGCAACACGCTCTGGGAATGTAGTAAACGGATGTATTACCAACACCTGCATCCAGGTTGCGAATAATCCGGTACGGATCGCAATCTCTGTGCTGAATAGCAACTATACCTGTGATCTGATCAAAGAGAGCGGCATTTTTACGTTAAGCCTGCTTGACCAGACCTGCTCTTTTGAAACGATCCGGCATTTCGGTTTCCAGTCCGGCAGAGATGTTGATAAATTCGCAAATATCACTGCACCTGCAGATGAAAATGCAGTTCCTTACCTCGGATGGCAGACATGTTCTGTTCTCAGCGCAAAAGTAGTTTCCAGACAGGATCTTGGAACACATACCCTTTTTATTGCTGAAGTAACCGATGCGAAACTTTTAAGTGACAATCCGCCTCTGACTTACGCAGATTATCAGGCACATGTAAAGCCAAAACCAGAACAGAAAAAAGAGGATAAGAAGATTATCGGATGGCGCTGTAAGATCTGCAATTATGTATACGAAGGAAGCAATCTTCCGGAAGAATTTACCTGCCCGCTCTGTGGACACGGCGCAGATGATTTCGAACCGATTTATGAAAATGCATAGCCTGTTGGAAATAGACGTTTCAAAAAGAGGGAGTGTATGACTTGAGTTTAAGTCACGCACTCCCTCTTCCAAATTTCCTGTTTTCCGATATTCCTTTTCTAAAATACCATCAGTTTATAAATATTTTCCACATCTTTCTGATCAAGAGTTGCAAATCCTTCCACTGTACCAGTATTTACATCTCCATAACAGCAGGTATGTGCCAGCTTTTCAATATCTTCTTCTTTGGCTCCAAGCTCTGCAAAATTCTTTGGCATCCCAATCGAAATTAAAAAGTTTCGAAGTGCCTCAATTCCTTCCAGTGCCGTTCTCTTTGGATCTGCAAAATCCATCTGACAGCCCCAGACACGGACTGCAGCCTGTGCAAAACGCATCACATTGTGTTCCAGTGTATAAGTAAATACAGCCGGCATAACAACCGCAAGCCCTGCACCGTGCGCGCAGTCATACAATGCAGATAATTCGTGCTCGATGTTATGGCTTGTCCAATCCTGTGTACGTCCTACTCCGCAGGAATTATTGTGTGCCATCATACCTGCCCACATAATGTTTGCTCTTGCCTGATAATTATCCGGGTCTGCAATGACTCTCGGTCCTTCATGGATCATCGTCAGAAGAAGCCCTTCGATCATACGGTCTGTCACTTCTACTTCTTCGGTATTGGTCAGATAACGCTCATACAGATGTGCCATAATATCTGTAATTCCGCAAGCTGTCTGATATGCCGGAAGTGTCTGTGTAAGTGCCGGGTTCATGATCGTGAATTTCGGACGGAATGCTTCTCCGGTTGCCCCTCTTTTGAACATTCCTTCTTCTTTTGTAATAACAGAGTCCGGTGATCCTTCACTTCCTGCAGCTGAAATCGTAATAACTGTTCCGATCGGAAGTGCTTCCTCGACAAGCTTTCCTTCATAATAATCCCAGAAATCTCCATCGTATACTGCACCTGCCGCAATTGCCTTTGCGGAATCAATTGTACTTCCGCCTCCGACTGCCAATACAAAATCTACTTTTTCTTTCCGGCACAGGTCAATTCCCTCATATACAAGACCACTTCTCGGATTTGGCTTTACGCCTCCTAATTCTACATAAGAAATTCCTTCCCCGTCCAGAGATTTTTTAACACGGTCCAAAAGTCCGGAACGAATGACAGAACCTCCGCCATAATGGAGTAGTACACGACTGCCGCCAAAACGTTTTACATACTTTCCGGTATCATTTTCTGTATCCTTACCAAAAGCAAAATAAGTCGGTGCATAAAATGTGAAATTTTCCATCTTTTATTTCCTTCTTTCCTCTTATGATTTTCTGCTAATTTTTAGTATAAATCCTTTTTTGATACTTCGCAAGATGACGTAGAAAATATTATGCTCTCCCTGCTCTTCAGATAAATTTTCGTAATACATCCAAGCCAAAATCAGTATTTTTCTTATCCATAGCCGTATTTTCTCTTAGTTGTCCGCCAGTGCAAACTCTGCAAATTTCTCCATCTCTTTTGTCTTGAACTTATTTTTATGATAGAAAATCTGACGATACATCGTAATTTCTATATCTTTCACATCCAAAAGTGTGAGTTTCTTTTTCTCAATATCATCTTCTACTGCAAAACGTGGCAGGAATGAAACGCCTCCCCCACGCATCAGCATTTTTTTGATAAATGCAGTATCACTGATCTCCAGCATCGGAGAAAGCTCTTTTCTTCTTAACGCCAGCTGACCATCAAGTGCCTGCCTGTAATTGGCATTGCGCTCTGTAAGATAAAAAGACTCTTTCAGCAAATCATCAAGCAATAAATTTCTTTCTTTTGCAAGCCGGTGACTGACTGATGTCACAAACATAACTGGTTCTGCCTTCTCCATCACCTTGATCCAGTTGCTGTCCCATCTTGGTGTATCCAGAATATAGATCAGATCCAGTTCATTATGTTCCATCATCTGGATCAGCTTTTCCGGAGAATCTACCGTGATCCGAATAGAAACCCTGGGATACTGTTCCCTGAATTTCCTTATGATCTTTGGAAATTTCACCGTACACAGAGACTCGATCGTCCCAATGTGAAGTGGATTTTTCAATTCATCCGTATCATTCATGGATGCTTTCGCCTGATGAACATCATAAAGAATCCGGTTGGCATGCTCCAGAAATTCTTCCCCCTGCGGGGTAAGCACCACTTTCTTTCCTGTCCTGTCGAACAGCCTTTTCCCAAGTTCGTTTTCCAGCTGGCGGATCTGAACCGTCACTGCCGACTGCGAATACCCCAGCATCTCTGCCGTTCTGGAAAAGCTCTGCATCTGCGCGATCTGTGTAAAAGTCTGTAATTGACGTAATTCCATCTTCTGACTCCATTATGAAAAATTTTCAACGTCTTCATAAAATCTATGAATTTGTTTCACTCATAAGTTGATGGTACAATATAACTAATAAGACGTCAATCCTTTTTACTTACGTAAAACAATTATTTTACAGGAGGAGGTTTACTATGTCCTTTATCAGTATTTTTGATGTCATGGGACCGAATATGATCGGACCATCAAGCTCCCATACTGCGGGAGCTGCCAGAATCGCTCTGCTTGCAAGAAAGCTTCTCACCGGTTCTCTTAAAAAAGTAGAATTTACCCTTTATGGATCTTTTGCCAAAACCTATCACGGTCATGGTACGGACCGTGCTCTTCTCGGCGGTATTATGGGATTTGCCACCGATGACGTGCGCATCCGCGATTCCTTCCAGATCGCGACAGACAACGGAATCGAATATTCTTTCATTCCGAACAACGTAGAAACCGACGTACACCCGAATACCGTCGATATCCTGATGGTAAATGAAGAAGGGCAGGAGATGATAATCCGCGGAGAATCTCTCGGTGGCGGAAAAGCCCGCCTGTGCCGGATCAATGGTGTGGAGGTTGATTTTACCGGAGAATACAGCTCGATCGTCGTCGTCCAGAAAGATGCACCGGGCGTTGTTGCTTACATTACCAAATGCCTCAGTGAACTTGGAATCAATATCGCATTCATGCGTCTGTTCCGCGAATCCAAAGGAAATACCGCTTATACCATCGTAGAATCCGATGATCTGGTACCGGAAGATATCGCAGATACAATCAGAAAAAACAAAAATGTATACAACGTTATGGTTGTTCAGATGTAATTGGAAGGAGAATACAGATTATGGATTTTAAAAATGCAAAAGAATTATTAAAAGTCTGTCAGGAACAAGACCTTTCAATTTCTGCTGTGATGCTTCAGAGAGAGCTCACAGAGGGAGAACAGGATCCGGAAGAGACAGACCGCAAAATGGATCGTGTTCTTGAGATTATGAAATCAGCCGCTTCTACTCCGATCCATACCCCGGTCAAATCTATGGGTGGACTGATCGGTGGCGAAGCAAAAAAGATCTCAGATCACAAAGATGCCGGAAAAGGTCTTTGCGGGAATCTTCTGGAAAGAGCTGTCATTTACGCGATGGCAACTCTGGAAACCAATGCTTCCATGGGTGTGATCGTAGCTTCCCCGACTGCCGGATCTGCCGGTATCGTTCCGGGACTTCTGCTTGCCCTCCAGGAAACCTATGATCTTTCCGATGAACAGATCAAGCAGGGACTTTATAATGCCAGCGCGATCGGTTATCTTGCTATGCGCAATGCAACTGTCGCCGGAGCAGTCGGTGGATGTCAGGCAGAAGTCGGAATCGCATCTGCAATGGCGGCATCTGCAACCGTTGAACTGATGGGCGGATCCCCGGAACAATCCCTTGCCGCAGCATCTACTGTTCTTATGAATATGCTCGGTCTGGTCTGCGATCCGGTCGGCGGGCTGGTCGAATATCCTTGTCAGAACCGTAATGCTGCCGGTGTGGCAAATGCAACGATCGCTGCAGAGATCGCCCTTTCCGGAGTACGCCAGCTGATTCCATTCGATGAAATGCTGGAAGCGGTGTACACTGTAGGAAAGCGTCTTCCGGCAGAGCTTCGGGAGACAGCTCTCGGCGGATGCGCAACGACACCGTCTGCATGCGCAGCCTGCCATATGTGTGATTAAGCTGTGTAATGTTTTGCAAATATAGACCAGCACACACTGCTTACAATTTTACGATATAAAAAGCTTCTTTTTCAGAAACGGCCCTCCTGTTTTTCTGAAAAGAAGCTTTTTTGTTTACTTATTTTGATTTTCTCACTTACTATTATGACATCTCATAATAATGCGCATAAATTCCACCCTGCTCAAGCAATTCATCATGATTTCCCCGTTCAGCGATTCCATTATTTGCAACCACAAGAATCTCATCTGCATTGCGGATCGTAGAAAGCCGGTGTGCAATCGTGATCGTGGTCCGGTTCTTCGCAAGCTCTTCCAGGCTCTGCTGGATCCAGCGCTCACTCTCATTGTCAAGCGCACTAGTCGCCTCGTCCAGAATCAATATCGGCGGATTCTTAAGAAATACTCTTGCAATCGAAATCCTCTGCTTCTGTCCACCCGACAGACGAGTTCCTCGTTCTCCTACAAAGCTGTCATATCCATCCGGCAGGGACATGATAAATTCATGGATATTTGCCTTCTTCGCCGCATCGATAATTTCTTCCATCGATGCCCCCGGTTTTCCATAAGCAATATTTTCCCTGATCGATCCACAGAACAGATAGACATCCTGCTGTACCAGTCCGATCTGGCTTCTCAGACTTTCCAGTGTCAGCTTTCTTACATCCTGCCCGTCGATCGTGATCACACCTCCGGTCACATCATAAAATCTTGGAAGCAGGGAACAGATCGTCGTCTTTCCACTTCCCGACGGTCCCACAAGGGCAATGGATCTGCCAGCCGGGATCTTAAAAGATACCCGATCCAGTACCGGCGTATCATCATCACTGTAATGGAAAGAAACATTTTTATATTCCACTTCACCCTTTACATTTTCAAGGGGCTCCGCATCCGGTGCATTTACAATCTCCGGCTCCGTCTCCACAACATCCAGAAAGCGCCGGAAACCAGAAAGACCTTTCTGCATCATCTCGGTAAGCTCCACAAGAATCTGGATCGGGCTGATAAAAATTCCGATGTAAAGCGCATACATGGCAAGATCGGCAGCTTCCATTTTCCCATGTGCGATCAGCCATCCGCCGAACACTAATGTGATCAGATACATCATTCCCTGGAAGAAAAGATTGCCACTCATAAAGCTTCCCATACAATGATAGTTTGCATCCTTGGATACCAGAAATCCTTCATTGCTTTTCTCGAATTTCTCCCGTTCAATCTTTTCATTTGCAAAAGACTGCACCACACGGATTCCCGCAAGCGTATCCTGCAGACTGGAATTGACATCCCCGATCTTTCTCCGGTTGTCCATAAAAGTCTCCTGCATCTGACGGTTCTGCTTATAAGAAAAGATCAGCATAAATACAACCATCACAAGCAGCGGAATCGCCAGTCTCCAGTTAATAAGAAACAAAAATGTAAACGAACCAACGATTTTAATTACGGATATAAATAAATTCTCCGGTCCATGGTGCGCAAACTCGGAAATATCAAACAGATCCGACACCAGCTTACTCATCATCTGTCCGGAATTATTCTGGTCATAATAAGAAAAAGAAAGTCTCTCATAATGATCAAATAACTTCTGGCGCATATCCCGTTCCATATGTGCCCCCATCATATGCCCCTGATAACTGACATAATATTTACAAAATGTCTGTATGATATACATCACAAGCAAAGCCAGTCCGATCGGCAGAAGTGCTCCAAGGATCTGTGACGGATCCTCTGTAAATAAAGTCTTTGTCAGTGATCTTAAAATCTGTGGAAATGCAAGATCCACCAGACTGATGATCGCCGCACAGATCAGATCCAGAAAGAATACTGTCCTGTACGGCGCATAATATTTTACAAATTTTTTCAGTGTATGCATCACTTTCTTTTGTGCAATGTCCGGATTCCCCGTTTTATCACACTTTACCTCCTTGTCCCCAAAATCACATATTATTATATCGGGAATCTTTCGTTATTTCCACCTTATTCTCAAATTACTTTGGGAATTTTCCTTCCTTCATCTTTTTATTCTGCTGTTTTTATGCTATGATAGGACAGATTGTTATGAGAGTAACTTATTTATTTCACTTGAAAGGGGTATTTCTATGAATTTTATAACAAAAAACTGGAAAGGCATCTTACTTTGTCTGGTCATCGCCGTTCCATGCTGGTTCCTCGGACAGACATTTCCGATCATCGGCGGACCGGTATTCGGTATCCTTGCCGGAATGATCATTACTTTATTATTAAAAGACAAATCCATGTTTCAGAACGGTATTACTTTTGTGTCAAAGAAGGTTCTTCAGTACGCTGTAATCCTTCTCGGTTTCGGACTGAATCTCTCCGTGATTCTGGAAACCGGAAAACAGTCACTGCCAATTATCGTAACGACGATTTCAACGTCCCTGATCATTGCATATCTGTTACATAAAGTTATGCATGTACCGGGAAATATTTCCACACTGGTCGGTGTCGGATCTTCCATCTGCGGAGGCTCTGCAATTGCCGCAACAGCACCGGTCATTGATGCGGATGATGAAGAAGTTGCACAGGCAATCTCTGTTATCTTCTTTTTCAACATGCTCGCCGCACTGTTCTTCCCGTCACTTGGTGCACTGCTTGGATTTTCAACCAAAAGCGGGGAAGCCTTCGGTATCTTTGCCGGAACTGCGATCAACGATACCTCTTCCGTAACTGCAGCAGCTTCCACCTGGGATTCGCTCTACGCTCTCGGTTCTGCCACACTGGATAAGGCAGTTACGGTCAAACTTACCAGAACGCTCGCGATCATCCCGATCACACTGGTTCTCGCATTTATCCGGACACGCAGCTCCAAAGCCGAAGGAAAGAAAGTGGAATTTAAAAAGATTTTCCCGATGTTCATCCTCTACTTTGTTCTCGCTTCCGTGATCACAACGATCGCAACTTCAGCCGGCGTATCCGCAGATGTATTTACTCCGCTGAAGACACTCAGCAAGTTCTTCATCGTCCTCGCCATGAGTGCAGTCGGTCTGAATACGAATATCATCAAGCTGATCAAAACCGGCGGCAAACCACTCGCTCTTGGTTTCTGCTGTTGGATCGGTATCACGATCGCCAGTCTTTCCATGCAGCATGTGCTTGGAATCTGGTAAATGAAAATCTTTCTCATACTTCAAAAG
>PVML01014176.1_pt1 | contig 11931 bp, 10 predicted proteins | sample 1853371 | NCBI WGS metagenome assembly PVML01 (sample SAMN08533508, study PRJNA380276) | Human gut metagenome, whole genome shotgun sequencing project. | isolation source: participant 1, chromium library | host: Homo sapiens | collected 2017 | reverse complement strand
TGTTTTATCTCCCAGTCCGCGGTCAGCTCCGGCTTTTTTAAATCCTCCGGCACCAGCTCCAAAAGCTGTTTCGCCTTGGAAGTCAGAAGAATGTCCTTGCCCCGCTTCTCCAGCAGAAAACTGGAAAACAGCTTTTCAATAATGTCCGCCCGGGTGGCCACCGTGCCCAGACCGCCGGTCTCCCCCAGGGTCCGGGCCATCTCCTTATCCCCTGATTCCATGTAAGCCGCCGGATTCTCCATGGCGGACAGCAGCGTGGCCTCGTTGAAATGCGCGGGCGGCTTGGTCTTTCCCTCGGTCAAACCAAAGGTCAGCCGGTTCAGTACGTCTTCGGGTTTTAAATCCGGCAGCCGCTGCCCCTTCACCTCCTGATCCTCCTCCTCGTCCCCATCATATCCGTCCTCGTAAGCCGCTTTCCAGCCCTGGCTGCGCACAATGTTCCCGTGGGCCACGAAGCGTTCCCCGCCTGCCTTCACCGTCAGATTCGTCTGCTCGTACTCGTAGGGCGGGTACAGCACGGCCAGGAACCGGCGCACCACCAGGTCATAAATCCGCCGTTCGTCCACGGTCATGTGATCCAGCTGCACAAACTGCTCCGTGGGAATGATGGCGTGGTGGTCCGACACCTTGCTGTTATCCACAAAAAACAGCTTCTCCGGCAGCGGACGGGCCACAAGGCGTCCTGCCGCCAGCTTGTAGGGGCCCACGCTGCAGGCTTTCAGCCGTTCCTTTAAGGTGGGCACAATGTCCGCGCTCAGATAGCGCGAGTCCGTCCGCGGGTAAGTAAGCACCTTGTGGTTCTCGTACAGGCGCTGCATGATATTGAGCGTCTCCTTGGCGGAATAGTTGAACCGCTTGTTGGCGTCCCTCTGCAATTCCGTCAGGTCGTAGAGAAGGGGCGCCTGGGTTTTCTTCGGCGTGCGCCTGACCTCCGCCACCACGCCGGTTCCTCCTGCCGCTCCCTGGAGCGCGCTCAGCACCCGGTCCATGCGGGCGCGGTCAAAGGAGCGGAAGCTTTTTGTCTCCCCGTCCTGCCAGGTGAGCGTCAGCGCGGGGGAGGCGCATTTTGCCTGGATTCCATAATAGGGCTGGGGGACAAACTTGCGGATTTCCTCCTCCCGCCTGGCGATCATGGCCAGAGTCGGCGTCTGCACCCGGCCGCAGGAGAGCTGGGCGTTGTACTTGCAGGTCAGAGCGCGGGTGGCATTGATGCCCACCAGCCAGTCTGCCTCCGCCCTGCACATCGCCGCGTCGTAGAGATTTTCATAATCCCTGCCGTCCCTTAAGTTGGCAAATCCCTCCCGGATGGCCTTGTCGGTGACCGACGAGATCCACAGCCGTTTTAACGGTTTCTGGCTGCCGGCCTTTTTTAAGATCAGCCGGGCCACCAGCTCGCCCTCCCGCCCCGCATCCGTGGCGATAATGATCTCCCCCACGTCCTTCCGGTGAATCTGCGCCTTTACGGCCTGATATTGTTTGGTGGTCTGCCGGATCACCTCCAGCTTGAAGGGCTCCGGCATCATGGGCAGGTCCTCCATCTTCCACTCCTTGTATTTGGGATCGTAGGCCTCCGGGTCCGCCAGCTCCACCAGATGTCCCAGCCCCCAGGTGACGATGTAGGCGCCGCCCTCGATGGCGCCGTTGATCTGTCTGCCGCACTTTAACACCCGGGCGATATCCCGGGCCACGGAGGGTTTTTCCGCTATAACCAATGATTTCATAACTCCGACACTCCTTACAGTTTCTGTAAATACTCTGATGTTCCGTTTATTGTATCATTATAGTGTAAATCCCCCCGGGATTCAACCGGAATCCCGGGAGAGTGCGGCCGCCGCCGCGTCATCGCACCGCCGCCCCATAAAAACAGGGCGGCTCCGCACCTCTGCAAGCCGCCCCGTCATTCTGTTCCAAATTCACTGTCGCATGTTTACCGGTCCAAATTCGCCGCTCTCCATGCGCCGTCCCATTCCCTTCGAAAGAATCCCATGATTTTCATTTGATATCTCTTTCTCAATCTGTCTCCAAAACTCTGGAATATTCCTCCAGGGCACGGATCTCGTCCTCGCCGTCAAACAATAGTTCAAACCGGTCCCCGGCCTTGATGTCGCCGATGTGCATCATGCTTTTGGCGTTGAACCTGCGTCCCGCCAGATCCACCGTCACCCGGCAGCTATACTTGCAGCCAGTCTGGATCAAAAGTTTCATCTGGTTCCGGTATAATGTCTGATTGTCCGAGGCGGAAAATGCGCTCTTGATCATTTAACACCTGCCATATCCGTCGCGCCGGAAATTTTGCGGAAAGCCGGGGCTCGATCCCCGCCCGCTGCCCATAACCGGCGCAAAAAATTCTATTTTGTCTTCTTAGCGGCGGTTCCTGCCACGGTTTTCGCCGTCCGGGCGGCGCTTCTGCGGTGTTTCAGCAGTTCCAGCTGCGCCGCCTTGCGCTCCTCCTCCATCCGGAGGATTTCTTCCCGGTGTCCCGTCTCCCTGCGCCTGCGCTCGCTCATTGCCATCTCGTTGTATTTTTTCTGCAGCTCGCCCTTTTCAAACGCCAGATAACCGGCGAACGCATCCGGAAACCGAAAGGTTTTGACAGCGCCTCCGCTCTGAAACCGTACTTTAATATGCTCCGCCGGTTCCTCTACTATACTGCCTCTGCCGAATTTCAAATGTTTCACTTCTTCATTTACCAACGACTCCATCCGCTCAACCTCCATCATCGGATCCACCCATACAGCAGGCCCGACGCCAAACGGCTCGGGCCATACTTTCTGAGACTTATTGTTTCTATTTCTATTCTATCAGAAATTTCTTTTGATTTCTAATGATTTTTTGAGTTTTTTGCTAATCCTCCCTCTCCTGCGCCCCGGACAGCTGCAAAAACGCCTCCATGGCGGGCGTCATCCACTTCACCGGATGGCAGAACAGCGCGCTCTCCACCGCCGGGGTGAACCCCTCGATCCTCACGCGCTCCAAAGCCCCTTCCTGCACCATGGACCGGACGGCGAAATCCGGCAGGATGCCAACCCCCAGACCCGACCGGGCGAAGGTGCGTATCCCCTCGATGCTGTCCGCCTCCATCAGCACATGGGGCACGATCCCGTTTTTGCTGCAGAACAGCTCAAACTGACGGCGGTACGGGCAGCCCGGTTCCGTCAAAAGAAAGGTAACGTCCTCAAGTCCGCTTGCCGGAAGTATTTTTCCAGGGCCGTATTTGCCGGGAGCAGCCACAGCCCAGATGGGATGGGACATGCCGCAAAAGGCCCGCCACGGGCTTCTCTCCTTCCAATCCGCAATCACCCATGCGAAGTCCAGCCGGCCGGAGCCAAGCATATCCCGGAGCGCCTCGATGCCCCCGCTGCGAACCACCAGGTCCACCTTGGGATACAACTGGTGGTACTGTCTCAGAAGATCCGGCAAAAACGCGGTGCACAGCGACGAAAATGCGCCGATCCGCAGCTTACCCGACGGCTCCCTCTGGCTTTTGACAGCCAGCCGGGCATTTTCCGCTTCCAGAAGCAGGCTCCGGGCATGCTTCAAAAGCACTTCCCCCGGCCTGGTGAGCGTAATGCCTTTGGGCAGCCGGTCAAACAGCTGTACCCCCAGCTCCTCCTCCAGCCCCTGAATCTGCGCCGTCACCGTGGACTGGGTATAACCAAGCTCAGAGGCCGCCCTGGAAAAGCTCCCCGCATCCGCGGCCCTGACAAATGTATTCAGATTGCGCAGCTCCATTTTCCTCTCCCCTTTTTTGGTATCGAAATTTTCGAATCTCTTTATAATATATTTCAATTTTACAGAATTGTAAATGCCTGATATACTGAGTGCAGAAACCACACACGAACACTTACAAGGAGGAATCCCCATGAATATCACTGTAATCGGAAGCCATCTCTGCCCTGACACCCTGCTTGCGCTCTGCAAGCTGCGTGAGGCAGGAATTGACGTTGACTTCAAGAATCTCTCCGCTTCCCTGCCGGACTTAAAAGCCTACTTATCCGTGCGCGAATCCGATCCTCTGTACGAGGCGGTCCGCAAAAACGGCGGCATCGGCATCCCCTGCTTCGTCTTTGAGGACGGCCTCCGCACCCTGAACCTGGACGAAGTCCTGTCCGCACACTGAGGCGCGTTTGAAAATTCATTCCCGCCAAAAACGCCCCGGCTGCCCGTTCCCTCCGCAGCCGGGGCGTTTTTTCGGACGTCTCCTCCCGGTCAGTCCTCAAACACCGGCATCTCCACCTCCCCGTCAAAATACAGGGCCTGCCGGTTCTCAAGAGCATAGGCCGCCATCCGCTGCTCAATATCTTCCATGGCGTAAAGCCTTTTATTCAAATCTCCAAAATCCGGCTCCCGCTCGCTCATCTGATCCCAGCGGTCCTCCCGCTCCTTGGCGGGTTCTCCGCCCATGCGGTCCGCCGACTCCCGGATGATCCCGTACAGCTCCTCCATCCCCATCTCCCTGGCTCCGTTCATGGCGTCCTCCCAGACGATGCCCGTGGAATTGGAGTAAAACTGGTCGTGCCCGCCGTTGTTGACCTCAGCCAAATACCATTGCAGGGCGAACAGATACCGCTGCGGGGCGGTAAACCCCTCCAGGTCCCGCCGGTACTGCTCCTCCCCGTCGTAAATACTCACGCTCCACCAGAGCGGCTGGATCATCTCCTGAATCTCGCCGGATTCAATCACCTCGTCGTCCACAATCACGCGCTGTCTCGCCATTTCCATACCGTTATTCTCCTCTCCCGCCGGTCCAAACAGTCCCGGCGCCGTGTAATTTCTTTTTAATCCGCCTCCTCCAAAGGCCCACCGCTCTCCCGGCGTTCCCGGTGTTCCTCGAACTTTTCCTCGATCTCTTTTAACACCGCCGCATACGTTAAAAATTCCTGCTCCAGCCGTTCCCGGTGCTCCGGGTTCTTTTTATAACAGATCCGGTGCTCCATGCTGGCCCAGAAATCCATGGACATGGTCCTAAACTGGACCTCCACGGGAAAATATTCCATGGCATCCAGGCAGTATACTGGCGCTCCCAGCACGATATGATAGCTGCGGTAGCCGTTGGGCTTGGGGGTGGCGATATAATCCCGCTCCTTCACCAGAACCAGGTCCGACTGCCGTTTTAACCCCGCCGCAACGTTATAAATATCGTCCACAAAATAGCAGATCACCCGGATGCCCGCAATGTCCTGGAGGTAATCCCTGGCATTGGTCACGCCGTCCCTCTGTCCCAGACGCTTAAGCTTGTCCTCGATGCTCTTCTTGGCCTTGATCCGGCTCTGCATATTGTGGATGGGACCGCACACCGCCCTGCTGCCATAAAGGCTGTGGTTCAGGATTTCCAAACGCGTCTCCAAAAGCCTTCTGGCGTCCTCGTACGGCCGTATCAGGTCGTAATACTGTTCGTTGGTCATATCCATTTCCCCGCACTCTTCATTTCGCGAATCAAAACTCATTCCGTTTTTTCGCATTGGCTTTCAGCATAGCGGAAAGATGTGTCTATTCTATGGATGCTTTCTGGTTTATTTATGAAAATATCATAAATTTCCCGTTACAGCGCCGTCCCCCTTGCCGGAACGGTCAGACCGTCCATTTTCACGCCTTCGTGTTTCAGCAGCCAAATCTTTTTGTCAATCCCCCCGGCATACCCGGTCAGACTGCCGCCGGTCCCCACCACCCGGTGGCAGGGGATTATGATCGAGATGGGATTGTGGCCCACCGCCCCGCCCACCGCCTGGGCGGACATGCTCTCCCGGTGAAGCCGCTTTGCCGCGTCCCTGGCGATCTGCCCGTAGGTGGTAAGCTCTCCGTAGGGGATTTCACAGAGCAGTTCCCACACCGTCCGCCGGAATTCTCCGCCGATGGGCGCCAGCGGCAGCTCCGACGGCTCCGGCCTTTTTCCGGAAAAATACCGGTCGAGCCAGTCCTTTGTCCGAGAAAATACCGGCAGCTCCCCGCAAGGATGCAGCTCCCCCGTCACAGTGCCTCCGAAGTATTTTTGCCCCTCCATCCACAGGCCCGCCAGGTTTGAACCATCGCTTGCTATGGTGAGCCGCCCCACCGGGGAGTCGTATTTCATCTCATAGTACATAACGTTCCTCCTGAATCCTATTTTACAGTGAATTCCACAAATACATCATGGCATAGCTGCGCCAGGGCCGCCAGCTCTCGGCCAGCGCCAGGATTTCTTTTCCCTTCCGGGGCGCCAGGGCCTTTTTGATGCCGTAGTCCGTCTCCAGAAATGCATCGGTCCAGCCCAATGCCCGCATGACCATATAATGGGCGGTCCAGGCGCCGATGCCCGGAATTTCCATCAGCTGCGCCGCCGTCCGCTCCGGGTCCGCTCCCGCGGCCAGCCGGATGGAACCGTCCGACAGCTTCCCCGCAAGGGCGGAGATGGTATTGGACCGGGCGGCGATCATCCCCAGCGGTCCCAGCCTGGCGGAAACCGGCTCCTCAAGACCGCAGATGTCCTGGGCGGTGGGAAATAGATGAGTCAGGCCGTCCACCTCCGTGCGGATCGGAGTTCCCAGTTCCCGCGCAATCCGCCCGGCCAGCGTCGTCGCTCCCTTGACGGTAATCTGCTGCCCCAGAATTGTCCGGACCGCCATTTCAAAGGGGTCAAAGCACCCGGGCACCCGGACGCCGGGCGCACATAAGCCTGGCTTTAGCGCATCCATTGTCTGTAAGGTCTCACAGATCCGGTTGGGATCACAGCTCAAATCGAACAGCTCCTTCACCCGCGCCAGCGTCTGGGGCAGCACCGCTAAAAGGGACGCGGACACGGTAACGCGAAGCGCGTTTTGGCCTGGCATATTTTCCGCCTTGATCCAGCCGCACACTTCGGCCCCGTCCCGCTTTACAAGCCGCACGGTCCTGTAGTAGGCGTTTTCCCGGACCGCCTCCACGCCGGGAATTGCCCTTAACGCCAGGAACGCGAGCAGGCGGTCCCAGCCATAGGGTGGACGGTATCCCAGAAACAGGGATATGCCCTGTCCCTCCTGTTTTACAGCCTCGCCGGTCTGCCTGCGCAGCGACGTCGGGGAGAGGTGGTAACGCGCCTGAAACAGGGCGTTAAACCGGCGCAGACTTCCGAAACCGGAGGCCATGGCCGCCTCCAGAACCGAAAGCCCGGTATCTGTCAGCAGGCTTTTGGCCAGCAGCAGGCGGCAGGTCTGCAGGTATTCCACCGGGGAGACACGGTACTCCTCCCGGAACACCCGGCGCAGGTGCCGGGCCGTGCAGCCCAGGGACGCCGCCAGCTCCTCCAGGCTCTCAATGCTCCCGCAATGTTCCTCCAGCTGTTTTGCCGCCAGAACCGCCAGCCGGTGGGAGGCATCCACCGGGGCGCAGCCGGTCCCTGTCTGCGGGACAGCGCTGCACGTCCGGAGCCGGGTTGCCGGGACCATCGGCGCGCAGCCGGGCGCCAGTTCCGGGCGGCACAGCAGACAGGGCCGAAAGCCCGCCCGCTCCGCCTCCGCAGCGGTTTTAAAAAAGGTGCAATTTTCCGGCCTGGGCAGACGCGCCCGGCACACAGGCCGGCAGTAAATCCCCGTGGAGGTCACTCCCACGAAAAAATATCCGTCAAAACGGGAATCTTTTGATTGAAATGCCGCGTAACAGGCGGCGTGGTTGTCGATTGTCATAGCGGTTCCTCCTGTCTGTCATGGTGCCTTGCGGGCACATGCGGGCGTTTGAAAAGAGAGGGGTTTCCTGAATTCATTATAACAGATCGGGCAGAAAAATCCCGCCATTTTCGGACATAGATATTTTTTCCGCAGTCACACGCAAAAAAGGTTCTGAAAACAATCGTTCTCAGAACCTTTTTCATCGCTGGGCCAGCGGGATTCGAACCCTCGAATGCAGGAGTCAAAGTCCTGTGCCTTACCGCTTGGCGATGGCCCATCAGCCGAAATTCCACCGGCATACCCAAACATAATACCATAGAATCCGCCGCTTGGCAAGCCCCGTTTCAGCCTGGACTTTTAAACCGCATGTCCATTTCAACAGCGAAAATCCATCCGCTTCCCAAGGCTTCTCTCCCCACGCCGCCAGCCCATTGCCGCGCATTTTCCGGCCGGCGGCCGATAACCTGTGCTCCGCACTTTAAGGTCCGCCGCCGGCAGACGCATTACGCCTCGCCAGACACGTTGCACCTGGCATACAAATTACGCTCCATAAACATTCGCCGCCTCCCGGATCAGCGTCTCCACAAGCCGCTGCATACCGGCGACCGCCGGATGATTTTCCAGCCCATACTCCGCTGCCGCACGTTTCATCCTGGGCGCGGCCAGCCAGGTACTGCCCGACTCGTCCTCCCACACGGATATTCGCAGCGGCAACTCCAGGGAAATGCTCTGATCCGCCTGCATTAGCCCTGTGCCGACCTTAGGGGAACCAAACACCAGCACGGTGGTGGGGCGAAGCTCAAGACCGGCCTCCAGGGCATTTTTGCCATGGTCAAACTTCGCAAACACGGGAATATTCCGTTTCTCCAGCCCCATTTCCAGCCGCCGCAGGGTCTCTTCGACCGGATACTGTCCTTCCAGCAGGAACAGGCGGTTGTCGTCGTAGTTGGTGGACAGCAGGTCCCCGAACGCCCCGGCGATCCTTCTGCCCAGATTCGTGAAATCCACCCCCTCCCGGTTCGCCATCAGAGTCACGCAGACCAGCTCGTCTGGATGGGTAAAACGACTCAAAAATGAGGAAAATCCCGGAACTGAGCCTTTGATATCCATTAAACCGCGGTGGTGATAGAACTGCCAGCCTGCGTTGGCGGGCACGCTATTTCCATCCGGAAGCTTCCACGGCCCGTAGAGCTGCGCCCGGTTTTCCGCTTTTTCGATGAGCACTCCCCCGGCCAGCCCGATATCCCAAAAGGAAATATCCTGCGCCGAGGCCCAGACGTCCCCGAAGCCTCTGAGGGCCGTAGAGGGAATCACGCTGTAAGGGCTGCCATCCTGCCTGTAACTGGCGGCCTGCTCCACCGGGTCGATAAAACGCCCGTCCATTTTGAAAAGCTGATGGATATTGCCGGTCTGAGATACATCCTCGCTGTCATATTGATCCAGATCGCCGGTAAATCCGGTGTGACGCAATCCCAAACGCTCAAACTGATGTTTCTTGACAAAGCTCTCGTAGTCCATTCCGGAAACCCTGCCGACCACCTCTGTCAGCAACAGGAAATTGGTTGCGCTCTGTTCAACCCCTGTGCCCGGCTCAAAGCTCAGCTTCTTCTCCCCCACCAGGGCCGCCAGACCGGCAAAGTCCCACTCTCTCTGCGAATCGTAGCCCTCCGCCTGCCGGTAATCCGCCAGACCGGCTGCGTGGCGCAGGAGCTGGCGGGACGTGATCCCCTTCCACTGCGGGGGCAGATTTTCCACATACTGCGAGACAGGCGCGTCCAAATCCAGCTTTCCCGCCTCGTACAGCTGCATGGCCGCCACTGCCGCGTATGCCTGGGAAATGGGACCGGCCGGCCACATGGTATTGACGGAAGCCAGCCGCCGCTGCTTCTCGTCGGACAGCCCGTATCCTACTACCCGCGGGATATAGGGAGCCTGTACAATGGCCAGTGCCAGGCCTGGAATTCCATTTTCCTCCATAAACTCCCAGATCATTTCATCCACAGTTCTCCCCAGGTAAGACACGTCCGCGCTACCCCTGATCTTCATCTCTGCGTGCTCTTTTGTATTCATACAGTCCTTTCCTTTCTTTGCCGCCAATCTGTTACTATTTTAGATACAGTTTATACTGTAATTATAACTGTTACAGATTGGTTTGTCAAGGAAATACGCAAAAAAATACCTTACCGTCTACCGGTAAGGTATCTCAAAGGGTGAGTACAGGGATTCGAACCCTGGGCCTCCAGAGCCACAATCTGGCGCGATAACCAACTTCGCCATACCCACCATATTAAATTGTACGGACTCTCGTCCGAACGAGCCTGAAGGGATTCGAACCCCCGACCCACGGCTTAGAAGGCCGTTGCTCTATCCAACTGAGCTACAGACTCAATCCCGGCAGCCTCCCGAGGGACTCAACCGTCGCCTGGCACTTGTCCGAAGTTCTTACCCACAGCGGTACACACTTCTGTCGTGTCAACGTGTTATAGTCTATCATACTTTTTTGACGATTGCAAGCTCTTTTTCATATTTTTTTTAAGCTGCAATTTTCATGCCTGAGGGCCTTATTTTTCAGACAACGAGACTCCTGGCCCCCTTACTGTTGCACGAGTACCGCCCGGCCCCGCCCTGGGCCCTGTATAAATTGACTTTACCGGTCGGGTATGGTACAACAAAGAAATACAGCCGCAGCCAAACAGAGCTGACGGTACGGGAGGTGAACGCAATGTCATATATCGATATGGGCAGATATCTCTGTACAAAATCCATTGCACGGGCATAATTTGTACAGAGTAAACGGCGGTTTTGCCCGCATTGGGTTTTGTACTTATGGAACCGAAAAAATGATTCTGTAAGGAGAGAAACTTCAATGGAAAATAGTTTTAAGAAATATCTGTTATTCTGGTTCGGCGGTTCCGTCTCCCAGCTGGGGAGCGCCATGACCAGCTTTGCATTGATCCTGTGGACCTACACCCAGACGAAATCCGCAATGGCCGTGTCCCTGATGTCCTTCTGCAATTACCTGCCTTACATTCTGGTCAGCCTGTTTGCCGGCGGTTTTGTGGACCGGCACCGCAAGAAAACCATTATGCTCGCGGCGGATTCCATCGCGGCCGCCTGTTCATTTTTTGTCCTGCTGTGCTGGCGGTCCGGGGAACTGAAAATCCAGTACATCTATGCGGTTAACTGCGTGATCGGATTTATGAATTCCTTTCAGATACCGGCTCAGTCGGTGGCGGTGGGAATTCTGGTGCCCAAGGACAAAATCGCCCGGATGAGCGGCATGGACTCGTTTTCCGCCAACCTGGTTTCCGTGGTTTCGCCGGTGCTGGCCTCCTCCGTCTTCGCCTTCGGCGGTCTGGGCGCGGTGATCGCCGCGGATCTTTTATCCTTTTTGTTTAATTTTGCGCTGCTTCTGATCTTTATCAAAATACCGGAGGATTTATCCAAAGCGCCCAGGGGAGCTTGCGTCCTGTCCGGCTGTTTTGACGGCTTCCGGTTCCTGTTCCGCCACAAAGGGCTGTGGTACATCATCGTCACCATGGCGGTGCTGAATTTCTTCTCCCGCCTGACGTACGAAAATATCCTGTCCCCCATGATTCTGGCCAGGAGCGGCGGCAACAGCCTGACCCTCGGGGCCGTCAACATGGTCCTGGGCGCCGGCGGCATTCTGGGCGGACTCATCATCTCGCTCAGGCCGTTTAAAGCCAGCAGCGTAAAATTGATCTACTTCTCAGCCGCAGCGTCCTTTCTCCTGGGCGATCTGATGATGGGTCTGGGAAAAAACGCCGTCTGGTGGAGCCTTGCCGCGGTGTGGGCCAGCCTGCCCATTCCGTTTCTGGCGGCCGGTCAGAGGATGATCCTGTATCAGATGGTTCCACGGGAACTCCAGGGAAGCGTATTTTCCGTGCGGAATGCGATCCAATACTGCACAATCCCGGCCGGGCTTCTGTTGGGCGGCTACCTGGCCGACTTCGTGTTTGAGCCGTTCATACAGTCCGGCTCCGGCGCGGCCGCGGCCCTTGGACAGCTGGTTGGGATGGGAAATGGGAGCGGCATGGCGGTCATGTTCCTGTGCACCGGCATCCTTGGGGCGGCGTTCAGCCTAATGGCCTACCGCAAGAAAGAAATACAGGATCTGGAAAAATCCGGGCTGTAGTCTTTTTTGAAGCTCTATCCCGTTTTTCCTCCGATCTACCCCATAAAAACAGCAAAAAAAACGGGAAACCTCGCTATCACAAGGTTTCCCAGTTTTTTATAAGAGCAGGTGATGGGAATCGAACCCACGTATCTAGCTTGGAAGGCTAGTGTTCTA
>PVML01018956.1_pt1 | contig 11952 bp, 9 predicted proteins | sample 1853371 | NCBI WGS metagenome assembly PVML01 (sample SAMN08533508, study PRJNA380276) | Human gut metagenome, whole genome shotgun sequencing project. | isolation source: participant 1, chromium library | host: Homo sapiens | collected 2017 | reverse complement strand
GCGGGATAATCCCTTCCTTGAAATTGGGATTATCCCGCATATTTGGGAAAACAAGGAGAAGGAGTGGTATGTCTATAAGCCGAACCAGAAGGATTACCAGATATTGGCGGATGAGATTAGTCAATATGTCGGACTGTTTCAGGAGGCAGAAATAACTCAGGGACCGCAAATTAATATGTAAATCCAGGAATATGGTGGGGCTTTGCTATAAAGGAGGTGATGGTGTTCACTGTGTAAATAGAAAAGAGCAGATTGTTATGACAGGGAGAGACTGATGAAAATCAGTGTCTTTTTTCTCTTGCAAGAGAGCTAAAAAGAAGGAGGCAGAGTTCCGGCCGGGAAAAGATATCTGACTCTTTTTTGAATGGATTTAGAACAGAAAGCGATAGAAAGGGTGAAGATGGCGTCCGAGATGTCCCAAAGACTATACGGACGCCCCTTGGTTGTAACAGACAGTGGAGGGAAAGACAGCGCAGTATGTAGGGAAATTGTCAGACGTGCCGGGATACCATTTGAGATTCATCACAACCTGACTACAGCAGATGCACCTCAGACCATTTACTATGTGAGAGATATTTTTCGCAAGTTGGAACTGGAGGGGATTACCTGCTGTGTGAATTATCCGATATACAAAGGCCAGAGAGTTACCATGTGGTCGCTGATTCCCATGAAAAAGTTTCCGCCAACAAGGCTGCAGAGATATTGCTGCCAAATTTGTAAAGAGAACTCCTGTCGGGATCGGTTCATTACTACCGGTGTGCGTTGGGCGGAGAGTGTGAAGCGGAAAAATAATCGAGGCGTTTTTGAAAATTTTGTCTCGGATCCCAGTAAGAAGATTATTCTGAATAATGACAATGATGAGAAGCGCATGCTGTTTGAGAGTTGTACATTAAAAGGGAAAAGAATATGCAATCCGATTGTGGACTGGCGGGACTCGGATGTGTGGGAATATATACGCAGCGAGCGCCTGGAGATTAATCCGCTTTATGATATGGGATTCTATCGGGTTGGCTGCTTAGGGTGCCCCATGGCAGGGAAAAACCGCTGGACAGAGTTTCGGCTATTCCCGACCTACCAACGGGCATATATACGATCCTTTGGAAAGATGCTGGATGTAATCCATGCTGGTGGAGGCAAGACGAAATGGAAGAGGGCGGAGGAGGTTTTTTCGTGGTGGATGGAGGAAGAGACCATAGAGGGGCAGATAAGTTTGTTTGATATGCCGGAGTGGAAAGGATAAAACAGAGGGAATGGTATAATATAGTAAAATAATTGTTCTAAATGTCTGTTGCAGTGTAGTTTCTTGATATAGTTAGAGTTGGACTATACTGCAACAGATATATAATACATAAAAAAGAACAAATGTTCGATTTTGCTATTGCGAATTTCGCTTCATTTAGATATAATATATAAATAAAGCAAAAATGTAGGCACATGAATAAAGAAGTCACTTATAATTATGAGGGGGGAGAAACATAATGAATTTCAAGTGATAATATGATATAATTAGTGGTATTAGCTACGATTAATGTATAGGTCGGGTGGATGCCATGAAAAATAGCCAGTATATTAAAAATGATATTAATACAGAAGCAGACTCGGGTTTAAAAGGATTTGGTTTACAAAAATTGCGTGCAGCAGAAAGGTTATTACTTGCGCTACAACAAAATAAGAAAGGTATATTTTGTACTATTGAATATGTTGACGATGTTTTTGAAGTAGGAATAGGTAAGGATGGTACGTTTATTAAGGCTGAGCAAAACAAGAATTATTCCACCAATTTTTCAATCAATAGTGAGGAAGTTAAAAATTCTTTGAGAATTTTTATTGATACATGGCGTAAAATTGAGGAGGATGAGAATATTGTCTTTGTATTTTATACTAATGTAGGAATAAAAAAAGAGAGAAGAGCAGGAGAGCTTGCCAAATTTGAAGAACTTCCAGAAGAACCGTTACTACAATTACTAAAAGAAAAGAATTATGATAAGGCATTACCATTTATAATTCCTGTTATAAAACAATATTATATAGCTCAACATAGCAAGCATGAAAAAGAAGGCACGGGAGAAGATTACTATAAATATTATATAGATAGTTTGACGCCAGAACGTTGGGTAGAATTTTTTGAGTTGATAGAATGGAAATTTAATGAAAAGGATGAGTGGGGAGTACGAAAGAGCATAGATAATATTGTTTCCGATTTATGCTATAAATTTGATGTTGATTTAAAATATAAGCAGTATATTATAGCCCAAATTCTTGATTTAGTAGAATCTCAAGCATTGGAAAATGGATTTCTTAATCAAATGGTCCATGTGGCACAGGTAGAAGTTCTGTTTAAAGATTATGTACGAGAGGCTAAAGTTCAAGAAAGATTAGATCCGATGCATCAAAAATGGGATGAGATTGAGGCCAGTGATGCAAGAGATATAGAAGAAAAAATTTATAGTGTTTGTCCTCAATTTGATAAAAATAGTATGGAAGAGATACAGGATGATTTTGTAAATGGTAAATTTGAGCAAGAAAATTATGGAAATAAGAAGGCAGTAAAAGCCTACAATTACCGTATCTATAATAAATGTAGGAGAGAAATAAAAAGGTTTTTATTATCGAGAGAGGACAAGACGTTATTAGAGGATGAAATTCAAAATTTTATAAATCAATTAGTAGAAGAATCCTACGAATTAATAATTGATAAGAGTAAAACTTATGACATTCCCTATTTAGATCGGGAAATGGTGTATAAATCTATATTAATATTGTTTCAAGAATGCTATTTAGCGTTAGATTGAAGGGGTCTATGGATAGTAAAAAAAGAATGATGTTCGTATTAGATGAAGACTACTATTTTGTGACAATAAAAATATTAACAATAATATACTTTATTGCTGGATTCAATAAAACATTCGTGGATTATCGAAAGATTCCTTTCATTATTGAGTTGGATAGAGATAGTAAAAGACTTAAATTATACGAAAAAGCTATAAGTGGAAAAAGTTTAAATATATTTGAGCATGAGGAATTAACGAGTATTTATTGTTCAGCTAACTTGAATTTTGCAATGATTGAACGTGTTATTTATTTTTTAGACAAGCAGAATATTATTAGAGTAAGTAAAAATAACCGATTTGGTTGTATTGATTTAGAGTTAGTAAGAAAAGCTGAAATAAAAGATTTATTAGAAGATGACATTTTTAGTGCAGAGTATAAAAATTTAAATGTTATAAAAAACAATATGAATCGTATTGCAACATATAAATTTGAAACATTTATATCTAAAATTTATGGTAAAAATGAGGTGGCAAAATGGGAAGATTAGCAGTAAGGAGAGTAAGTTATATAGGAGATGACTATTACTTTGAATCGCCTCATTTAAATGATGGAATTGTAATACTTGAAGGTGAAAACGGGCACGGTAAAAGTACATTTATGGATATGATTTATTTTGCATTAGGTGGAAAAGTAGATGGTTTTAATAGAGAAGATAGGAAAACACGTAACAAACATACAGAAATATATAATGATAAAGATAATTATGTAGAGATAGAATTATTAATTAATGAAGAATTATTTGAAATAACAAGGTATTTCAATAAAAATATTATATATGTTGTTAATGAACGTAAAGAAGTAAATGAATATAATGTATATAGAAATGCTGATAATGGTAATAAAGTATTTTCTGATTGGATTCTTGAAAAGCTAGGGATTGAGGTTTTTGATTTAGTACAGGGAACAAAGAAATTTAAAATTGGATTTAGTGATTTATTACGTTTGGTTTATTATGATCAAAAGACTGAAATAGAAAAGATTTATAAGGCACCTGATAATGATACATATGTAACAGATTCTTCAGAAATTCGAAAAGCTATATTTGAAATCTTAATAGGAAAAGTTTACAATAATTATTATTCGCTACTAGGACAATACAAACAAAAAGCTAGTGATTATGATAAACAGCAGACTATTCTAGATAGCTATGATGAGTTTTTAGCACAGATTGTAAGTGAAGATTTAGATAATGTAGAGTATATTTCGCAGGAAATTGAAAAAAACGAACAACTTACCGCTGAAAAACTTTTGGAAAGAGATATAGCAAGAAATAGCGAGAGTAGTAGTAAAGAGATTTTTGATGAAATAAAAATACAGAGAAGGCTCATCGAGAGATTAGACAATGACAAAGAAAGGGTGCAACAAATATGGTCAGCAATAAATAGTTCTATCGAAAAAATATTATACCTTCAAGATGAAGCGGAGCGAGAAATACATGAGATAGAGAGAATAAGATTTGTTGATAAAAAAATGAAGTTATTTTCTCCAAATACCTGTCCATACTGTTTACGCGAAGTTAATCGTGAAAGAGGAAAGTGTATTTGTGGGAGTGAAATTGATGAAGAACAATATGAAAAGTTTTTTTATACCGATGCGGAATATGTCGAGATAATAAATTCTAAGAAAAAGTCGCTTAAATCGTTGAATGAGTTATTAGAAAAAAAACATACTAGAAGACATAATATCGAACAAGAGATTAAAAAAATCGAATTTCAGGTAAGAGATATTCAAAATTTTATATCCGATTTAGAAAAAGACATTGGTACGAATTATAGCTCTGCATATACCAAACGATTAGATGAACAGATTGCAGAGTTAAAGTCGAGCAATGTAGATTTATTAAGGGCTAAAGAATTAGCCGAGAAGAAAGAAAAATTAGTTTCAGGATGTGTAAAACTTCGGGAGGAAGTAAACTCATTAAAAGTGAAGGTTGACATCCAGTTAGATAAAGCTAAAGAAGACATATTAGATAAAATAAAGAAATTTAACGAAATCTATTCGGATTTGATGAAGGCGGCAGATAGCTCTTGTTTTGATGCATATTTAGGTGATGACTACATGCCAAATACAAATGGAGGAGCTTATAGAGAACGAAGTGCCTTAGTGTCAAAGCGTTTAATGTATTTTTTAACATTATTGTTGCTTAGCCTAGAGAATAATGTGAATTATCCTCAATTTTTGATGATTGATACGCCTAATAAAGAGGGGATTGATCCTGAAAAGTTAATTAAGATCCTTGAATCTTTGAATAAGGCTAATGAAAAAAGTACAGAAATGAACAAGCAGTTTCAGATTATTTTGACAACAGGTTTAGGTACATATCCGCCAGAATTTAAGGCGAATGTATTTTTAACATTGGGTGATAATGAAAAGTTACTAAAAAGGAAAAGAAATATAAATCGGTAGGCAAATCCTGCCGATTTATTATATCAAAAAAATATATAAGGAGGGTGAAATGGGAATAGACTTAGTTTGTTTGAGGTTCCACCCAGGCACTATTTTACCCTTTTGACATCATTATTATCCACTCAACAAATGTCGAGGTGGTAATAATGATGCGGAATTGTGGCTTGGAAGGAAAATAGAAGGGTTCAACCACAAGATATAGTGGTTTTTGGCGAAAAATCGAGGAAAAAATCGGGCAAAAAATGGCCGTTTTTGACCCCGATTTTTTGGCCTTTTCATAGATGTGAGACGAGTAAAAGAGGATATGGAGTGAAATTTCAGGTCAGCCAGATCAAAAAATGGCTGGCCTTTTTTAATAGAGTATCAAAAATAGAATCGGCTATGCGGAGGGATAGAGAGGGGAAATTAAATGTTTAAGATTTATTTGAGCCGGACAGTAAGCCCCGGTGTAGGTATCAGTTTGCCGGCTACAATTGAAGAAATGAGAGAAGCCTATTCTCTTCTGAATGGATACATAAACTTATAACTTATGGCAATAAAGTAAAAGCGGCAAACGCAAGAAAAGAACAAATGTTCGATTTTGCTTGCATATTATAGCTTACTTAGTTATAATATAAGAGAATAAGTTAATTTAGTATTTGTTAAGTTTGTACAAGATGATATAATATAGAGGTATTATTTTCTATTTTAAGTACAAAGGAGACAGTACTATGGAATTAAGTTTAAGAGGAACAGATTTTTTAGGCTCATTTGATTTAATATGGTCAAAGGATTTAGATGAGTATAAGAAGAATAAACTGAATCTATTTGTTCTTAAAATAAATTCAAATGAATTTGATTATGATTTATTAGTTGATATGTTGATTGATCCGGTTATTGATTATTCAATTTCAAGACAAGTGAAGGAAAAATATAAAGATAGAGCAGGTACTCTTTCCAAAAAAGCACGTGAAAAGTTTGTCGAATATACCAGGAATAATGGCGAGCTAGGTGAATTATTATTATTTTGTTTTTTAGAGTCACATTTGGGTGCACCTAAGATTCTGACAAAATTAGAATTAAAAACTTCGACCAGCCATTATGTAAATGGTGCAGATGGAGTGCACTTTTTAAAATTGGAAAATGGGAATTATCAGTTGATTTTTGGAGAGTCGAAGACATATGAAGATATGAGCAGGGCAATATCGGATGCATTTGAATCTATTTATAATTTTAAAAATGGCAAAAATGAAAAAGGCAATTCAAAAAGTGGTATGCATTATGAAAAGAGCTTAATTAGCGATAACCTTTTTAAAGAATCGTTTTCAGACGAAGAACGAGAATTCTTAGAAAGTTTAATCTATCCAACCAAGGAGAGAAAGTTTGATGTTGATGATGCCTTTGGGATTTTTATAGGATTTGAAGTAAATATAGAAAAAAAAGACAAAGCCATGCCAGCGCCAGATTTCAGAAATAAAATTAAAGCGCTTATTATTGATGAAGTAACTAAAAGAATAAAGTACATACAGAAAAAAATCATTGACTTTGATTTACAAGGACATAACTTTTATATATATGTTTTACCATTTACTGATATTGATAGCAAAAGAAAAATTATTATGGAGGCTATAACAAAATGACTTGGTTGGAGTCCTTGGTTAGCAGAGCTTTAAACGATCCCTATTTAAGTGATTTGACACGTAAATTGGAACTTAAGTATGCTTATATTTTTCTCTATCAAAGAGATGATATTGATTTGACTGATAAAGAATTTAATGATGTATTAAGATTTGCTGATATTCTGTCGAGAAGTAATGAGGCTGTGGGAAGAAATAAAGCATATAAGATAATAAGCCTACTCTATGATTCATATAAAGATGATCCGCAATACCAATACCTTGCAAATTCGATTTTGACTAAGTTGGGAAACTTTGCATCATTAAATATTGCTGTTAAGAACAATATGGATGTTGATACAGTCGAATCTATGCTGGAAAAAGAAATTAAAAAGATATATCAAAAAGTTCCTTATAGTGATTATGTTTTTACAGACCCACAATATAGACTATTTGAAGCAATGAAAGACAGTAATCATTTTAGTTTTTCAGGACCTACATCTTTTGGTAAATCATTTATAATGGATGCTTTTATACAGTATATAATTAATGAAAAGCATGGAGGAGAGAATATTGTAATATTAGTACCAACGCGGGCTTTGATTAATCAGGTGACTGCCAGACTAAAGAAAAGTATCAATAGAGAAAGATATAGAGTGTTAGCCCATCCGATTGTTCCTGCTATTTATAAAGACCGTGGCCTTAAATATGTATTTGTGTTTACTCCAGAGAGATTGATATCTTATCTGGGTGAAAAGGAAAATCCGGTTATTAATTATATGTTTGTTGATGAAGCACAAAAAATAATAGCTGAAAAGGATTCAAGAGCCCCTTTGTATTATCATGCTATTTTATTAGCTGAGAGGAAGAGTATAAAGTTATATTTTGCATCACCTAATATTCCCAATGCAGATATATTTCTTCAGTTGTTCGAAAAAAGTTTAGACGAAAAAATGGTAATAAAAGAATCACCAGTCGCTCAAAATCGTTTTTACATAGACTTTGTGAAACATGAGGGGAGAATGTTCACTGAAACAGGTGATGATATTATTTTTAAGGATTTAGGAAAAAAGGAAGAGCGATATGCAACAAAAATGTTAGTAAAATTAGGGCATAATTGCAAAAATATAATTTATTGTAATACGGTAGCAGATACGATAGATTTTGCGCGTGGGTTTTCTTCACAGTTACCAGATAAGCAAGATGAAAGAATCAACTCGCTTATAGAATTAATAAAGACATATATTCATAGAGATTATTTTCTGATAGATTGCTTGCAAAAAGGCGTGGCGTTTCATTTTGGAAGGCTTCCGCAACGCATAAGAGAAAGAATTGAGAAATTATTTGAAGAAAAGGTTATTGATTACATTTTTTGTACTTCAACATTATTGGAGGGGGTTAATTTACCTGCAAAAAATATTTTTATATTTAGCAATGCAATTGGAAACACGAAATTTTCAGATATAGATTTTTGGAATCTAGCTGGAAGAGCTGGGCGGCTTAGTAAAGAGTTAAGTGGAAATATTATTTGTGTACGTCTTGAAGATAAAAGAAATAGATGGGATAATCCAACAAAAGATTTGCGTGTAGTCAGGACCAGAGAGATTGATGCGGTTCATCCATTGGTAATAAAAGGACAAAAAAACTTTTATAAAAATCTGGAAAAATCTCTGGAGTTTAAAGATTTTACAAAGACCAATTACAGTAACTCTGAAAAAGAAGTATGGGATCATTATGCCAATATTGTATTTACTCATCAGGCAACCAAGACGGATTCTATACTTATGTCTAATTTTTTAAAGAAAAATGAAAATGGTAAACGAATTTTAGACAAAATAGAAAGGGATAATCATATACCAACATATATCATGGAGCAATGTTCGAATATAAAAATTGCGTATCAAAATGATATATGGAACAGTGTGAAAGAGGGAGAGAAAGCTTTTCCTAATGAGGTTAACGTAGATACGTGTTACGAAGTTTTAGAAAAAATGTATAATTTTTATAATTGGGGAGATGAGGAATCTAAGGGTAGAAAGCCAATGGTTAGACAAAAGTCAAGACTGCATTATTTTGCAGTTTTGATGTATACATGGATGAAATCAACACCTCTCAATATGATGATAACCAATGTGATAAATTATTATAAAAGGAAAGGGGAGATATGGGATCAGAATGGTTATATTCCCTTTGATTCACATAATAAAGTGCACATAAATATGGTTATCAACGATTTGATTTCTGATATTGATAATATACTGCGTTTTAAAATTAAAAATTATATTTTAAACTTTTATTTAATAGTAGCAGAAAAAAATGGAAAGAAGGCAGCTGGCCCCAATTGGGCAGAATATTTAGAATATGGAACCATGGATAAGGATACTATAGAATTACAAAATATTGGTTTACCAAGACATTTGGCTGTACTTATTAAAAACGAATATATGGAATACCTAATGTTTGAAGATGAGGCTTTAGTTGAGATAAATATGGAAGAGTTATTATCTCATATTGATGATGAAAAATATAAGGAGGAACTGACAGAATTAAAAGAAATTCTTGAATAAAGTAATAAAAATACATAAGATTTTATTAACTATAGCTGTTTGATTTTACTGATAAGATCGCCATTGTGATGGGAAGAGCGTATAGCGTTGATAAGATGACATACTTCAAGTATAGTATGTCTGGTGATCGGATAAGCAACCTTTGGAGGAAATCTAAAGGAATGTGAGCCGGAGATGGAATGAACTGAGCATGTGGTGCCGAGCAATACCATACCGCTGAAATATGAGTCGGTGGAGACGATCCTAAAGAGGATTTGACCAGAGTAAGATTGATAAGACTACAGAAGGGTGGTTGGATAGGTGTGAGGACGGACTGGATTATGGGAGATGGTATTGTGGGTATTAACCTATTAATCTACGGTGAAGAATACTGTTAATCTGGGTGTATGCTTGAGAATTTTGATGTGTTTTGTGGTGAAATGATAAATGTAGAAAGAGAGGGAAAATAAATTATGAATTATACTGTTATTAATAATTATATTACAACAAAACTCGGAGATATAGATGTAAAGATTTTTTTAATGAAAGTAAAAGACTTGTTGCCGATATATTATGTGGCAGTAAGGGGGCGTGACAATATTCCAGGGGCAGTACAAAGAGTATTGAGCAAGCGTAGGATTAGTTCTATAAAGAGTTTTATTTTAGACGGTAATATGTTTTTTAATACATTTATTTTAAATTGGGTTGAAAAAAATTATCCGATCGTTGTAGATGGAGATGTACTTCGTATTCCGCAAGTATCGGCTGGTGCACAAGTTATTGATGGGCAGCATAGATTGGAGGGGCTAAAGCAGGCATATGAGGAAAAACCAGAAATAGGTGAGCAGGAAATTATTGTGCTTTTAGCCCAGAATCTAACAACGCCAGAAGCTGCAAGGATTTTTTTAAACATTAATACAGAGCAGAAACCGGTCCCGAGTAGTTTAGTGTATGATCTGTTTGGTGAGGTTAAAGAAAAGAACTTTTATATTGTGAGGGCAACAGATATAGCCAATCATTTGCATGAGGATATGGATTCTCCATATTATCAGTGTATAAAGCTACCAGGTTCTGCACAAGGAGTTGGAAAAGTGGATTTGTCAGCAATGGTAAATGCGATAAAACAGTTTACGACAGATCAAGGTGTATTTAATGAGTATAATCTTAGAGATTTTGAGTCTCAATATAAAGTGATTTGTAATTTTTTTAATGTACTCCGGTCATTTTATGAAAAAGAAGGGATGTGGTTAAAATCAGGGAATCCATTTATGGCAAATTCGGGTTGTTATGCAGGAATTGATTTTTTGTGCAAAGACCTTATACCCAAATGTGCGGAAAGAAAATCATTTGAGCAAACAACGATTCGATCATTGATTCCGTTAGACAGAACGGATCTTATATATAAAGAGGAATTAAAAAATAAGCAAGGTAAAGAGCAGCGAAATATTGTTTACCAATATTTGAAAAGTGCCTTGCTAAAGGATGTTCCAGCACAAAATGAGTATAAATTTTAGTAGAAATCGTGCGCAACTTTTTTATGAGAATCTAATTGGTGCTGCTCCAGAAGATTTGATTAATATGCGAGAAGAATTTAAAAATCATATGTTGACTATAAATGAAGCGGAACAGCTAAAAACACTTTTGAACAAGGATGCAGTTGACTTTTTTTATAATGGTGTTTTGAGCTTTTCAGAGGGAATTGATGCGGTATTTCAGAAGCGATTTTCTTGGGCAACAATAAAGTTGTATTATGCGGTATACTACCTTATTCGTGCAACACTGGCTTCAAAAGAAATAGCTATTTTAAGATGTAGAAGTATGTTTCGTTTGGTTGCACGAGCAGGAGAGAAACCTTATGGTAGTACAAATAGAAAATATAATACAACGCATGAAGGTACAATAAATCACTATAGAGATATGTTCAATTTTTCAGATCGTTTATTATCGAATAAAATTGAAGATAATGATGCTTATGAGTGGCTAATGAATGCAAGAGAGATTGTAAACTATAGGAGTGTTTCGTTTTCCGAACCAGATTGTTTAGAGATTTGGGATTATTTTTCACACTGTATTGATGAAGGTACATTGTCAAATGCTTTATCAGAGTTGGAGACTGATTCGTATATTATGTGTTTTCAGGAGGAATATGCTGTAGTTGCTATACCTATAAAAAGAATGCAGCAAACTATTGTGGATATGCTCACGAGTGGGATATTGCAGAATTTAAGTGAGGATAGAACATCATTCTTAAAATCTGTTATTGGATATGATGAAAGATCCCTTTCTGTTTTATCTGAGATTTTTACTTAAGTGTATAAGTGGAGAAAAGTATTTGCAATATTTTGGCCTATACTTGAAATTAGCTGGGGAAAACAACAGACTAGTGTAAAGCGACTACTACTGCAATACATAGAAAACTTCTAATCGTAATTATGGTGTTTTCTATAGAAAATACAATACACCCAGGTCCAACTCTGCCTTTTATCCATCATTATTATACACTCAACAAATGTCGAGGTGGTAATAATGATGCGGAAATGTACTCCAGAAGGAAAATGAAGAGGTTAAACCAC
>PVML01000360.1_pt1 | contig 12043 bp, 15 predicted proteins | sample 1853371 | NCBI WGS metagenome assembly PVML01 (sample SAMN08533508, study PRJNA380276) | Human gut metagenome, whole genome shotgun sequencing project. | isolation source: participant 1, chromium library | host: Homo sapiens | collected 2017 | reverse complement strand
AACCGCGCAACGGACTTTCACCGTCTAGTTATCACCCATGTCGGGTGTACGCAAAAACCGGAATTTTCCTGATGGGAAAGTCCCGGTTTTTCCTGTTTCTAACTGTGTTCCGCGTTATTTCTGCGGATTTTCCGGATGTTCGGCCTGATCGACAGCTTTTTTTACCGTCTGTAAATAGTTCTGAATCGTGATCGTGCACTGCGTGCGTAGATCTTCATTGGCCGCTTTGCCTTCTTCGTCAACTTCCACCGCGTCTAAGCCGTGCGCGACGATGTAATCTTCCAGCGCCTTGATCTGCTCGCTCCAGCCGGCGATCGCCTGTTCGCCCAGCTTATACTGATCGCCCAGCGTCTTCTTCGTCGTCTCTTCCGTAATCTCGTCGATCGAAACCCAGCTGATCCGACCATCTTTCATTTGCACAGACACAATCGGCGTTCCGAATGTCGTGGTTTCTCCAACGATATCGCTGGCTTCCGTGATCGCCGGATCAATGGTCGGCGAAGCGGATGGCGACGTACTTGGCGAAGCAGTCGGCGTGGGCTGCGGATTTTTCTTATTCCAGGAACAGCCGGCCAGCACCGCCAGACAGATTCCGGCACACAGAATGATTTTCTTCATGAAACAGCCTCCTTTTCATTCTGCCCTTAGTCTGCCCCGTCTCGGGATTTTCTATCAGATCAGAATCCAGGAAAGCGATCGCACTTACATTTCCGCCGGCTCCTGCGGCAGCTCCGCAAAGCGGATTTCAATTTTAAACAGATCGCCGTCGGCGCTGACCTCAATCTGACCTTTCATCAAAGTCACGAACGTTTCCGCAATGGCCAGCCCCAGTCCGGAGCCTTCGGTTGAACGGGAGACATCGCCGCGGACAAACCGCTCGGTCAGAGAACCGGGATCAAATTTCAGTTCATAGTTCGCAATGTTTTTAAAGCTGATGCAGATCTGGTCGTCCAGCCGTTCAATCTGGATGTAGACGCGGGTATTCTCCATTGAATATTTGATCGCGTTGGTAATCAGATTATCAAAAACGTTATACAGACGACCGCCGTCGGCCAGAATATAGCCCGGTGTTTCAAGATATTGAATCTTGAATTCCAGCGAACTGGCTTCGATCTTTTCATCCAGCTCTGCCAGCGTCTGCATCAAGAGTCCGTTGATTTCCAGCTTGCGCAGATCCATCTGCAGGTTGCCGCTGGCCGCTTTGGAAATCTCAAATAAATCCTGAATCAAATTCTTCAGCCGGACGCTTTTCTGGGTGATGATCCGTACGTAATCCCGCGCGTATTCCGGCTGGATTTCCGCTTTCGTCAACAGATCGGAGTAGTTGATCAGCGAGGTGATCGGCGTCTTTAAATCATGCGATACATTCGTGATCAGTTCAATTTTCAGCTTCTCGCTCTTGAGCTGCTCCTCCACCTGATGACTGACACCTTCGCGGATCTTTTCAAGGTTGTCACTGACCGGCTGCAGCGGACTGCCTTCACTCAATTCAAAGCTTTCGTTAAGCCGGCCGCGGCGGATATTCTCGACCTGCTGCGCCAGCGTCGCCGAATCCTGCATGAACATCATCATGCGGCGGATATACAGAAACAATACGAGAAAGGCCGCCGCAAAGATCAGCACAAACACCAGAATCCCCAGAAAACCTAAAAAGGAAGAAAACATCATCGTCCATAAAACAAACGCGCAGACGACCTCGAAAACCACTAAAAGCAAAAACTCCGTCAGCCACTTTTTCTGATACCCATACGGCCCACTGATCAGCCGGACAGTTTTCATCGCGGAATTGAAAATATTATGATGGAAGGGTTTCAAGCCGTAGAAATGCAGCTCGTTCACCAGAACGTACAGCTCCCAGAACGTCACGGTCACCGATAAAGGCAGCGGCAGCCACAGCGACAGCAGCATCATCGTTAACACCAGGCCTAAACCGAGCTTCACCTCAATCCAGAAATTCGCGGTAAACTGCGCCAGACCTTCATTAAAGGCTGTGATCGGCCCCCGCTTGAACACGCCGTAGGCCAGCGTGATGAAAAACAGACATAAAGAAGAATAGAAACAAATTTTAAGGTTATTCATCGATTCCTGAAAATAAGTGTAGCTGTAATACATCGGCGTGTTGTAAGCCAGCTGATCCGGGATCACTAATGCCAGCCGTTCCACTTTCTCCTGCGAATACAGCTTGAGCAGACTGACCGCCATCTCCGCAGTTTCCCGGGTGATCGTCTTCTGATCGATCAGGAAATAACCGCCGCGGTAGGTAATCTGCGGCGTTTCGCCCTGCTGCCAGGTCAGCGTCAGCATCCCTTTGCCGCCGTATTGCTGCATAAACTGATCATAGGTCAGCTTTAAATCATCGTCGCTGTTAAAATAAATATCCTGCTGCTCGACGACATAGTGCAGATTGTAATACAGATCCTCCTGCACCTCCATTGCCAGCGGCGGGTCGTCGTAAAGCAGCTGCGCCAGATCCTGCAAGCTCTGCTGAATCATCGTCTTCGGATACAGCGCCTGCTTGCCCTGCGGGGAATACAGCGTCTCCACCGTCAGCGACGAGGTGAACAACAGCCCGGTCATCAGCACGAAAAAAAGCAGGAACGCCAGAAACCCGCTAGTTTTTTTCGATCTTGTATCCAATCCCCCACACCACCTTTATATACCGTGGATTCTTCGGATCAATCTCAATTTTTTCCCGAATCCGCCGGATGTGCACCGCGACTGTGTTTTCACTCTGGAAACTGGTTTCGTTCCATACCCGCTCATAGATCTCGTCGATCGAGAACACCCGGTTCAAATTCGTAAGAAACAGCTCCAGAATACGGTATTCGATCGGCGTCACCTTGACCGGCTCGCCTTCCAGCGTCACCGTCTTGGCTTCCAGATCAATGCTCAAACCGCCGACCTCGATCACCGTCCCGGTTTCCGCCGTCGCACCCAGCTGCATGTAGCGGCGCAGCTGCGATTTGACCCGAGCGATCATTTCCAGCGGATTAAACGGCTTGGTGATATAATCGTCCGCTCCGATATTCAAACCCAGCACTTTATCCATGTCCTCGGATTTGGCGGACAAGATGATGATCGGAATATTCGAGGTTTCGCGGATATGCATGATTGCCTGAATTCCATCCATCTTCGGCATCATCACGTCCATCAGAATGCAGTGGATCTTCTGTTGATTCAGGATTTCCAACGCTTCCAGTCCGTTATAGGCTTTAAATATTTCATACCCTTCGCTTTTCAGATAAATTTCGATCGCGTCAGCGATTTCATGATCGTCGTCCACGACTAAGATCTTATAGTTTTCCATAAGCCCAATCCTCCCCGCTTCTTTATTTTATAACCTTATCAAATAAATCTTAAGCGTTTCCATTCTTTTCCTTACAGTTTTCTTACAAATCCCCATTTAACAGGGCTTTCCGCACTTCGTAGTCCGGCATGTGATGCAGGATGACGGAATAAAAGCGCTGCGAATGGTTCGGTACAATCAGATGCGCATATTCATGCCACAGCACTGAATCGATGCAGGCCAGCGGATAATGGACCAGCTTCAGATTCAGCGTAATCTTTGATTTTGCCGGAATACAGCTGCCCCACCGGCTGGTCATCCGCCGGTAGTGAATTGAAGGCAAAGCGAGATGATAATCCGTGACTACCTGATCCCAGCGCGGACGCAGACGTTCCACCTCGGCTTCCAGGCTGTTCTTCGCGAACTGATCGAATGCGCGCTGCTTCGTTTCCGGCTGCGTATCCGGGCCATAGAGAACTAGCCGGTCAGGCAGCAGCCGCGCTTTGCCCCTGCCGATCACCCACTGCAGTTGTACCGGCTTGCCGTAAACCATAATTTTACCGGCGGCCGCCATTTCCGCCTGCCGTGTTTGTTGGCGGGCCAGCTTTTCAGCGTGCGCGGCAATCCAGCTGCGCTTGGTTTCAATAAACCGCAGAACTTCCGCATTCGAACAGGCATACGGCGCGCTGACAAGCAGTTCATCCGGACTTTTCAGCCGTAGGATTAAATTTCGGATCGGTTTGCGCTGAATCGTCAGCCGCAGCGTTTTTCCATTGATATTCAAGCTTTCCATCGCCGCACTCCTTTTAAGTTTTTATTATAGCATAAAACCGGAAACAGCGAAACGGTGCCCTGAGGGACACCGTTTTCCTGGAATTTGATTTCTATTTTTCCATTCGCTCTGCCATCTGAATTATGTTTGACGATAACGTTGTTAATCGCTGATTTTAAAATCGCCGCTGATCGTCTTGGCCGCGATCTGCGCGTGTTCATCGCCGGCTCTCAGCTGCCGTCCCTGGCGCTGCAGCGGCAGACTGATATGTTGACGCAGATCGCCGGATATCGTTGAGAAGCTGCAGACAAAGCCAGTCGTGCGCGGTAATTTCAGATGGATATCGCCGCTGATGGTATCCAGTTTCAGACTTTCCGCCATTTCAATGGACAGATCCAGATCCCCGCTTTTGCTTTCCGCCAGCACTGCCTGGAAACGTCCCTGGACCTCCAGATCACCGGAGGTGGTCCGGAACTTGCCAAGCTTGCCTTCCGCCCCGGATATATCGAGATCCCCGCTGACCGTCGAAGCTTGAATCAATTCGCCGCGCACCGCCGCGCGCACATCGCCGGAGGTTGATGTGATCTGGACAGCTTCCGCGTTCAATGCGCGGATTTCAAGATCTCCGCTTTGCGTTAGAGCCGCAAATTTGCCGCAGTTCACGGCTTCCGGCAGTCGGATATCACCGCTCATTCCGGTGATTTTAACATCCAGACTCGCCGCCGGCAGCGTGATGTCCAACCGCAGATGTTCGCCGGCGCCGGCTCTCAGCCAGCTGTTCTGCAAGCGCTGCACGCGGATTCTGTATACCTCGCCGTCCTGAAAGGTTTCCAGACGATAATTATGGATCCGCAAAGGATTGCGGCTGTCATAGAAATCCACCAGCACCTCGCTGCCGGTTCCCTGTCTGACCGTGATATCCGCGCTGTCCGCTTCAATCGCAACGGCGGATAACAATTCGCTGTCTGTCTCAGCTTCCGCCTGTGCCTGACGATGCGGCCTGGTATTCAATTCGCTGATCAGTTCAGCCGGATCGCCCAGCTCCTCGCTGATTTCCTCCTCGCTGCGGCCCTCGCTTAAGCCTTGATCAAAATGATCGGTAAAATCCTGAAGAATTTCCTTCGCCGTGGTTTCGTCAACGGCCTCCAAATCCATCTGCAGCCGTTCCATGTATTCTTTTCTGTTCATGCTTCTCCTTTCCGGATGAGTTCATCCACTAACCGTACAAATTCCTGCCATTCGCCTGTCAGCTGATCTTCGTGGGACCGGCCTTTTTCCGTCAGCCGGTAATACTTGCGGGCCGGACCTTCCGCGGATTCGACCAGATAGGTTTCTACGTCGCCGTCATCCTTGAGCCGTTTCAAGATCAAATACAACGTTCCCGCCGCCACGGTCATTTTCTGTGAGATGGCCTCGGTCAGCTCATAGCCATATTTATCACCCTGCGCTAACAACGACAGCACGCACATTTCCAGCACGCCTTTCTTAAACTGAGCGTTCATCCAATCCCTCCTTCTAGCAAGATAATAACACTAGCTATTATATATTGCAATATACTATTTATTAAAAGTTTAAAAATTTTAGGGGGCTATTTGCGATTTTCCGCAATAGTTATAGTAGGAGGATTTTATTTATGAAGAAAAAAATCGTTTTCACCCTCACAGCCCTCACTGCAGTCCTTGTCCTCATTTTCAGCGGCATTTTCTTATTCCGCCGGGAACTGACCCGGCGCCTGTCCCTGGTTTCCGTTCCGATCAGCGTTTCCACACTGCCGCCCCGCCATCTTATCACCGTTGACGACCTGACGTGGATTGATGTTCCATCCGCCTATCTTCAAGCTGATATCCTGCGGGAGGAAGCGAAATTGGTTGGTTTGTGGACACGTCTGGAAGGCACGATTCCCGCCGGTTCCTTTTTCTATCAGGAAATGCTTGATGCGCCGGAAGCCATGGCAGATTTCAGCGTCACGTTGTTGAACAAAGATCAGGCTGTCTTCCCGCTGAGCGTAACCATCAGCGAGATCAGCGGTCAGCTGATGCAGCCCGGGCAGCAGGTCGATCTCTATGTTTACGGGAAATGGCCGGAGGGACAGGAAATGATGGACTGCCTGCTGCGGGGCGTCCGTGTACTGGAGCTGCAGAACCGCAACGGCGAACGAATCGGTCAAGCGGACGATACGCTGCCTTCAACAGTACTGTTAGCCGTTGACCAGACCTATCTTGCCTATTTGTCCATTGCGGAGAAAAAAGGTCGGATCGAGTTATATTTAACCGCAAGCAGTTATGCCGAACCTGAATGTCAGCTCATGGAGAACAGCGAAGTACTCCGCTGGTTAAAGGACGAGCGCTAAACTTTCCTTCGTAATCTTTTCTTTTTTCACTTTCTGAAGTGGAACTTAACTTTTCAATTGAGAAAACTTTTCTTTTTTCAAATTTATGCTTTACAAATTCCGCCATCTAGGGTAGAATAGTATTCGCTGATGGCGGTCGTGGTGAAGTTGGTTAACACTCTGGATTGTGGCTCCAGCATTCGCGAGTTCGAGTCTCGTCGATCGCCCCATTAAGTTAAAATAAAGCGCCTAACAAAGGCGTTTTTTATATATTTCATGAAATTTGCCATATCTTTTGCCATATTTTTTAGAACACTTGATATTGAATACAATTAAAATGGGTGATATACAATGAACGTCTATAAAAAGCAAGCTATAGTCAATGGCGATTACTTAACTAATGGGCAGATCGTGCCAAGATTGTTCAGGCTTAAAGAATCGCTGGATGTATATAATATTGAAAAGATACTTGGTCATATCCCCGTTCAGGCATCCCTGGCCGGAATGTGCGGAGAATGTTGGACCATAAAAGTGTCCGGTGTTCAGAGAAATCTATATAAGGAATCAAACGGTAAATGGTATATTGAATCCGTTAAACCATAATAAAAAGCCCCACCCTCCGGCATGGAAGGTGGGGTGTTTGCTATTTAAAGGCCGTGCTCCAGATCTGTGATCCGCTGTTCGTGATCGTCCAGCTTATCGTGAATACGTCGATGACTATCAGAGTTTTTGACAGCTAGGTCATTGACCTCCTCATGAGCACGTTTTTTGAGATCGTCGTAATCCCTTTGCAGCTGCTCGACGGTTACCGTCAGTTTGGTGATACTGGTATTGAGGTTGATCACCGGCCGGCCGACCGTAAAAAACAGGCCGACGATGGCAATCAGCACTCCTACTACTCCCCACTCGCTCATGAATTACTCCTTATCAGGCTTATCCTGCTTGGCAAAATAAAAGGTTACGATCATCGTAACCAGCGGCACAAACTGCTCTGCAGATACCATCTTGGCAAAAAAGCCGGCTACCATTGCGACCACCATGATGATAGATATGATCGACTTTAAATCGATCAGCTTGGAGATACGTTTGTTACTGTTTTCATTTTTTCTTCCTCCTGGGCCCCATGCCCTTCCTTTTCCTTTTTATTTGTTTTATAATATGTGAAGGGAATCGGGGTGGCAGCCCCGAATTCCCTAGAGCTTGCTAAGCTCTTGAGCTTTGGCAGAATTCTCGCAGGTTGTCAGCTTGGCCGGGTGTTCTGTCTTTTTCTTTACACCAGCTCAGATATGCTTCAATTGATTCCATCCGTTTTACCTCCTTTCCCTAATCTCTTCTTTTTTTGTTTATGTCATATCATCACCCCCTTACATGTATAATTGTATACCTAGTAGGATTACTTGTCAACACTTAATAATTATTTTGGGATAACTTTTAAACCTCGCACGTATACTTATGCACTTGACAAGTCGCATTATGCGACTTTATACTGTACGTAGAGGTGACAAGTATGAGTAAAAGAAAAATAGATGCTTTACTGAAACTAACCGAGAAATCTCAAGCTGAAATTGCGGACGGTTTTGATATGAGCAAACAATCTATGAACCGTAAAATAAAAAATTCCTTAACGGCGTATGATTTAGCGGACTTGATTAAGTTAGCAGATTTGACCGACACTACACTCGCTTTCAACGACAAGGACGGTAACCCGTTGATTTCCTTCGATATGACTGACTTAGAACAGACGCCCAAAAAGTAGGCGTCTTTTTAGTTCTATTACACGGAAAAAAGGCAGCAGCCCGCACAGGAGCCACTGCCTTATTTTTTATTTATTGGGAATTTTAATCGTTTTGCCCGGGGTGAGCTTTCTCGGATCGAGTCCACCATTTAGCTCTGCGATTTCGGTCCATCGGCTGCCGTTCCCTAAATATTTCACCGCTAAGCTCCATAAAGTGTCCTCTGCGCTTAGTTTGTGTGTCTTATAGGTTGGTGCAGGGTCGGGCTTAACTTCGCCCGTAGGCTTCAATTTAAAGCCCCCAGTGATACCCGTCACGATATCATTCGCAATCATTTCTTTCGACCCCTGATAGACTTTCATCTCGGTTTCGTTGGTGATAAAGCAGACCCCAATAAAGCGCTGGATATCCCCCGGGCCTTTAAGCTGCGGATAACCAAGAAGTCTGTAACCTTCACCCCGTCGGCACCCCGCAGCGTGAAATATTTTTTCAGCTTCTGCATGATCGTCTTTTCGACGCTGATACCCTTTTCTTTGGTGGTCACATAGATTTCCGTCCCGTGCGCCTTTGGATCGCTGAACGCATTGAAATGGATCTCTAACGCGTAGTCATACGCGCCGGCTTGTAGCTTCCCTTCCTTGGCGTCACTGAACGCGTTTCGCTTCTGGTCGTAGACGTCCACACTCGCATACTTTCTAAGCTTGGGGGCGATGAGATTCACTAACTCTCTTGTTAAGTCGGCCTCCCGGTACCCGCAGCCGAGCGCCCCGGGATCTCCCGCACCGTGTCCACTGATCAATAAGATTTTCATTTTCTATTTCCTTTCTTCCAATTTACCAACCCGCAGCTCGAGCCGATCGGAGTGTTTCTCGAGAGTCCTCGTCCGGTTGTCTAAGTTGATAATTTTCTTCGTGTTGTCGTCAATTTCACGTCCGTGATTGTTGATCCGGTTATCCCTGACCTGATCATTTTCAATCATGTGCCTTATGGTCGTGTTTAGCTCTGTGATGGAGGTGTTTAGCTTATTCAACGGCTCCACCCTTTCCGACTCACTCGCTTTGATATCCCGTTTGATATTGTAGTACAAGCCTACAATCATAACCGTAAACACAAGCGCCATCCCATAAAAGAGATTAATATCCATTCCGGGTTCCTCCTATTTGCTCTTTAATTGCTTGTATGCCTCATAAGCGCCAGTCGCGGCTAATCCACTCGCCAGCCCGCCGAGCAGGATCTCCGGAGTGAACGTAAACTGGTTGACCCACACGTTTAACACTACCCCGGTGATACCCATAATGAGCGGAATGATCTTGTTGTCGATAAAGCTCAGACTGTGCTTAATAATATAACCGAAGCACAAGCAAATCCCTAAGACCACCAAAACAACATATTCCTGTAGAAATTCCATAATTTTCTCCTCCTTTTTCTACAAATTAAAAAGAGCCTTTAGACTCTCGTTAATCCAATGTATAAGTAACATTAATCGAAAGTTGAGCATCCACCGGCACGCCCTCTACAGTGCTTATACCGTATTCAGACAACGCCAGTGTCCCGTCTTTGCCTGCGCTGAGTGTCCATGTTGCTTTCCCTTCCCCCTTACAAATCCATAACAGCCCGTCTGAGGGGCGAAACGTTTCAGGAAATGTTCCAACAGGGACAAGCGCGTTTGTCGCCTCAAGAGCTTCTGACGGGCGTATAAGACCCCTCAGCTCTACCACCTTTCCGCGCTGCCTAACGTTGAGCTCGCCAGCGAACTGTTCTGATAATTCAATCGGCACCCATGCGCTCTCGCGCAGCCCGGGGATCAGTGAGGTATCCATAATCTGAACACTGCCCCGGAACACCGACGGAAGAGCTACCGCGAATTTGTTTGCCGTTGCCCGTTCGCCGATCGCAATCCCGGTACCTTCCAGGTTGCTATTAATTAGTGCCGTCTTTCGATATAGCTCTTGGGTTTGGTTAGCGTACTGGACGACCGTTGTCTTTGTCTGGTCGTTCGCCACTAGCTGCGCTTCGATAAACGTCTGATAAGTGACACCTAGTGTCATCTTGCTGCCGCTTGGTTTAAATAAATCAAGGGTCAGTTTCTTGACGAGCATTGACTGGTCAAGATCGTGCGGTCGTGAGATCGTCCTTACATATTGCCCTAATTCAAAAGAGCTGATTTCCTTATTCATTGCCGACAAGTCTATCGCGCTCAAGTCAATTGACACCACCAAGTTAACGACCTCGTTAAGATACTCGATGCCTTTGCGCTTTAGGTTCTCAGGTTCAGTAACATCGTCAAAGAGCACTGTTTTAAATATCCATCCATACTGTTCTACGGCTGCCGGGTCATAGACATAATCGAGCCCGCCGTTTACATCGGCAATAGTTAGCCGCTGGTCGGGTATATCGATCTCCGTGTCTTCACCTTCCTCCCCTTGCGGTTCTGGTATCTCAGCCGGGATTAACGCACCAAGTGGGATAACCGCGGTCGCGATATTTTCACCCTTGATCGTCTGGTTCATATCCAATAAATTTTTACCAAACTCGATGGTCTGAGAGTTTACAATGTCGAAGTCTGCCAGATAGTCGAGATACACCCCGTCCGACTCATGACGCACAAACAAATAGCCGCCATGGGTGTCTATCAGCTGACTATTGATCAATGTCAGGGTGTCGGTGTATTGGGTATCGGATCGCGCGATATAATCGTTCGGATCGGTTACGGTGATACAACCCACTTTGAACCGTTTGACGTCTTCGACTTGGGCGTTGTGACTCTCAATCAGTAGCGTGAACAGTTCCGCGGGAGTTCCCGCAAACTCAAAAGGCCGCTGAATGGAATCATTTAAAAAAGCAAGTTCGCCCTCGCAGGTGACTTGCTTCTCTTTATAAAAACCCTTCTTATCATTCAGGACACGCCCCCGAAAGAGGAGATCGCCATTTCGATATACTGTAATAATACTTTTCAGCTTTTTCAGCTCGTTCACCATCGGATTAGACGGATAAATGGTAAAGACAAACGATCCCGTCTTGTTGAGCTCAAGCGTTACCTTAGCGGCTGCGATTTTCAATTCTTGGATGGTTGGGTCATAAATCAGCGAATCGTCACAAAACACTTGGTACACTTACAGTCCTCCCTCCTGATAAACCACTTTAACCACGCTAGGCGCAGCGCTTGAGTATTTGACGATATTCTCGCCACCCCTGAACATTAAGCCCGGAACGACGTTCTCACCGGGCTGTAAAATTGCCCGAATCATCCCGCTTGTGAGCTGCACTTTAGAGTCTACTATAAACCGCGGTGTTACCCATTTCCGCATATTGACGTAAGAGGCAATCGTTATGCCGTCAACCGGTGTCAGCACTACGGTTTCGAGATTCCGCAGCTTATATGGTGCCGCATCTACCGTAACCGCGAATTTAGCGACCACCGTGTCCAGCGTTGGCTTCCCCATCGTGCAGCGCCCTAAGTAGTAAAACTCTGGATCTTCGTCGAAGATGATCGGCAGCGTTTGCCCATGTATCGCATCCGCAATTTCCGCGAGCGGTTCTATAAGCTGCCCCCATTCATTGATCAGAGTAAAATCAATCGTAATCTTTCGATTTTTATACTTAATGTCACCATTCGTTAACGCAGTGGATAAGTCCATGAGCCCATCGTGGCCGGGAATGGTCACACTCTCGGTCTGAACTTGCGGAAACTCGATCACCTTCTTGGTCATTACCAGATCCCAATTATCCCGGGAATGATGATTCCCGATCCTTACTCCTCGATTAAATCTCACGGCTTATCCCCCTCTCTTTTTCAATACGCTCATATCGCCCAGCTCGGCATCCATGCCCGGAGCCAGTGCTCCGACCAGCGTTCCGTCGTTAAGGATAATCTGTTTCTGTGCGTTGTCCGCAATTCCCGGCAGATACTCCGCGAGATGGCA
>PVML01007385.1_pt1 | contig 12111 bp, 7 predicted proteins | sample 1853371 | NCBI WGS metagenome assembly PVML01 (sample SAMN08533508, study PRJNA380276) | Human gut metagenome, whole genome shotgun sequencing project. | isolation source: participant 1, chromium library | host: Homo sapiens | collected 2017 | reverse complement strand
GCTAACATATTATCAACGGGACGCATTTCAAAATCGGATACTGTGATAATGTCTGCTTCCATATATCCTTCTTCGCTGATTTTCCGCAAAGCATGAGTGATGACAGGTTCCATATCTGTGCCGCCATGAAAAGACTGGCTCAGGAAATCGACAAGACGGTCGAAGCTACTTCCCAAATCAGTAATTTCGATACATTCAATATCATCCGAGAAAAGGATGATATAGCATTTCCGATGTTGCACTTCTGTCAGTTCGGCAATGGCAAGTAATGTTGACTTGGCGATTCTTTCCCGTTCTCCCGCCATGGAGCCGGAAGTGTCCAGGCAAACGATGAAAGGACCTTCGGCTTCTTCGGAGATTTCATTTCCTGCTGTTTGCTTGTCATTGATTGCTTGCTTTTCGTGCGATTGGTAATCGATTACTTGAAGCCTCTTTTCTATAAAACGTTCGAAGAATACGGTTTGCAGGCTTTTTTCTGCAAGGTAACAATATTCGAGAGGGAGAAGGCTGTTCAAATCGTTTCCTTCACAAATGCCTGTAATATCACTGCGTGTGGCATGAGATACGATTTGCTCCCGATGGATTCCCGCAGTCATTTTGAAACGTTTCCGTTTGCTTTGATGCTTCTTTCCCAATATCTCCACCAATTCGCGGATTACCGGATTCCGTTTGATGGTTTCTTCGTATTCCAGGATTTGCTCCGCTATCTGTTTGTGGTTACGGAGCAGCCAGACGAGGCGTGAACCGCCACGCACCGGAAGGTTTTTGGAAAGCGATAGCTGAAGACGATGAAAGTCATCACAGAGTTGCTCTATATGCTCCATTTGGTAGTTGAATTCGTTGTTCGAGAGCAACGTATGCCATTTGTCGAAAAAGAGAGTTCGCAGAGCTTTCCATTCCTTGGAGCGCGGGCTGATTACAGCGAAACGCTGGAGATAATATTTCACGTTCAGGTCTACCAGGTGGTATTTCATGGAAAAGGGATAAGCACTGTTTTTCAGAAATTGAAGAAATTTGGCATCGGACGCTTCATCCATTTCGTGAAAATATTCCCATTGCGATGCATAACGGGAGTAGAAATCCTGTAAAGAGGGCTGTGTGTGGCGAAAATACTGATGAATATCCGCGTCCAGTTCTTCGGGGCGGATAATCAAGTTGTGCAGTTGTTCATCGTACACATCATAGGCTATTCTCTGCAATTTCTCGTAATAAATATCCTGCAGGTATTTAAGCCTGATACTCTCTGTTCTCTTGTTCATGGGCATGGGCGATGATGCGGAGCTCGTTCCGATAGTTTTCGATGATATGTGCGGTTTCTCCTAAAATCCGTCTTATTTTGCTTTTCTGTGATGGACTTAGGAAAAGATGTTCTTTGGTGTATGCAGTCTCCCGTTCCGAAATAGTCTTATATTCGACTTCCATTTGTTGGAGCAGGTCGATGACTTCCTGCAGGGTGAATTCGAACGGAGTGCTGTCATCTTGCTGTGCCGGTAGAGGGTCACAGTTGTCGTAGCATAAGAGTGGATACTCCTGATTATTGACAAAAACAGAGCGTCTTCCTTTTCGGAGAGAATAGATATTCTTTTGTGCAATATTCCTGTTTTTTACAAAGTCGTAAGCTTTCAAGATTTTGTTGACAGGGCGGAACTTGTCTTGCTGGATGTAGAATAACCGGTTACTGTCTTTCTTCAACGATTGATAGTCTGAAGCAAAGATGAGCAGATTGCCGGCGATATGATAGCCTTCGATACGATGATAGAATGTATCCACTATCTGAATTCCCGGGTCGCTGAGTTCCCGCAGACTATGTTCGGATTTCATATTCTCCTTCAGGGCATCCAGTTTTTGCTCCAGTTTTTTTTCGCCGAGCAGATAAGTGTTGATACCCCGTGCGATGGACTGCTCCACCATTTCTTCGACAATGGGCAATTGGGAGACTTCATCCCACAGGCAGGTGCTCATCAGGAGGCAATCGGAGAAGTGTATTCCCGGTGACTCGTTCAGATAGGCGGAAGTGCGGAGCAGGTTTACTATTTTCTTCCAGCGACGGTCGGATATATAGATGGGCGGGGTATTTTCATCGCGTCCTGTGTTGTACTGCTCTATTTCTCGTTTGATATTGTGAATCAGTTCGAAGATTGTATAGTGGATTCCTACTTTCTCGCTTTCGGATTGTATCTTGGAGTATAACTCGTCATCTATCTGAAGTTTCTCCGGAATTTCGGGTTCAATCTCTCTCGTGGAAGAAATCATCTGGTCGAAAGCGTATTCCTGCTCGATGCATCCTACAAACTGGCGGACCAGAAAACGATCGTACAATGCTTCCAAGCCCTCACCTTTGGCGGGTAGTTCGTTGGAAGCGGCAATCAGGGCTCTCAGAGGTACGCGTACCGTGAACTGTCCGTTGCGATATATCTTTTCATTGATAACCGTCAGGAGTGAATTCTGAATGGCAGGTCCGGCTTTCCATATTTCATCCAAAAAGACAATCGCTGCTGTGGGCAAATATCCTTTTGTGATACGCTCGTACGTATCTTCGTCTTTCAACTTGGATATGGAGACAGGACCGAATATCTCGTCCGGTGTACTGAAGCGGGACATCAGATACTCGAAAGCGTCCGCATCCTTGAAAGCAAGTTTGAGCCTGCGTGCCACCAGACTCTTGGCTACCCCCGGAGGGCCTAACAGGAAGATGCTCTCACCTGCCATGGCCGACAGCAGGGAAAGCGCGATGGTGTGTTCCTTTTCAAATACTCCCTCATTGAGAGACTTCAGTAATTGGGTGATATGCGATTTGATAGACTTCATGCGACAGATGCTTTTATGTGTTGTCAGTGGGGGACAAAGATACAAGAATTCCTTGAAACGGACTTCATCGGCTCCGGAAGCTTTAGGGAATTTCCTCCCGACAAGTAGGAATTTTCAGTTTTATGGGGAAAATTCATTCTATACTTTTGTCATATCGAAAGATAAATGATAGATAATAAACCATTAAAAATAAAGGAATATGAAAACGAACACATTCAAATATGCAGGCTTGGCTTTGATGGCTGTATTGATGATAAGCCTTACTTCTTGCGAAGTGGAAATTGACAGTTTTTATGATGATGATAATATTAGCGGAGGCTATTACAATCGTTCCGTCGATTTATGTAGCCGTACGTGGGTAAGTTCTTATTGGGATATAGATGGTAACTATTGCCGTCAGGAACTCGATTTCTTCTTGGACCGTACAGGCATTGACTATTTACGGGTGAAATATCCCAATGGATACGTAGAGGAGTTTGAATATAAATTTCGTTGGAGCTGGGATAATTACGCACAGACCTCTATCCGTATGTCTTATAGACCGAACGATGTTTCATATTTGGATGATGTATATATCGGTGGTAACAGGCTGAGCGGTTATCTGGACGGGCGGAATAATTATGTGGAATATCAGGGAAAAAGGTAGAAGAAACATTCGTTGAAAAGTCGGTAAGTATCAATATGCGGGTAAAAAGGGAGAGGATAATAAAGTAAAGACAGGAGTAACGTTAGGATTAAAAACAAAATAATAGGTAAGGCGGTAAAAGGGTTGCCAATAAGATTTCAGGATATAAGAACCGGACCATGTATGGGGCGCGAAATGAAAGCTAAAAGTTTTGAATGGGACTAAATAGTTTTTATCTTTGCGCCCTATTAGTTTGAATATACATGGAGTGGTTATATAGCTTATTTATCGAACATTCTGCCTTACAGGCTGTTGTAGTACTTTCGTTGATTTCAGCGATAGGCTTGGGTTTGGGAAGAGTGCATTTCTGGGGAGTTTCCCTGGGAGTCACTTTTGTTTTTTTTGCGGGTATTCTTGCCGGACATTTCGGGCTTTCGGTGGATGCGCAGATGTTGAATTATGCAGAAAGTTTCGGGCTCGTCATTTTTGTTTATTCCCTCGGTCTGCAAGTTGGTCCCGGTTTTTTCAGCTCTTTCCGAAAAGGGGGAGTGACGCTGAATATGCTGGCGTTGGGAGTCGTTCTTTTGGGAACATTGTTGACGGTGGTGACCAGTTATGTTACAGGTATATCACTTCCCGATATGGTTGGTATCCTTTGTGGAGCGACAACGAACACCCCGGCGTTGGGAGCTGCGCAGCAAACCTTGAAACAGATGGGAATGGAGAGCAGTACGCCTGCCTTGGGGTGTGCCGTAGCCTATCCGATGGGGGTAGTCGGCGTAATTCTTTCCGTTTTATTAATTCGCAAAGCACTGGTCCGTAAAGAAGATTTAGAGATAAAAGAGAAAGATGACGCGAACAAAACTTACATTGCAGCGTTTCAAGTACACAATCCTGCTATTTTCAATAAGAGCATCAAAGATATAGCTCATATGAGCTATCCGAAGTTTGTCATCTCCCGTTTGTGGCGGGACGGGCACGTCAGCATCCCGACTTCCGATAAAGTATTGAAAGAAGGAGACCGTTTGCTGGTGATAACAGCGGAGAAAGATGCCTTAGCTTTGACCGTACTTTTCGGTGAGCAGGAAAATACGGATTGGAACAATGAGGACATTGACTGGAATGCGATTGACAGCGAACTGGTTTCCCAGCGTATCGTCGTCACCCGTCCTGAACTGAATGGTAAGAAACTGGGCTCACTCCGCTTGCGAAATCACTATGGGATTAATATCAGCCGTGTTTACCGTTCGGGCGTGCAGTTGCTTGCTACTCCGGGATTGATACTTCAGTTGGGCGACCGGCTGACGGTAGTAGGAGAGAAGGCAGCCATTCAGAATGTGGAAAAAGTATTGGGTAATGCTGTCAAAAGTTTGAAAGAGCCCAACCTGGTGGTTATATTTATCGGTATCGTGCTGGGTCTGGCGTTGGGAGCTATTCCTTTTTCCATTCCGGGTATCAGTACTCCAGTGAAGTTGGGCTTGGCGGGCGGACCGATTATCGTAGGTATCCTTTTGGGAACGTTCGGGCCGCGGATACACATGATTACCTATACCACCCGCAGTGCAAATCTGATGTTGCGTGCATTGGGGCTGTCTATGTATCTTGCTTGTTTGGGGCTGGATGCCGGAGCACATTTCTTTGATACTATCTTCCGTCCGGAAGGTCTGTTATGGATTGCTCTAGGAGCCGGATTGACAATTATTCCGACAGTTTTGGTAGGCGTCATAGCCTTCAAGATGATGAAGATAGATTTTGGTACGGTATCCGGCATGCTGTGCGGAAGTATGGCTAATCCGATGGCGCTGAATTATGCCAATGATACAATTCCCGGTGACAATCCGTCCGTGGCTTATGCGACAGTATATCCGTTGTGTATGTTTCTGCGGGTGATTATCGCACAAGTGCTGTTGATGTTCTTACTCGGTTGAATATAATTTTATATGAAAATTATGAACGGATAAATAAAAAAACGCTATATTTATCACGAATAACCGAATCGTATGATTCCAAACAAAGAACATAAGAAGCAAAATAATTGGTAATTAGTAAATTGTAATAAAATAAAATGACTGCTCAAAGTAATATAACTCCTGAAAGTATTGTGAGCGACCTTCGCTATCTGCAATTGCTTTCCCGAAGTTTCCCTACGATTGCTGATGCAAGTACGGAAATAATCAACCTGGAAGCTATCTTGAATCTACCTAAGGGGACGGAACATTTCTTGACAGATATACATGGCGAATACGAAGCCTTTCAACATGTGCTGAAAAATGCATCGGGTGCGGTAAAACGGAAAGTGAATGAAATATTCGGTAATACTCTCCGTGAGGCCGAAAAGAAAGAACTCTGCACCTTGATTTACTATCCCGAAGAAAAGCTCCAACTGGTGAAAGACCGTGAAAAGGATTTGGATGACTGGTATCTGATAACGTTGAACCAACTGGTGAAAGTCTGTCAGAATGTATCGTCCAAGTATACCCGCTCCAAAGTACGTAAATCCCTGCCTGCCGAATTTTCTTATATCATACAGGAACTGTTGCACGAATCTTCCATCGAGCCGAATAAACATGCTTATATCAATGTGATTATCAGTACGATTATTACTACAAAGCGTGCGGATGATTTTATCATTGCCATGTGCAACCTGATTCAGCGTCTGACTATCGACTCTCTTCATATTGTAGGTGATATCTACGACCGTGGTCCGGGTGCTCACATTATTATGGATACTTTGTGCAACTACCATAACTTTGATATTCAATGGGGCAACCATGATATTCTTTGGATGGGAGCTGCTTCCGGTAACGACAGTTGCATAGCCAACGTCATCCGTATGTCTCTGCGTTATGGCAATCTGGCTACACTTGAAGATGGTTATGGAATCAATCTGCTTCCATTGGCTACCTTCGCCATGGATACTTATGCCGATGACCCTTGCTCCATCTTCATGCCGAAAATGAACTTTGCAGATACTCATTATAATGAGAAGACCCTGCGTCTGCTTACCCAGATGCACAAAGCTATCACTATCATCCAGTTTAAACTGGAAGCCGAGATTATCGACCGTCGTCCTGAATTTGGAATGGCAAACCGCAAACTGCTGGACAAGATAGATTTTGAACGTGGTGTCTTTATTTATGAAGGGAAAGAATATGCGCTCCGCGATACGAACTTCCCGACCATAGACCCTGCCGACCCTTATCGTTTGACGGATGAGGAACGCGAGTTGGTAGAGAAGATTCATTATTCATTTATGAATAGTGAGAAGCTGAAGAAACATATGCGCTGCCTGTTTACATATGGTGGAATGTATCTGGTTTCCAATTCTAACCTTCTCTATCATGCTTCCGTGCCTTTGAATGAAGACGGCAGCTTCAAGCATGTCAAGATACGGGATAAGGAATACTGGGGACGCAAATTGCTGGATAAAGCCGACCAGTTGATTCGTACCGCTTATTTCGATGAAGACGGGGAAGAGGAGAAGGAATTTGCGATGGATTACATCTGGTATATGTGGTGCGGCCCGGAAGCTCCTTTATTCGACAAGGATAAGATGGCTACTTTCGAACGTTACTTTGTGGACGATAAAGAGTTGCATAAAGAGAAGAAAGGTCATTATTATACACTGCGTAACCGGGAAGATATTTGTGACCAGATACTGGCTGAGTTTGGAGCTTTAGGACCTCATTCGCATATTATCAATGGTCATGTACCTGTAAAAACTATCCAGGGAGAGCAACCGATGAAAGCGAACGGTAAACTTTTTGTTATTGACGGCGGTTTCTCCAAAGCTTATCAGCCGGAGACTGGAATTGCAGGATATACGCTTGTTTACCACTCCCATGGCATGCAGCTTGTGCAACATGAGCCGTTCCAGTCCCGTCAGAAAGCTATTGAAGAGGGGTTGGATATTAAATCGACTAATTTCGTTTTAGAGTTTAACTCCCAGCGGATGATGGTGAAGGATACCGATAAAGGGAAAGAACTTGTGACGCAGATTCAGGATTTGAAAAAGTTGCTTGTTGCTTATCGTACGGGATTGATAAAGGAAAAAGTATGATAACTTGATACATAAGATAAAAGTGCAATTCATTATATTTTTTGAATTGCACTTTTATTATTAAAGATTATTATATTCCATACTATACATATCATAGCCTTTTGCCCAATAGTCTTTTTTTATTTCTTTCAGTATAAACCCTTTCTTTTCGTAGAATTTATAAGCTAATTGTGAAGTCCTGACGGTTAGATTTTGAATACCATCAATAGTCCTTAATTTTTCAATTCTATATTTTAGCAATCGAGTTCCCAGTGATTTGCTTTGATGTTGGGGATGTATGATATCCCAACTTATTTTTCCGATATTTTTGTCTTTTGTGAAGTTTATTCCGCCACATCCGACAATCTCCTTGTGAAGCAAAAGAACATAGTAAAGTTCACGTTCGTTATCCAGATAGTAACTTAAATCTGCTTCTTCCTTCGGTGCAAAATATTCGGGCGTGTTCTGCCTAATTAAATCTATTACGGCATTTTTATCTGTTTGTTGGTATTCTCTAATTGTAACCATAAGTTCTCAACTTTATTTTTAGTTTTAGAAAAGAACAATACCCGCTTCTACAATCGCTCCTTTATCGTAATTACTAGATTTATTATAGAATCGGGTCAAGCCGTAGCCGCCTGTCGCGAAAATACCGAATTTTTTAGTGAACTGATATTCCAAGTTAGCACGTGCCTGTAATGCGTACAGGCGTCTTGGAATTACTTCATCCTTATTATCACAGGCTTCTATATGCTGGTATCCGAGGTCACCACTGATAGAGAGTCCCTTATAGATAGGAAAGGACAGACCGGCACGATATGACGCACTCATAGAAAACTTGTTATTCAATCCTTGGTACATGGAGCCCACTCCCAGAATCGTATAGAATAATTGGTTCTTGAAGCGTACTCCTATATTAGCAGGAGTCGCATTCCCACCATATACCATCATCTGTATTCTTGTATTAGGATTTGCGTTGACCAATCCTAATTGAAGTCCTTTCATATCTTCCCTGTAATAGTTGACCAACCCAATCTGGAGTCCACGGGCTTTTGTAGCGTAATTGCACAATGCTATCTGTAGACCATTCAACTTTGTAGCCGTAATATTGGCAATGCCGGCTATTTGCAAGCCATTCATGTTTTCACCTACCACATTCAAGAGTCCGGAAGTCATCATACCGTTGAAACTCTGTCCCGTGATATTCGCTGCGCCGGAGAAGTGGACACCCGAAGCCATGTTCCCCGTTACATTCATAAAACCGCTTATCATTACTCCCGAAGAGTTATCTCCACCGATACCGGTAAGTCCGGCAATGGTTACTCCACGTGTACCGTCACCGGTTATATTAACCAGTCCGGCAGTAGAAAATCCGACAGTGTTATCTCCGCTGATATTGCTGATACCGGCTATTTGAACGCCCCGCATTGTCCCCCCTGCCAGGTTAGCCAATCCTGTAATCTGAACGCCGTTCATATCACCGTGGATTACGCTTCCTAATGCATTTATTCCTACGCCATTCAGACGGTTCATGGTAGACAACAGACCGATATTCACATAAGTGGTCTGCGTACTGTCATGCGGTTGCGTACAAATATCTTTCCAGATGGAAATATTAATACCGGCACTCTTGTTCTGTGCCGGTAGACAAACGGCAGCCATTAGGATAGCTGCCGTGATTATTGTTTTCTTTATCTTCATTCTATATCTCTTTATCTTCGGTTTAAGTTATACTCTTCTCTGCTAAGGTAGTTGCCTTAACCTTTAGCTTCCTGGTACAAATACCGTTTGATACTTTTCTTCGGTGTCTTTTCAAATTCTTCGGGATAAATCTTCATCTTGGAAATCTGACTGTATGCCGGCAACATTGTATTCAATGTTACCCGATTTTCTTCCATCGCCTGTTCTATATCTTCGTTCTTCAGACCGTGGGCGAAAGCGTCGTCAAAATCCGGATAAACAAGACCGACGAGCTTCTCGTTCTGCTGAACGATGATACTTTCGGCTACATACGGCATATTATTCAGTTTGTCTTCGATTTCCTCAGGATAGATATTCTGCCCGCTTGCGCTGAGAAGCAGGTTTTTGCTGCGTCCCTTGATACTTACGTTACCTTCGGCATCCATCAATGCGAGGTCGCCTGTGTGCAACCAACCGTCTTTATCAATGACTTCCTGTGTAGCTTCCTCGTTCTTATAATATCCTAACATCACATTCGGACCTTTACAAACAATTTCTCCGACGATGTTTTCCGGGTCGGACGACAAAACCCGTACATCCATACGAGGTGCAGCCTTTCCGCAAGAGCCCGGTTTGAATTTTTTCCAGTCTTCGTAGCAGATAATTGGGCCGCATTCCGTCATTCCGTATCCTACCGTATAGGGGAAATCAATCATTTTCAGGAATTGTTCCACTTCCTGGTTAAATGCAGCTCCACCGACAATAATTTCTTTGAAGTTTCCACCGAATGCTTTTATCATTTCCTCGCGTACCGTTGCTTTGATTTTATCATTGATGATAGGTACTTTCAATAATATCTTCATAGCCGGAGTTTCCAGTTTCGGAAGTACACTCTTCTTTATAATTTTTTCGATGATAAGCGGAACAGCTACAATCAGGCTTGGTTTAACTTCTTCGAATGCCTGGAAGATAATCTTCGGACTCGGCATACGGGTAAGGAAATAGATATGGCAACCTACGGAAAATTCATAAAGAAATTCGAACGCCAGCCCGTACATATGTGCCATAGGAAGCATGGAAACGATTTTATCTCCGGCTTCCAACTCCAGCACTTCGAATGCGAATTTGGTATTTGACCACAAACTGCGATAGGGGAGCATCACTCCTTTTGAATAGCTGGTCGTTCCGGAAGTATAATTGATAACGGCCAATTCTTCGGGTTCGTCTTTATGATATGCGACGTGTTCTTTGCGGAAGTTCTTGGGATATTTCTTGCCGAACATCTCATTCAGATGTTCGCGTGCGTAAGTCAGGCGTTCGCTGCGTGATACCAGCAGGCTGAAATCGTTCATCATCAGGATACCTTCCAGCAATGGCATTGCCGATTCGTTCAGGTTCTCCCATACCATATCTCCTACAAAGAGTAATTTGGCTTCGGAATGGTTGACGATGTTGTGTACATTGTCTGCTTTAAACTCATGGAGAATAGGCACAATGACCGCTCCATACGTCAGTGTAGCAAGGAAAGTCACTCCCCAGTGCGAACTGTTTCTTCCGCATACGGCAATCTTGTCTCCCTTGCGGATTCCACTTTCCTCAAAAATGATATGGAGTTTTTCGATTTTACGGGCTACGTCTTTATACTGTAGGGTGGCACCCTTATAATCGGTCAGGGCATCCAAGTCCCAATTATTCTTGATACTATTTTCAATGTAAGCTATAAAACTTTGTTCCATTGTTTTTTGCACATTTGGTATTAAATTGTGCAAATATAGCAATTAAATTAAGAATGAAGAATTAAGAGTGAACATTTTTTGGAAATGGGGGTAGGAGAGGGAGTAAATCTGTGATATGCTATGAGCTGATTCTTATATGCTATAATGATAATTAATTATGCTATAATGATAATCAGATATGCTATAATGAAAATCAATTATGCTATAAGCTAAAATAATGATGCTGATAGCATATCAACAGATTGTTTTTACTTCTTATTTCAAGTACCATTCGTACATTTTCCGTACGCCTTCCTCGATTTCGATTTTATGATGCCATCCGAGAGCATGCAGCTTTGAAGGGTCGGTCAGTTTCCGCATAGTGCCGTCCGGTTTGCTGCTGTCGAAAGTCAGTTTGCCTTGATAGCCTACGGTTTCTACGATACGTTCCGCAAGTTGGCGGATGGTGATTTCCTTGCCGGTTCCGATGTTAATGTGGCAGTTACGGATGTCCTTGTCACCTTCTTTGTAGGTATCCTTGAAGTCTACATGCTCCATGACGAATACACTGGCGTCTGCCATTTCTTCGCTCCAAAGGAATTCACGAAGCGGAGTACCTGTACCCCAAAGAGTCACTTCCGTGTCGCTGATACCATACTTCTTCAGGACAGCGAGGATTTCTTCTTTTGGGCTGTCCCCATTGACACCTTCTACCGGACGCAGGTTCATATCCTTGCGTACAGCTTCCCAGTCGCCCTCTTTCAGACAGTGAGCCAGATGAATCTTGCGAATCATGGCAGGCAATACATGGCTGCGTTCCAAATCGAAATTGTCATTCGGACCATAAAGATTGGTCGGCATCACAGCGATATAGTTTGTACCATATTGCAGGTTGAAGCTCTCGCACATCTTTAATCCGGCAATTTTAGAAATCGCATACGGTTCGTTGGTATATTCCAGCGGAGAAGTGAGCAGCACATCTTCTTTCATGGGCTGTTCGGCATCACGCGGGTAAATACACGTACTACCCAGGAAAAGCAGCTTCTTCACATTGTGACGGAAACTTTCTCCAATCACGTTCTGCTGAATTTGCAGGTTCTTGTAGATAAAGTCGGCACGGTAGATGCTGTTTGCCATGATGCCGCCTACAAAAGCGGCGGCAAGGAATACATATTCCGGCTTTTCTTCATCAAAGAACTCGCGAACAGCTACACCATCCAGTAAGTCCAACTCCTTGTGGGAGC
>PVML01016366.1_pt1 | contig 12164 bp, 18 predicted proteins | sample 1853371 | NCBI WGS metagenome assembly PVML01 (sample SAMN08533508, study PRJNA380276) | Human gut metagenome, whole genome shotgun sequencing project. | isolation source: participant 1, chromium library | host: Homo sapiens | collected 2017 | reverse complement strand
GGGTTCTGGGATTGGCAACCATTTGTTCTATGGTCGGATTCTTGTCTTTGAAGAATTGTTTTAGCCCTTTTGCCAACCTACCATTGTTGAATGTCTTCTCACTCATCTTACTGGCTTTAAATGCTTGCAAAAGTTTATCCCCCATTGATTGAGTTTCTTTGCTCAATTTCAGATTCTTAGGAAGTCTATCAATGCCAACCTTCAAATCTTTCACTACATTAGCTTTTAACTCAGGTTGCCCCAATGTATAAATTCCATAAAGAAAATCAGGTTTCAAATCATAATCAGAAATCACCTTTTCAAGATAATCAATCTGTTCATTACCTGTACTTAATCCTGAACCATTAAAGTCTTTGTAGTTCCAAGGCTTGCCATTGTTGATTGAAGCTGTAAAGAGTGGCAGACTCATCTCTTCTGGGAGTTTAACAATTTCCACCATAGATGATTCGTCAAAAGTAAGCTTGCCCTCTGCTTCCAAAATCTCCATAGCAATTAATCGATGTTGCCCATCGACAGGAGATTTGGCTTTTCTCCTTTCTTCCTCATTTGTAACTTCTTCCGTATCTACCATAAAGTTAGTAATAGATAAGGGCTTGTCATTGCGCTTGGGTATTACAGAAACTTTATATAATTTCTCACCTTTGAGGTCATCACCCTCAACCATCTTGATTTTACCCATTGAAGGTTGAAATTCATACTTGCTAATCATAGAATAGCATTTAACAACATTTTCAGTAACAATATCTCTGTTACTTTCATAAAAATAGAAGTCTATCATGTTTTTAAATACTGCTCCTGTGGGCAGGGTGAATTGTTAGCTGTTGGTTTCACCATTTATCCAACGCTGCAAAGATAGAGAGAGAATATAAAATAAGGGGATGTTTTGAAAAATGACAAGAGGGGTAAAAACAGCCCAATAATTTACCCCTCCTTGATGAATCATTTATAAAATTTGTTAGCTCTAAGAATTTTATAATCTTTGTAAGATTTTATTTGGTCTTTTATGAAGTCAGGACACAGCTTGCCTTTTTTCTCATCAACTCCAGTATATCGTTTGTCTTTGGATAGGTTAGTCAAATAAACAAGTCTTGAAATTAATAGTGTCTTATTCAAAGAAACTGTACTATATGCTTTTGCAGATTTACTTGTATTTGTTTTGGGCAATAGTTTAAAGAAACTCTTCAATAAATGATAGAACATTGCTACTAAAACAGTGTTAGGTTCTGTATCTTTACCTTTTCTATCTATTTCTTGTGTATCCAATATTGTTGGAAAGTCAACACTAAAATATTCATTTACTACTTTATACATAAGATGAATGTAGTCTAATGATATTGGGTCATCAATTTTCATAGAGTGATGTTCTCCTTCTAGTTTTAATGTTAGTGTCATAGGTTTTATAAAAGAAGCTTTTGAATTTTTATTGTTGATATTCTTCTCAATCTGTTGCATGAATTTCTCCACTAATACCCTTGAAGTTTCTTTAACCTTAACTCCTTCCAAGCAACTTCCATAAATGTAATCAGAGACGAACAATAATAGATACCAGAATTTTTCTCTATCTATATTCAGTGCTTCCAAAGTATTTTGTATATCCTCATACTGTATATATTTCTCAAATGTATAGTGAGCATTAAGCACTTTTGCATTGTACCGTTTCTTAAATTCTTGTGTTACAGTTGTACCCATGAATACGTACTTTGTTTCTTCTTCTTCTTCTTCTTCTTCTTCTGCTGCTGCTGCTACTTGTTGTTCTGTTGCTACTTCTGTTTCATTTGTCTCTGCTTTATCCTCTATCTCCTTTTTAACCCTTATGAAATCATAGTCAGGGTGACATTTACAACCCAACATTTCTACATATTCTAGCAAATCATCTTCTTCTTTTACATATTTGTCTAATGTAAACTTATCTATTGGCTTTATATCTTCCATATCTCTAATCTTAAATTATGCCTTAAAGATAGAAAGAATTAGATAAAAAAATAAGGCAGTAAATGAAATTTCACTTACCACCTTATTAATGACTTAGTTTCATCATATCTCACAGGCACAAAAAATAAAATCACAAATATCTGGTATGAATCAGTTACAAGAATTGCTTTGCTTGCTACCTCAAATCAAATCCTTTTGAAGATATACGCACATATATTCCAATAATCCAAAATATATATCTTGTATAAGAATAAGCATAGACTGGTTAAGAAGAGAAGTAAGTGAACTAAAAAGGCAACAAGTGAATATTACTTCTTTTTCCTCTGCTGTTGCATATTTAATTGGAGCCTTAGAAATGCAGAAATTCGGCTTCCTATTTTGATTATTGTTTATTTGAAACAGTAAATATAAGAAATCCAAGGGATTAATAATAAAGCAAATAATAGTAGCCAAGACACATCCTTCCATTCTTTATTTATTAGTTTATAAGTAAATGTAGGAATAAGAATTATCATGCCAACCATGAAAATCCAATTTTCAAGATTGTTTATGTAATCAAGTCTTTCTTTGTAAACTAAGCAATATAAACGGCTAAACCTATCTTGCTCACTTATCAAACTATGGATAAATGCCCTAATTAAACTGAATATCATCGCTACTAATATGGGGTATTCTATTTGCTTTAAGTATCTCATATCTTTAATAATCTAAAAATCAATCCACTTACTACTTCCGTATTGCCAATATATACAAGGCACTTAGGTACTGTAAATAACAAAAGCAATAAAGTTGCTTGCATCCAGTTTCTTTTGTATAAATGCCAGATTGTAATCAGTGTGATAATACAGCCAATAGTCCACCATACCAACTCGTATTCCTCAAATAAATAATCGTGATAGTTGGGTAATGGTTTATTAGTAAGTACCCAAGCACATACTATCCAAACAATATAAATAAATTTCCAATCTATAAGGTATTTGACAATATCAAGCTTCATTAATTAACTTTTTTGTAATTAAATAAAATCTTTTACAAATATAACCATAGCCAATATTCCTATTAAAATGAAAGGAAACACAGCTATAGATGTTGGCAACCACACTTTCTTGACTTTGTAATATATGGCATATATTGCAGGAAATATGACTAATATTATCCAGACAAGAGTAGAAGTAAAATCCCATTTATCATTTCCTCCAAGCAAAGTAGATATAGGATGAAGGTTATAATATTCCACCAATATCGTCAATGTAATACCCAAGCCTTGAACTACTAATACTTTCTCTAATGTTATTTCACCCAATAATCTTTTTATTTGAAAAGATAAAGTCAATAACCGTTGAATTGACATAGTTACCTTCCATATACTATAAGTGAAAAATGCTCCACATAAAGGCATGAAATAAATCAACATTCTGTCTTGTATGCCCCAATCATAACTTATCCCTATTTCCCAGATAGCAACATATATTAGGTATGGCAACCAAAAAGTTTTAATGAAATGCTTTATTGGTATAAACACATAAAACCAGTTAAAAATCATGGTATACGCAAATACGAATATACTAGAACCTACAAGACACCATCTCAAAATCATAGAATCTACAAAAAGTATTCCTATGACATATAAGATAGCTTCTACCAACATTTGAGCAAAGAACCAGTTTAGTCCTCGCACTGTACCATATATGAACTTTTCTCCAATAGTTGATAATGCTTTCAATAAAGTTTCCATATCCATCTTGCTATGTATATTATTTTTAAATGCCCAATTTTACTATATCCATAATTAGTTCTCCAATGCTAATAATAAAATACAATGGTGTAAGCCATAGAAGCTTTACAAAAAGTAGTGGATTATCAATTATACGGTAACACCATGTAGAAGGATTTTCACTAAAACAATAATCGTATGTAAATCCTAATACAACAATAAAATCTATACTTAAATGATATATTAAATACCACCTTAGCAACTTTTTCAAGAAATTGAAATTCATTTTACTCGTTAGTGGCATGTCAAACGCTGCCTGTTCTTGATTTATATCCTACGTTTCTCATCATATCCCAGATTATAGAACTTCTTAAACATCTCCCAAATGTAGCCAATAAATCCAATTGCGATAAATGGAAGGAAAGGCAGAAGAAGGCTACTCCAACCATAGCCCAAGCATAGCCCTATAATTACGCCTATGACATATAAGGCTGTCATAATTCCGCAACCTATCATTACTCCTCTTCCTCCTGCCGCTGCGTATTTAATTGGAGCATTAGGAGTAAAGAAGTCTGGTTCTTTATTATCCTTTAGCTGTTTGGGGAACTCCTTTTTAGGATTACAAACTCCGTTTATAGGGTCATTAATATGTTTCAACTCCTCCTTATACTCTAACATAGCTCCATTTTACTCTTTTAATGTTCATAATTTACCTCCATTCTTATATCCTAGTTTGCCTAGCTCATTTACTTAGATTTGGGTATAAATATCTCCTTATCATTCTCATCGTATTTCACATAACAAACAGTAAATCCTTCTATGATGTAATCTCTTTTTTTGAGTATTCTATTGGATTGGCTTTATATCAATTATCCAATCTTTTATGATTACAGAACCTATTATTTCTTCTATTTTGTTTTCCGTTAATTCTCCTGCTTCTTGTTTAACTAGAAGTTCTTCTAATAAATTATCATAATCTTCGTTAGTCATATACATTAAGCTTCCTTCCTCCCATAGTCCTAATTCAAATATTCTTATTGGAATACATATAGACAATATATCTTTATCTGGGCATAAACCTTTGTAAAAAGAATACAAGCTGATATTCTCATCTGTTTTTATACATAAAGCACGATGTTTTATTACAATGGCATTACCATATTGCTTTATCAATACATTTATCTTATGGAAAAATTCTTGTTTATCAAGAGTATAATATATTTCCTTAAAATCTTTAGGAACCCAATAGTATAAACAGTTACCATATATATCTTCTTCCAATTCTTCTATAGAGTTATATTGGTCTATATATGGCTTATCCTTAGCTGTTCTATTTCTAAATATTTCAAGATAATAGGTCAGCATATCATCATCAGATAAGCTGAAATTATGAGGAATACCGTTTGGGGGACAAGTAGCTTTTACCCATGTTGGTTTGGGCATTCCATCATAGGAATATGTAGAATATGGTATTTGGCTGAATTTTATCATACTACTGTGTTCATTAATGACCGTGTTTACTATATTTTTCAAGTTCTTTAATTTGTATATCTGATTGGCAAGAAACATCGAATCCTAAAAAGTACTCTATATCATATTTGATTACGTTTATGTTTTTCTTCACAAATTCGATACAAGAATGATACCTTTTATCAATCCCATTACAATAATTCCAATCTCCCGCTAAATCTAATCTATAGCTATTTCCCCAACATCTCACACCGCCAATTCCCAATCGAACCACCGTCATATTGTTTAAACCTAATAAATGAACTTCTTCTGCCACTCCAGTACCAGCATCACCTACACCTAAAAGCAAAGTTTTTTTATCAATAGTGAAATCAATATCCTTATCTCTAATGATATATAAAGCTCCACCCTGCAATAGTGCTTTTGATGATTTATCTTTCTCCCAATTTCTCCTAACTTCATCCAAACTCTTGGAAGAATGAACGATAGCTGTAAGAGTTGCAACTTCTTTCCATAATTCATCATAAAAAGCTTCAAACCCGTTAATATTATGTATCTTTACAAATTCACGGGAAAGTTTTTGAGGATTAACCACAATAAGAAAGTCAAATAATGGAGACAGAACACTCATGCGCTCATTAGCTAATTCTATTTGTTTTCGTCCTTCAAATTTAGATGGCAGCAATATGATACATCCTCTTACAACTCCAGTATTATTGAAATTGGAGATGATTGTAGGTAAAGTTAGCGGTAAGGCATTGCTACATAAATCTGTTACAACTAAAAAAAGTTTATTCCCATTCATTATTTATACATTTCCTTCATTATCCATATTTGCTAAAGTAAGAAAATCAATAGGTGGATTGTATTCACAGAAGAAAGAGCTTCCAGTCTTTAGGTTCGTACCGATACAAGTTCCCATTTGTGGGTGCTCATATTTCCAATCTCCTATAATTTCCGTAAATGGGAAATATGGAGGCATACTATTAAAAGTATGCTGTAGTTCATCATCTATGTTTCTAAGTTCTATATTTTCCATTATTTATGTGATATTAGTATTGCTATTAGTTTATCAGCAATATCCATTAAATATTTTTTTCTAATCAATCCATTAATATAGTTTTTGGGTATAGTATTATACCCATACTTTGCACCAAGTAAACTACAGGCAACCGCTGCATTGGTATCTGTATCACCACCTGCATTAACAACGGTCAATAAACCTTCTTCAAAACTGCTACAATGATATAAGCACCATATAGCTGCTGCCATAGTTTTAAGAGTATATCCTTGTTCTCTCTCTTGGTCTAAAAATAAACTGTCGGTACTGTCAGATTGTGCTAATAGAAGGTATTCTCTTATTCGTTCATCATATTTGTCTCCCATTGTGATAAGTTGTTTCAATGGGATAATCTCATCATTATAAACCAAAGAATGAATTAATTGAGAAATTATCACACATGAGCCAATGCAACGAGAATCGTAATGTGTTAATTTACATACTTCCTCTGCATTTTTGCCAACATTTTTATTCCATAATCCTATGATAGATGTACGCATAATACCGCCATTTGGCGCATTTCTTTCCTTGCCCAACTTCCATATTATCTCTGCTGCTCTAAATGGTTCTTTTACATAATCAGCAAAACTAAGTACATTGTAGGTATGCTTACCTATTCCTAGAGGATTTTCATTAAACCAGTTTTTAAAGTTTTGCGCAATAGATGATAGTTTTATGTCTTTATCCTTGATAATTGCATTTACGATACAAATCATCATCTCTGTATCATCCGTCCACTCCCCTCTTCGCCATCGACAGCGATGATAGTCTTGTACTATTTGTGAATAGTCATATAAACCATTAGGATAATATCTTTGTACTTCTGTTTTAGACATAAATTCAGAACCTAAGCCTAAAGTATCACCAATTGCTCCACCAAACAAAACTCCTTTGATTTTATTTTTCAATGAACTTTCCATAAAACCTCTGCATTATATCAATAAATTCGTCTGGCAACCTTTTTATGACTCCTTCTGTTATGTGTTGAGGATTTTTTTTGTAATATGCTTCTGCTATTCCACCTGTAATAGCCCCCATTGTATCAGCGTCACCACCTAAAGATATAGTAAGACGAATGGCATTTTCAAAATCCGTACTTTCCAAGAAAGCAATAATGGATTCTGGAACTGTACCTTGACAACTTGGATTGCTTTCATAGTTCGGTCTTATTTCCTCACAAGTTCTATTAAGATTATAGTCAAAAGTTGTTTCAATGTATTCTTTAATCTCCTGCTTTGTTTTTCCTGTACGAGCCAAGTAAATACAGGTAGCTGTAGCCTGTGCTCCTTTTATTCCTTCTGGATGATTGTGTGTGACTTCTGCGCTTTGTTTGGCAGCTTCTAATGTCTCCTCTAAAGTATCAAAAGCCCAGCCTATAGGACTAACACGCATGGCAGAACCATTTCCCCAACTGTTATATGGTTGTGGATTATCTTCTTTCAACCAAATTCTAAACCTCTCTCCATAACTACTTGGATAACGATTACCAAAGTCTTGCATAATATCCACTATGTTGCTTCCCGTTAATAACCATTTGGCAATGGCAACTGTCATTATGGTATCATCTGTACACTCACAAGTGGTTGAGAATATAGGAAAATCAGTCCTTCTAATAGGGTGAAACTCATAATCAGACCCTATAATATCGCCTGCTATTGCACCTATTAGCATTTGGCAATGCTTGTTTTTCTTATGAAACCATTTGAACATATAAGTATTTAATTAAGTTGTGATAAAGGCAAGAGTACGTATAAAAATTAATCATAAAACCTTTCAGGATGCAATATTTGTGGTGAATACCATATTATTCCAAATTCTTTTAATAGCATTTTCTCCTTCTTATCCCAGAACTTATGACAGTACCCTAGATATTTCTCTCTGCCAATATGATGATAAACTTCCTCTTCTACATACTTAATAACCTGCTTTCCTAAAATACTATATTCTATCAAATTTACTATACCTTTTTCATCCTTTCTACCACCAATGCAAAATAACTTTTTACACATAGGACAATAACAATAAATTTTAGCTAGTAATAACCATTTCCCTAATCTTTTAGATATAGGAATTACAACGTCCTGATAAGTTTGGTAAAAAACAAACTGGTCATATTTAAAATCATCTATTGCATTATTTAAATGATTTTGTATCTGTTCTGTATGAAGACAATTTGTAATTTTAATCATATCAGCATTTCTGTTTAATGTATTCCATTGACAAAACACACTATTCCAAGTACATTTTCTCACAGCTCGGCAAGGCTTAAAGAAACGATGTATATAGACTTCTTTAAATAATCCTTGCAATTTATTTTTTAAAGTATATGTGATTGCAATTTCCGTAGGCATGGCTGATAAATACTGTACTGTTTTATCTTCAAGACTATTATCTTTAGAGATTAAAACATTTTCAATGTAGTTCTGTACCTCTTTCATAAGGTTATTTCTTTAATATACATAAGGTAATAGATTATTCTTCTATCTTCCCAAAGATATTATTATCCTATTAATATCCCAAACAGTCAAATATCATTCTTCAAATCTTTATATATAGCAATCTCCTGCTCATTCAGGAAATATTGTGAAGTAATTTTTTCTACTAAGTTATCTCCATCATAAAGTTCCACATAAGTATAGCTCGTTGCGAAGGCAGGAAACTGCCTAAATTTATCTATTAGTGTTTCAAAATTTTCATTATCCCTTGTTATCGTAATTGATGCACCTGGTCCTAAAAGACAATCTACTTTCCTATATACTATTTTGTTTATCATAATGATTATTTTTCAATGATGTTATCAACTATTTTTCTAAATACAACACCTACTACTAATCTGTCACTTGCAAAAATATCATATCATTACCAAGTTCCATAACCAATAATAGCCTTTTTGCTTCCTTTATCAAATTCAATAGAGAAAGTCATATCTTCTTCATTATCTTCCCCTTTAGGGGCAGGCAGACCATTTCCCCACATTTTACTATATGAATATACGTTATCACGTTTAGACCAGTCAGATTGTTCTACTGCAATCAGACTATCAAGTTTTTGGTAAAAAGCAGCAGAAGGAGTTTCTTTAAATTCAATTATTAATTGGTCATTATAATCTCCTTGAAAAGATGTTCTTCCTTTAGTATATTCTACAATTTTAAAATTAGGGTATGTTACTCCAGTTATCCTTTCTATGGTATCTTTATTTGTAAATCTGTATTTTCGTTGGTAGCTATCATAAGCATACAATCCAAAGACAAATAATACAATATAAATCATCAGAAATATAGGTGAGATAAGTAATAAAGTTACTCTTAACTTCTTACCTATTAATTTCCACTTCCATGTGAGATAATAGAATAAAGGGGATATAGTAAACCAACTAAATAAACTAATTATCCATTGGAGTGTATTAAGTAACATTTTTTTCATTAGTTCTTTAGCATATAATTAAAACCTATCTATATATTATTTACCACTAACTCATTCTAATGAACTTATAAAACAGTCCTCTCACAAATCTTTGAATCCCATAAATGATAGCTCCCCAAAATAAGAATCCAATACCTATAGAATCACTTAAAAGCAAAGATAAGCATGTTAATGTAATACCACCAATACACCATATTCCACCATATAAAATATCACTAGGAGCATTTGCGATACGCTGTTTTCTTTTAGCTTTCTTGTCATTTTTAATTTGTAGTAATGATACTATAATTGAATTTCTTTGGGATTCATCAAGTCCTTTTGATTCTAATATATGGTCTACTTCGTTTACGTCTTTTTTTTGTTTTATAACTAGCTTATATGCTTCTGTATAGGCTGAATCAATAACATCTTCTGTTGTTTGCTCACTAATTTCACTCTTCCCCTTTCTTATAAAAAAACTGAAAAGGATTGCAGTGATTATTATTGCTAAAATTGCTTCCATGATATTCTATTACTAAGAATTATACAATCTATTACTTCCATATTAATAAAAGAAAGCTAACTACGAATGAACTCTAAATGCTGCCTTTCTTCTTACGCATTATCACGTTTGGCATTAAAACCTTTTATAATGGTTCGTCCTTTTGAACTCTACATTGTAGGATTCTCTTTTAAAGAATTATGTTTATCCATTAAATATTGATATGTCCAAGAATAATTGTCAAGGTTGCATTGCAGATATTCTTGAATTGCAGGTATTCCATATATAAATGGCAAATGGCTCTTACAATATATAACCATAATATTTCTTTTTTTATTGATGGAATATGACAAAGTGATACGTCCCTCTAAATTCGTTTGATTTATAGCCTCTTTCATAATGTTTACATCTATGGTTAAAGGTACTCCAAATATCTTCCATAGTGTAATGAAAGGTACCCTATTATCCGCATCAATAAAAAAATCCTCACCTTGATATTTAAAACAGATATCATCTTCATCATTAACTTCTGGTTGACATCCAATTTCTTTCAAGGTCTTAATAACCAAATTTCTTGTTTTATTATCTTCTGCATCAATAGCCATATCTACAATTTTATCATTTAACAAACTTCTCATAAAACTTCTGCATTATATCAATAAATTCATTTGGCAGCCTTTTAAGCACTTCATATACGATATGTTGAGGTATTTCTTTATAATATGCTTCTGCTATTCCACCTGTAATAGAACTCATTGTATCAGCGTCACCACCTAAAGATATAGTAAGACGAATGGCATTTTCAAAATCCGTACTTTCCAAGAAAGCAATAATGGATTCTGGAACTGTACCTTGACAACTTGGATTGCTTTCATAGTTCGGTCTTATTTCCTCACAAGTTCTATTAAGATTATAGTCAAAAGTTGTTTCAATGTATTCTTTAATCTCCTGCTTTGTTTTTCCTGTACGAGCCAAGTAAATACAGGTAGCTGTAGCCTGTGCTCCTTTTATTCCTTCTGGATGATTGTGTGTGACTTCTGCGCTTTGTTTGGCAGCTTCTAATGTCTCCTCTAAAGTATCAAAAGCCCAACCTATAGGACTAACACGCATGGCAGAACCATTTCCCCAACTGCCGTATGGTTGAGGATTTTCTTCTCTCAACCATGATTGAAACCAACCGCCATAATTAGCTTGATAACTATGCCCATAGTCTTGCATTATTCCTAAAAGGCTATCACCTGTTAATAACCAATCTGCATTTGCAACAGTCATAACAGTATCATCTGTAAAAGTGGAATAATCGAAAAATAGCTCAAAGTCTGTAGTCTTTATTGAACGAAATTCATAAACAGAGCCTATTATATCTCCTGCTATTGCACCTATTAGTATATTGTTTTTCATATTCTCATTTTTCTGATTATTAAATTAATATGAATGATTAAATGCTGCTCCAATATATAACCATCTTTTAATTAGAGGTGCTTTGTGAAGCATATTCCAACCTATTGGTACTAGTCTTTCTTTATATTTTTCCAAATGGATATTCTGATATTCCAACTTGTTAAAGAAATCTTCACGTGCACTATAAGAACAACCTATGTTAGTATAAAGATAACTTTCTATATGAGGAATTTCCACTATGAATGGAATTTCATGTTTGGAGTTTAATCTAAGCACCCTCTCTGTTTCATCAATAGAATAAAATATTGTTGCTATACCATGGATATTGGTTTGATTTATAGTTTCTATTACCCTATTAATATTAGGGTTGTCTAAACTTATTTTTGCCCAATTTATATCCCAAATAACAATAAATGGAGATTTATCGTCACTATCAATATAGATACAATCTTGATAACGAGTTATAAATTTTACTTTTCCAGTTGTTTCGTCTATTTCTGGTTTGTAGCCTATTTTTTTCAATATATCAATAAGCAACTTTTTATTCTCTTGTAATTTTAACATGATTACCGTTCCCCCCTTTCATTCATTTATCGTTGTTATCAGAATGTTGATTGTTGTATAAAATAATCTTCTTAAATACATCACCTGCCATTAGTCCACCACTTGCAGGTAATCCAGCC
>PVML01001312.1_pt1 | contig 12196 bp, 10 predicted proteins | sample 1853371 | NCBI WGS metagenome assembly PVML01 (sample SAMN08533508, study PRJNA380276) | Human gut metagenome, whole genome shotgun sequencing project. | isolation source: participant 1, chromium library | host: Homo sapiens | collected 2017 | reverse complement strand
CGACGAAACAAACTCTCAGGGACCAGCGGCACGACGGTGTGCGGCAGGTTCCTGGGAGTATTTAATTGGAGGCAGCCGCTCTGGCGCGGCCTGAGGGCCTTTGCCGGGGCGGTGTACCGTCCGGACAGCATGTCCGGCGCAGCGGGACGCGCCGCAAGATATTCCAGGAGGTAAGAAGATAATGTTTACGGTCAATGAAAACTACTTAAAGCTGCCGGGCAGTTACCTGTTTTCCGATATCGCCAAAAAGGTGGCGGCTTACAAGAAGGCCCACCCGGAGCGCGAGATTATCCGTCTGGGGATCGGGGACGTGACACAGCCCATTGCCCCGGCCGTTGTGGAAGCGCTGCACCGGGCGGTAGACGAGATGGGGGATGCCGGTACCTTTCGCGGATACGCCCCGGATCTGGGGTATGATTTTCTCCGGGAAGCGATTGTGGAGAACGACTACAGGGCCTGGGGCTGCGCGGTGGAGGCGGATGAGATCTTTGTCTCCGACGGGGCCAAGAGCGACTGCGGCAATATCCAGGAGATTTTCGGGCCGGACTGCCGCATTGCGGTGTGCGACCCTGTGTACCCGGTCTATGTGGACTCCAACGTGATGGCAGGCAGAGCCGGGGCGTACGATCCGGCCACCGGGAAATGGAGTCGGGTGATCTACATGCCCTGCACTGCGGAAAACGGCTTTGTGCCGGAGCTGCCGAAGGAGCGCCCGGATCTGATCTACCTCTGCGTGCCCAACAATCCCACCGGCACCGCTCTCACCCGGGACCAGCTGGCGGTGTGGGTGGACTACGCCAATGAAAGCGGCGCGGTGATCCTCTACGATGCGGCCTACGAGGCTTATATCACCGAGGAGGACGTGCCCCACAGCATCTACGAGATCAGAGGGGCCGGGACCTGCGCCGTGGAGTTTCGGTCCTTTTCCAAGAAGGCCGGTTTCACGGGCCTGCGGCTGGGCTTCACGGTGGTTCCCAAGGACTTAAAACGCGGCGGTACGGCCTTGCACGGGCTCTGGGCCAGACGTCACGGCACTAAATTCAACGGCGCACCCTACATCGTCCAGCGGGCGGGCGAGGCCGTGTACTCGGCGGAGGGAAAGCGCCAGGTGGAGGAGCAGGTGGCCTATTATATGGAGAACGCGCGGGTGATCCTGCAGGGGCTTAAGGAAGCGGGCTGCACCGTATTCGGCGGCGTCAATTCCCCCTATATCTGGCTGAAGGTGCCGGAGGGCATGACCAGCTGGCAATTTTTTGATTTCCTGCTGGAGAACGCCAACGTGGTGGGTACCCCGGGCAGCGGCTTCGGACCCAGCGGCGAAGGTTATTTCCGGCTCACCGCTTTCGGCACGGCTGAGAACACCGCGCGGGCGGTGGAGCGCATGCGGAAGGTTTTGGGGTGACCCAAATCATTTTCTTAGAAAATTAGGTTGACAAGCGAATAAAATCAGTTTATGATACCAAGTAAGAAAATTTTATAAGATTTTTTCGGGCAAAAGCGTTCGGACCAGAGGTTCGGGCGCTTCTCTGCTTATTGGGTGCGATGAGCCGCCGGCGCTGTCTGCGGGCCGCTGCCCGGCAGGCCGCCACGGAAAACGGAGTTTGGGAGGAATTGAGTGATGGATGACATTGACCGCAAGATACTGAAGCTGTTGCAGGCGAACGCCCGCATGTCCCTAAAGACCATTGCGGAGAAGACGTTTCTGTCCTCTCCGGCCGTGTCCGCCAGAATTGAGCGGCTGGAGAAGGACGGGATCATCGCGGGCTACCACGCGTTTGTGGACCCCATGAAGCTGGGCTACCACATTCTGGCCTTTATCAACCTGGACGTGGTTCCGGAGGACAAACCGAAATTTTACGCCTACGCCAACGACGTGCCCAATGTATTGGAGTGCAACTGCGTCACCGGCGAGTATTCCATGCTGATGAAGGTGGCTTTCCAGAGCACGATGGACCTGGATATCTTTATCGGCCAGCTGCAAAAATTCGGAAAAACCAGCACGCAGATCGTATTTTCCACCCAGGTGGGGCCGCGGGGCGTGGATGTGGATGAAATTTAGGGCATTCCAGTCCATTTAAACCGCAACTTTCGGCGATTCTTCACATATGGTATAGGGAGAGAATATTTAATTCTCCAAGGTGAAATGTGAAGGAGTGACCGAAATGGCAGAAAGAAAGACGGTTATTATAGATGCAGGCCACGGAGGGGCGAACCCCGGGGCCGTTTACATGGGACGGCAGGAGAAGGACGACGCGCTGCGCCTGGCGCTGGCAGTGGGAAATCTGCTGGAGCAGAGCGGCGTGAACGTGCTCTACACCAGGGTGAACGACGTGTTTGACACGCCCTTAGAGAAGGCGCAGATGGGCAATCAGTCCGGTGCGGATTACTTTATCTCCATCCACCGCAACGCCATGCCGATTCCCGGCAGCGCGTCCGGGGCGGAGGTGCTGGTGTACCAGGACGAGGGCGTTCCGGCTCTTTTGGCCGAGAATATCAGCCGGAACCTGACCGAGGCCGGGTTCGCGGACCTGGGGGTCAAGGAGCGGCCGGGCCTGATTGTGCTGCGCAGAACCCAGATGCCGGCGGTGCTGGTGGAGGCCGGATTTATCGACAATCCCGAGGATAACCGGTTCTTTGACGACAATTTTGAGAACATAGCAAAGGCCATAGCAAACGGCGTGCTGGAGACGATCCGGCAGCAGCAGATGGCGCGGCCTGAGTATTATCAGGTGCAGGTGGGGGCGTACCGGGACCGGGTTCCGGCGGACCGGCTGCTAAAGGAGCTGGAGTCCAGGGGCCTTCCCGCCTTCATCGTCCACGACGACGGCTACTACAAGGTCCGGGTGGGCGCGTTCCTCAACATGGACAACGCGGCCAACATGGAGCGCATCCTGCGCAACATGGGATATCCCACGCTTATGGTGCGGGAGCAGGCGGTGTATTGACTGGCCTGGATCGTGCAGGTTTGAATAAATGGAATGAACAGGTCGGCAAATGGGCTGACGTCTGCCGCCGCGGGCGCTTAAAGCGTTCGCGGCCTTTCGGGAATGGATCGCGGGACAAGGGATAAAATGGGCGGGATGGGGGATTTTAGTGATATGGGGAGGTACGGGAGATGGAATATTTAGAAGCGTTGCTGGCGATGGTCGCCAATGGGGCGATTATAATTTTTGAGTTTATGGGCGTGGGAATTATCATTTATTCCGGGTTTACAGGTTTTATCAAGTTTCTGCATAAGGCGCCTGAGACGAAGATTTATCTCGCCAAGGGCCTTGCCATGGGCCTGGAATTTAAAATGGGGAGCGAAATTCTCCGCACAGTGGTGGTGCGCGAGTGGAAGGAGATCGGAATTGTGGCGGGAATTATCGCGTTGCGGGCCGCACTGACATTTCTGATTCATTGGGAGATTAAGGAGGAGGAGAGGAGTGGGGAGTAGCGGGGGCGAATCAGGCATGCCGATCGCGCCGAATGAATGAGAACATGGAGGCTGCCGGGAGGCAGAAAGGAGGCACATATGAGCAGGAATTTTCCGGAAAAGCTGGATCGGAAGGTAATCTATGAGAGCGATTGGATTTCATTGTATACGGACAGGGTGCGGATGCCGGACGGGGAGATAATCGAGTCTTACCACCGGTTGCATTATCCTCATGAGTCGGTTTGTGTGGTCATCTGTAATGCGCGCGATGAATTTTTGCTGATCCGGTCAAAACGGTACACCACGGGACGGATCGAGTGGGAGATTCCGGCCGGCCGGGTTGAGGAAGGCGAAAGTCCTGTTGAGGCGGCCAAACGGGAATGCTTCGAGGAGACGGGCTGCGTGACCACGGACCTTACCTTCCTGTGTACCCAGAACCCCAGCAACGGGATGTCCGATCTGGCGGTACACAATTATTTAGGGAAGGTGGAGCGCGAGACCGATTGCTTCGATGAAAATGAAGTGGACGGAAAGCAGTGGATCAAGCGGGAAACGGTTTTGGAAATGCTTCGGAAAAACGAAATCTTTTGCGGCGCCTCCATGCTGGCTCTGATGTATGCCATTCAGTTTTATATGCCGGAAAACAGCCGGTGATATTGACCGGGGCGGGAATTTTCCGGCGCGCTCCAGGTTCTGCGCGGGATCTGTGATATCGTATAAACATTTGACGAGGTATTTCTTTCACGAGCTTAGTGCTTATGGTATAATGAAAGCAGCAGTACAAAGCTTGTTGTCAGCAGGTGAAGGCGCGGAAAACCGCGGAAGGAGGGCGACGCTATGAAGGATGGAAGACGGCTTGTTATCACCATCGGGAGGCAGTTTGGCAGCGGCGGACGGGAGATCGGTTCCCGGCTGGCGGAGGAACTGGGAATTGGCTTTTACGACAAGAATATTCTCCGGATGAATTCCAATGAGAGCGGAATCAAGGAGAGCTACTACCATCTGGCCGACGAGCGGCCGGGGAGCAGGCTGCTGTACAAGATCATCAAGGGCCTGACGCCGGAGTTGGGAGCACCTTCCTTCGGCTCGGATCTGGTTTCCGCAGACAATCTGTTCCGCTTCCAGTCCGAGGTGATCCGCCAGCTGGCCGACGGGGAGGACTGCGTGATCATCGGGCGGTGCGCGGACTATGTGCTGGAGGGACGGGACGGCCTGGTGCGGGTGTTCCTGTACGCGGACCTGGATTACCGGGTCAAACGGATCACGGAGCTGGGGTACTACGAGGATAAGGACGTTAAGAAGAACATCAAGCGCATCGACCGGGAACGCCGGGACTACCACCGGTATTACACCGGACGCGACTGGGAAAATGTGGAGAATTATGATTTGATGCTCAACACGGCCCGGCTGGGAACAGAGGGCGCGGTGAGAGCGATCCGGGAGTACCTTAAGATCAAGGGGCTAGCGGAGGAATAGAGGTTGAGGGAGAGCGGCTCTGCGCAGGGAGATGAAAATGCGCAGAGCCGTTTTTCGTTGAATGCAATGGGCCGCCGGCGTAGCCTGCGGGCGATTGTTTCAGAAAAGCAAGATGCACGGCAATGGTTGCGCGCAGTTACGGTCTGCCGTGTTGTTTTTCAGCCGGAAAAAATGTTTTCCAGCCCCAAGGCCTGCACCCTGTCCTGCACTTCTGTGGGTGAGGTGAGATAAAGGCCCAGCTCCTTCATCCGCTCGAAGAGACAGCCGCCGGAAAAGGTATATTTCCGGCAGAGGCCGTCCGGGGTGCGCATCTCCTCTCCGGTCCAGGCAATGGCCTCCCCTGAGGCCAGGGAGCGTGGAAGGATGAGCGGCGGTTTTCCGGAAATGGCTGCGGCGCAGTTGTAACCGGCCAGTGCGCCGGTGACCATCGCCTCCGTGTGGCCCACCAGGGGACCGGCCTTTTCACCCGCGCAGTAGAGGTTGGACAGTCCGTTTACCTTCAGGTCATCGCCGCGTGGGCACATGGCAAGAAAACGTACGGAATTTCCGTTGCCACCGGCGTAGGGGTCCTCATAGCGGGCGTTTTCCAGGCCGGGAATGCGGCGCAGCTTGTCGAGGGGGAAGAAGGGCGCCATCATTTTGGCGTGGCCGCTGTCCAGCAGCACCAGATTTTCTGCAAACTCCGGCAAAGCGTACTGCTGGCAGGCTTTTAAGGACAGATGGTCCTCCCGCAGACCGGGAGGAAGAGGAATAACGGCGGCTCCGGTTTCATTCAGCTGGCGGACAAGGTCCGGGGCAAGGGAATCCTTCATCAGCTTGCAGGAACCGCTCATAGCTCCAGGAGTACCGTCCGGCCGCCGGGCCTCCAGCTCACGGACGCCTGCCAGAGCGGCCAGGCTCACACGGCCGCCAAAGCTGGGACAGCGCAGAATGCACATGGAGCAGCCGTTTCCGTAACGGGCGCAGTTGGCGGTGGGACCGGCTGTGCCCGTTGCGTCGAGGAACGCATCGGCGGCATAGGTATTTCCATGGCCGTCGGTGACGGACTCAATGGAGGTTTTGTCCGCCGACATGGAGATTCCGGTGATCCGGGTCTGGGTGCGCAGCGTCACGCCCCAGCGCTTCAGACAGTCCAGGACCGCGCCGGGGGCCAGGGCGATGTCGTAAAGATCGGCGTGGTCATGGCCGGGGAAGGAAATGTTCCGGTGGCGCAGGGCGGGTTCAAGGGCATTGAGCAGGTCCGCGCCGCCCATGGCCTCCAGCTCCAGAGCGGCGGTCAGCCGGCCGTTGTTTCGCAGGATGCCTCCGACCAGCCCGGTGCCAAGGATCATATCGGTCCGTTCCAAAAGTCTTACCCGGGCACCTTGTTTGGCGGCGGCCACCGCGGCGGCGCAGCCGGCCCAGCCGGCGCCCACAATTACAAGATCAGTCAAGTTGATATACCTCCTTTTTACGGCCTGACGGCTGCGGGGTGAAAGGTCTATGTTAGAATTTATGCCCGGGACGGCATTTCATGCGCATCCCGATGGGATCGGAGGTGGAAAATCGCGTGGGACTGGCATGAAACGGCGGTGTGCGTATTATATTGTAGTAATCATAAAATACGAGGTGTTACATGCCAAACAATGCGGAATCAGGCTACAGGGGCCTGCTTCAGGTAAATGTCGTCAATATTCAGAATAATTTTCCCATTCAAAACGCACGGATTACCATCAGCTACAAGGGGGATCCCCAGTCGCCGGTGGAGCAGGTTGTGACCAACAGTTCCGGCCAGACGGAGCAGGTGGCCCTCTCGGCGCCGCCGTTGGAGCTGAGTCTGGAACCGGGGGACGTCCAGCCCTACTCGGAGTACAATCTGCGGGTGGAGGCGGAGGGCTTTGATCCGCTGGTGGTGTCGGGAACGGAAATACTTGCGGATTCCACCGCGATCCAGCCGGTGAGCATGACGCCGGTGGGAGAGGTGCCGCCGCCGGAGGATCCGGTGGTGATCCCGGATCACACGTTATATGGAAATTACCCGCCAAAAATCGCGGAGCCGGAGATCAAGCCCGTGGCGGAGAGCGGGGAGATCGTGCTCAGCCGGGTGGTGGTGCCTCAGACCGTGGTGGTCCACGACGGAGTACCCACGGACCGGACGGCGAAGGACTATTATGTGCCTTACCGGGATTATATTAAGAACGTGGCCTCCAGCGAGATCTATTCCACCTGGCCCAGGGCCACGATCACGGCCAATGTGCTGGCCATTATGTCGTTTACGCTGAACCGGGTGTACACGGAGTGGTATCGGAATCAGGGGTATGATTTTACCATCACCTCGTCCACGGCCTTCGATCATAAGTGGATCTATGGCAGGAATATTTTTGAGAGCATTTCCCTGGTGGTGGATGAGATTTTTGATAATTACTTGTCGCGGCCTGGGGTGCGGCAGCCGATTTTGACGCAGTATTGCGACGGGCGGCAGGTGCAGTGTCCGAATTGGATGACCCAATGGGGCAGCTGCGATCTCGGCCAAAGAGGCTACAGCCCCATTGAGATACTGCGGTATTTTTATGGGGATTCGATCTATGTGAACACTGCGGAGCAGATTTCCGGGATTCCGGCGTCCTGGCCCGGATATGATTTGACCGTGGGGAGTTCGGGGCCCAAGGTGCAGCAGATGCAGGAGCAGCTGGATACCATCGCCACAGTGTACTCGGCAATTCCCCGCGTGAACCCGGATGGGATTTATGGGGAGAGAACGGCGGAAGCGGTCAGGGAGTTCCAGTCGATTTTTGGGCTGCCTCAGACCGGAGTGGTGAATTTTGCGACATGGTATAAAATTTCGCATATTTATGTGGGGATTACCAGGATTGCGGAGTTGGTATAGAGGATAGTGGGAGAAGGTACGCGCCCTATCATACATTTGTATATGAGTTTATCTTATATGAAGTATTCATATCCTTTACTGTCGCTGTTATGGCTGGTGTGGTTTGCCACCTCATCAACAAATGGTTAGACGGCGACAAATAGCCGGTAACGGGCCTATGGCCTGAGCCGCCATACAAAAAAGGGAATAGAAAAGCCACGAGGTCCCGACTCGTGGCTTTTCGCTGTTCCGAATGGAATGTAGCCGTGACAGGATTTGACGGTGGGGAGTTCCAGCCGATCATCAAGGTATTTTAATAAATATAATTGAGAATACTTATAAATAGAATCTCTCCCGTGGGGTTTACATAAATATAAAAAATATTTAGTGATGGACAAAAAAATTTAGCCTTTAAAGCCATTGCAAATTAATACGAAATACAGTATAATCTTTACAATTTGGGCTGAAATAGCGGTAACGCTTCAGACAGCCCAATGCAGACACGCTATTTGACGCAAAAGAAAGGACAGGTACCCCATATGAAAGCATACCTCATACTGGAAGACGGAACTGTTTTTACCGGAACCAGCATCGGTTCGCAGAGGGAAGTGATCAGCGAGATCGTGTTTAATACCTCTATGACCGGTTATCTGGAAGTCCTGACAGACCCGTCCTATGCGGGACAGGCGGTGGTGATGACGTATCCGTTGATTGGAAATTACGGCATCTGCCACGAGGACATGGAGTCCAAAAGGCCCTGGCCCGACGGTTATATTGTAAGAGAATTATCCAGAATCCCCAGCAATTTCCGCTGTGAGGATACCATTCAGCATTTCTTAGAAAAATATGATATTCCCGGTATCTGTGGTATCGATACAAGAGCCCTGACGAAATTATTAAGAGAAAAAGGAACCATGAACGGCATGATCACCACCAAGGCGTATGCCGATTTTGCGGAGCCCATCAGCCGGATGAAGGGGCATTCGGTGGCCGGTGTGGTGATGAAAACCACCACCAGGGAAACGTATGTGCTGCCCGGCGAAGGCAAGCGGGTGGCGCTTATGGATTACGGCGCGAAGGATAATATCGCCCGTTCCCTGAACCAGAGGGGCTGCCAGGTGACGGTTTACCCGGCGGACACGCCCGCGGAGGTGGTGCTGGCGGAGAAACCGGACGGGATTATGCTGAGCAACGGCCCCGGGGACCCCAAGGAGAACGTGGAAATCATTCAGGAAATCAAGAAGTTGTATCAGTCCGACGTGCCGATTTTTGCCATCTGCCTGGGACATCAGCTGATGGCGCTGGCCAACGGGATGGATACCTATAAGCTGAAGTATGGCCACCGGGGCGGAAATCATCCGGTGAAGGACCTGGCCACCGGGCGGGTGTATATTTCCTCACAGAACCACGGCTACGTGGTGGATACGGACAACCTGGACCCGAAGCTGGCCGAGCCTGCGTTTGTAAACGTGAACGACGGGACCAACGAGGGGTTAAAGTACACGGGCAAGAATATTTTTACGGTACAGTATCACCCGGAGGCCTGCCCGGGCCCCCTGGATTCCGGATACTTATTTGACCGTTTCCTTAAAATGATGGAGGTGAAGAACTGATGCCTAAGAATCCTGATATCAAAAAAGTTCTGGTACTGGGCTCCGGTCCCATCATCATCGGCCAGGCGGCGGAATTCGACTACGCCGGTACCCAGGCCTGCCGCTCCTTAAAGGAGGAGGGCGTCGAGGTTGTGCTGCTGAACTCCAACCCGGCCACCATTATGACGGACAAGGATATCGCGGACCGCGTTTACATCGAGCCGCTGACCGTGGAGGTGGTGGAACAGCTGATTTTAAAGGAGAAGCCGGACAGCGTGCTGCCTACCCTGGGCGGACAGGCCGGGCTGAACCTGGCCATGGAGCTGGAGGACGCGGGTTTTCTGAAGGAGCACAATGTGCGCCTGATCGGAACCACGGCCCTGACCATCAAGAAGGCCGAGGACCGGGAAATGTTCAAGGAAACCATGGAGAAGATCGGCGAGCCGGTGGCCCCCTCGGATATTGTGGAGGATGTGAAACACGGTCTTGAGATCGCGGAACAGATCGGATATCCGGTGGTTTTGCGCCCGGCCTACACCCTGGGCGGCTCCGGCGGCGGCATCGCTCAGAATCCCGAGCAGTGCGCCGAGATCCTGGAGAACGGCCTGCGCCTCTCCCGCGTGGGACAGGTGTTGGTGGAGCGCTGCATCGCGGGCTGGAAGGAGATCGAGTACGAGGTGATGCGCGACGGCGCGGGCAACGTGATCACGGTCTGCAACATGGAAAATATCGACCCGGTGGGCGTGCACACCGGCGACAGTATCGTGGTAGCTCCTTCCCAGACCCTGGGCGACAAGGAATATCAGATGCTGCGGACCTCCGCTTTGAACATTATCAGCGAGCTGGGGATTACCGGCGGCTGCAACGTGCAGTACGCTTTAAACCCGGACAGCTTTGAATACTGCGTCATCGAGGTGAACCCGCGCGTGAGCCGTTCCTCGGCCCTGGCTTCCAAGGCAACGGGCTACCCCATCGCAAAGGTGGCGGCTAAGATCGCCCTGGGTTACACCCTGGACGAGATCAAAAATGCGGTGACGAAAAAGACCTACGCCAGCTTTGAGCCCATGCTGGACTACTGTGTGGTGAAAATGCCCCGGCTGCCCTTTGACAAGTTCATAAGCGCCAAGCGCGCCCTGGGCACCCAGATGAAGGCCACCGGCGAGGTGATGAGCATCTGCACCAACTTTGAGGGCGGCCTGATGAAGGCCATCCGCTCCCTGGAGCAGCACGTGGACTGCCTCCTGTCCTACGATTTCACGGATCTTGACGACGGCAGCCTGCGGGAGGAGTTAAGCCGCGTGGACGACATGCGGATCTGGCGGATCGCCGAGGCTCTGCGCCGCGGTTTCACCTACGAGGAGATTCACGGGATCACCAGAATCGACGTGTGGTTTATCGACAAGCTGGCGATTCTTGTGGAGATGGAAAATGAGCTAAAGGCAGTGGGCCGGGGCGAGAAGGAGCTGACCACGGAGCTTTTGGCCGAGGCCAAGCGCGTCGAGTTCCCGGACAACGTGATCGCGCGCCTGACCGGCATTTCCCAGGATCAGGTGAAGAAGCAGCGCTACGACAACGGCATCCGCGCCGCCTACAAGATGGTGGACACCTGCGCGGCCGAGTTCGCGGCTGAGACGCCCTACTATTACTCCTGCTTCGGCAGCTTCAACGAGGCGGAGCAGACAAACGGCCGCAAGAAGGTGCTGGTGCTGGGTTCCGGCCCCATCCGCATCGGCCAGGGAATCGAGTTCGACTTCTGCTCCGTGCACAGCACCTGGGCCTTCAGCAAGGAAGGTTACGAGACGGTTATCATCAACAACAATCCGGAGACGGTGAGCACGGACTTCGACATCGCGGACAAGCTGTATTTTGAGCCGCTGACCCCTGAGGACGTGGAGAGCATCGTGGACATTGAGAAGCCGGACGGGGCGGTGGTGCAGTTCGGCGGCCAGACAGCCATCAAGCTGACCGAAGCCCTGATGAAGATGGGCGTGCCGATCCTGGGAACTGCGGCCGAGGATGTGGATGCGGCGGAGGACCGGGAGCGCTTTGACGCGATCCTGGAGCAGTGCGATATTCCCCGCCCGGCCGGACACACGGTGTTCACGGCCGAGGAGGCCAAGAAGGCGGCAAACGACCTGGGTTATCCGGTGCTGGTGCGCCCCTCCTACGTGCTGGGCGGCCAGGGCATGCAGATCGCCATCTGCGACGAGGACATCGACGAATTTATCGGCATCATCAACCAGATCGCCCAGGAGCATCCGATTCTGGTGGACAAATACATTATGGGCAAGGAGATCGAGGTGGACGCCATCTGCGACGGCACCGATATCCAGATTCCCGGAATCATGCAGCACATCGAGCGGACGGGAATCCACTCCGGGGACAGCATTTCCGTGTACCCGGCCCAGGATATTACCCAGAAAAACGTGGACACCCTGGTGGAGTACACGGAGAAGCTTGCCAGGGCGCTCCACGTCAAGGGTATGATCAATATCCAGTTCATCGTGGACGGCGACGACGTGTACATCATCGAGGTGAACCCCAGAAGCTCCCGCACGGTGCCCTACATCAGCAAGGTGACGGGAATCCCCATCGTACCTCTGGCCACGCAGATTATCTGCGGACACACCATCCGGGAACTGGGATATACCCCGGGATTACAGCCTGCGGCCGACTATATCGCCATCAAGATGCCGGTGTTCTCCTTTGAGAAAATCCGCGGCGCGGATATCAGCTTAGGGCCGGAGATGAAGTCCACGGGCGAGTGCTTAGGCATCGCAAAGACCTTCAACGAGGCTCTCTATAAGGCCTTTGAGGGCGCGGGAATCCGCCTGCCCAAATACCGGAAAATGATCATGAGCGTGCGCC
>PVML01001438.1_pt1 | contig 12225 bp, 9 predicted proteins | sample 1853371 | NCBI WGS metagenome assembly PVML01 (sample SAMN08533508, study PRJNA380276) | Human gut metagenome, whole genome shotgun sequencing project. | isolation source: participant 1, chromium library | host: Homo sapiens | collected 2017 | reverse complement strand
ATGGAAGAATATGAACGGCCGATCCCCGGCTTGCGCAAGCCCGGCTGATCTTATCCTCGCCTTACACCCGCGCTTTACAAAGCGCCGCGATACTTTCCCGTCGCCTCCAAATTCCGCTGCAGATAGAAACCGATCTGCACGAATGGCTGGCCGATCAAACCTACGTTTATTTACCGGACGAGCAGGCAGCACGGCATTACAACGAATTTCAGGCCTGCAACGGTCTTTATCCGCCGGGCGAAGAAAAGGCGTGGGAATCTATCCCCGTGATGTGCCGGCGCATGATCCGTGTCTTCCAGCGTTATCAAGGTCAGGGTGATCTTCTCGTTGTCTGCCATGGCTTGGTGATCCAGTCGCTGTGCGGCTATCATCCTGGAAACGGAGAGATCGTGGAATTCGATCTTGATCAAAAAGTAAAGGATGGAAGAATATGAACAAGTTTAAAATCGCGCTGGTTCAGCACAAAACGAAAACAACCGACGTTCAGGAAAACACGGCGCTTGCATTGCGCTATATCGCAGAAGCAAAGCAGGCGAACGCGGACTTTATCCTGTTTCCGGAATGCTTCCTGACAAGCTATACGTTTCCTGAGATCTGCGAAGCCTTTCAGCCGGTGGAAAGCCTGGAAAACGAACCCGCCTTCCGCGCCTGGTGTGAGAACGCCTTACACGACGAAGGCGCCGCGTTGAACGCAATCTGTCAAGCTGCGAAACGTCATGCCATCGGCGTAGAAATTACAGCTTTTACTCAAGGGAAGAAATATCCTCAAAACAGCGCTTATCTCATCGACCGGAACGGTACGGTGCTCATGAAATACAGTAAGGTGCATACCTGTGATTTTTCATTCGAACGTTATCTTGAAAGCGGCGAGGAATTCAAGGTCTGTCATTTTGAGGATCTCTGTCTGGGCACAATGATCTGTTACGACCGGGAATATCCGGAAAGCGCCCGGGAGCTTATGCTTCAAGGCGCCGAGCTGATCTTAATCCCCAACGACTGCGGCGATATTAAGCCGTTCCGCCTTCAGGAGCTTTCCGTAGCGGCAATGCAGAACCAGGTCGGCGTCGCGATGGCAAATCCGCCGGGTGATAAAGCAGGATGTTCATGCGCCTTTCATCCTCAAGTTTGGGATTGTCAGGACAACTGCCTGACGGTGGCAAGCGAATCGGAAGCAGGTCTGATTTATGCGACGTTTGATATCGACGCACTGCGCGCCTATCGAAAGCGGGAAGATCTGGGCAAATACAGAAAAGTTAACGCCTACCGTCATCTCTGTCTAAATTCAAAATGATAGAGATTTGCTTAAGAACAAAATTAAAAAGCGCCTGAAAACAGGATGCACAAAAAGATCAAAGACACGAAAAAGGAATTCTGCGAAAGCGATTCCTTTTTTTGGCTTTATGTCTACCGGTATGATCAACTCATTATTTATGTGAAATAGCGTGGTTGTGGGGAAATAAGAAACTCTAAGATTATCTGGAAACCTCTTCGTTTTTCGTTAGTTTCCCTTAAACCTGACGCTGAAATAAGTTATATCTAATTATTAAAGAAAAGAAACTAATTTTTATTGTCTTTTTGCATAAATCCGTTAGTATTATAAATAACAGACTCATTTTTCAGGAGGCTTTTATGACCAAAAGGAAGAAAATCATCGTTGTATTTTTATTTGCTTTATTTTTGATTATCACCCAGAGTGTTATTGACAATGCCTATTTTATTCATTCTTCAGATTTAACCTTAGAACAAATCGATCAACAATATCATACCCATTTCCAAGATTATGATTTCTCATTAAACGCGGTGAAATCCTTTTCCCTTTTCAATAATCAAGAATCCCTTTTATTACGCTCAAATGATTTCAATTCCAAGATTGAGATTGAAATTACTAATCCGTCTGATAGTGGATTTAATCTTACTCATTACAATTCAAGATCATCCAACCCGGATAGTTTCTATGAAATCATGAATTCCCCTTCGGTTTATCATATAAAACAAACCAAAAATAGCTACAAGATTTATTGCTCGACGCCTTACGCCAATCTATGGATATCTTTTACAAAAACAGAGTTAGAATTCAATGAACTGATAGAAATACTCAATAAAATAATTGCCTAGATGATTCAATTCCTTCTGTTTCTCAGATAAGCGTTTATATAATTTCAGTTCAGTACGGCTTTAGTTCAAAAGCTTTTTTCATCATCCTCTGAAGTTGATATTGTGTTGAATTATTCGACGAAGAACGCAGTGATTACGTCCGCCGGCCCCTGTTGATCGCACGCCCCAATCACCGCATGAGCGAGATCGAGGATTTCCGGCTTGGCGTTGGCCACGGCATAGCTGAGGGGAAACTGTTCAAACAAGCACAAATCGTTCAGATCATCACCGAAGACTGCGATCTCTTCTTTCCGCAGCTTGAGGATTTCCTGCAGCTGGGTTAACGCAGAAGCTTTGTTGCAGGTGATCGGGAGCACTTCCAGGTTATGCGTAAACGCTGAAGTCAGCGCGATCTGCGGCATGTCTTCGATCTGACTGCGAATCTGACGCAGAGCGTCCAAGGAAGCGCTGCGCATCTCAATCTTAAAGATCGGGTCAGTGAGTTCTTCCAGTCTTTCGAATTGCCGGTAATCCGCTTCAAACTGACTCAGTGGCGTGTTCTGCGGGGTTTTGCCGCAGCCGGGAACTGTAAAATAACGCCGGTAGTGTTCCTCTACGGGCAGAAACGTATATTTCAGCTCACCGCTGTACAGCGTGGTCAGCACCTCAAAATGTCTCAGCCTGGGAAGCAGACACTGCGCCAGATTTTTATCCAAGGCCTGCACAGCCCGGACCTGCCCTTGCGGATCACGCAGCTCCGCACCGTTGAGATCGATCATCCACCCTCCGACCTTGGAGCCTTCCAGAATCCGCCGGGCCGCCGGTGCGTTGCGGCCGGTCGCTGCGCAGAATTCAATCCCGGCGGCTTTTGCTTTGCGCAGAGCTTCGGCGACCCGCGGATAAATCAACTGCGTGCTGCGCTCTAAAATCGTTCCATCAAAATCACATACAATTAACTTGATCATTTTATTTCCTCATCTTACTTATTTTTTCTTTCATCCTGCTTCTCATTGTAGCGGAGAATGCCTGAAAAAAACAGCCCTTGCGGACTGTTTTCAGCTTATTTTATTTCGATGATCTTCATCATGTTGGCGCTGCCTTCACCCGTTGGGTAACCGGCGGACATGATAAGCAGCTGGCCTGGCTTCAAGCCGTAGCCCTTGGCGATGGTGCTCGCCAGTTCGTCATCGTTGGTCAGCTCATTCTGGATATCCGAGAAGATCGGCGTTACGCCCCAATAGGCTTCCAGCTTGCGCTGCGTGCTCTTGGTGAACGTAACGGCCAGAATTGGAACGCACGGTCTGAACTTGGAGATTCGCTTCGCTGTGGTGCCGCCCTGCGTGAAGACGACAACCGCGCCGACGTTCTGCAGCGTCAGCGTCGCGTCGGAAACCGCGATGCCGATCGCATCCTGAACCGTCTTGCGGCTGGACTTGATCGAATGATCCAGCCGTTCACGGTACGGAATGATCTTTTCGACCGCTTCCGCAATCGTCGCCATCGTTCTGACCGCTTCGACCGGATATTCGCCGGCCGCGCTTTCACCTGAAAGCATGATCGCGTCGGAGCCATCCAGAACCGCGTTGGCAACGTCGCTCGCTTCCGCACGGGTCGGACGCGGGTTGGACATCATGGATTCCAGCATGTGGGTTGCGGTGATGACCGGCTTTCCCATTTCATTCGCCTTATGGATAATCGTCTTCTGGTAAATCGGAACATACTGTGTCTGAACTTCAACGCCCAGATCGCCGCGCGCAACCATGACGCCGTCCGCAACTTCCAGGATCGATTCCAGATTGTCGAAGCCTTCCTGGTTTTCAATCTTCGCGATGATCTGGATCGTCGGCTTGCCCATTTCGATCAGGATCTTGCGGATCGCCAGGACGTCTTCCGCCCGTCTGACAAACGAAGCGGCAATGAAGTCCACGTCTTTTTCGCAGCCGAAGCGGATATCCGCATCGTCTTTTTCCGAAATAAACGGCATCGACAGCTTCACGTTCGGCACGTTGCAGCCCTTGCGGGTTTTGATCGTTCCGGAGTTTTCAACGCGGCAGGTCAGTTCCTGACCGTCGCTTTCCAGAATCGTCAGGCGCATTTTGCCATCGTCGATCAGAATGTAATTTCCCGCCTTGACGTCTTCAAACAGTTCCGGGCAGGCGATGTGGAAACGTTCGTGCGTTCCTTCGATTTCCGCACGGCAGATCTTGACGATATCGCCCTTCAAGAAATCAGCCTTGCCATCCTTAAAGATCCCGCAGCGGATTTCCGGGCCCTTGGTATCGAGCATGATGCCCAGGTTGATGCCGATCCGTTCGCTGACCTCGCGGATCATGTCGATGCGTTCGCCATGGGTCTTGTGATCCTCATGCGAAAAGTTGCACCGGACGATATTCATGCCTTCCTTCGCCAGCTTCTCCACCATTTCCGGGGTGTTGCTGGCAGGACCTAACGTACATACAATTTTAGTCTTCTTACCTAACATAATCTTCCTCCTTCAACTTATACTAACCGGTCAAACAGACGATACAAGTCCTTCCGGGAATGCCGCGGGGAAGACAAGGCTTCCTCAATCGGCATCGAAGTGACCTTGTTGTCAATCATCCCGACGCAGTGTCCGCCGACACCATCCATCAACAGATCAACCGCTTTTTCGCCCATCATCGAGGCTAAAACACGATCTCTCGGCGATGGCGATCCGCCGCGCTGCACATGGCCCAGTACGGTCGCCCGTCCGGCAAAGCCGGTATTCTGGGAAATCTTACGCGCTAACTCGTCGACGTCCGCGATCTTTTCTGAAATGACGACGATCGCATGACGTTTCTTCACGGCTTTGTCCAAATACCGCAGCCGTTCCAGAACGTCCAGCTCGTCATAGCCCGTTTCCGGCGTGATGACGATCTCGGCTCCGCAGGAAATCGCAGCCCAGACCGCCAGATCACCGCACCGGTTGCCCATCACTTCCACGACGGAACAACGATGATGCGAGCTGGAGGTATCGCGCAGTTTATCCACCGCTTCCACGACGGTATTCAGCGCCGTGTCAAAGCCGATCGTAAAATCGGTGCCCGGAATATCGTTGTCGATCGTTCCCGGCAGACCGATACAGTTAATGCCCAGTTTCGTCAGCGCCATCGCGCCGCGATAAGAACCGTCGCCGCCGATCACGACGACCGCGTCGATCTTCGCGTTCTGCAGCGTCTGCACCGCTTTTTTCTGTATTTCCAGGTCTTTGAATTCCGTTAAACGGGCCGACCCCAGCACGGTGCCGCCCCGGTTCAGAATATCGCTGACGGTGGATTTATCCATCGGAATGTAATTGCCCTCGACTAAACCGCGGTAACCATCCTTGATGCCCATGACCTCAAAGCCGTTCGCCAGCGCCACGCGCGTCACAGCCCGGATCGCCGCGTTCATGCCCGGAGCATCACCGCCGGACGTCAAGATTCCGATTCTTCGTATCATACGTAACCCTCCTGTCATTTCCCGTATATCATAGCATTGAATTTGAAAATTGTGAAACTAAATCGACGTGTTTCGGCGATTTTTTCCAGTGATTTTCATCTCTTTCGACAAGGCTTTTATGCGTTCCATAATTCTAACCGCTTTCAATTCTTCCTTGTCGGATTTTTGATTATACATGTAGTGATTTTCCAGCGAGCTGAAGTTTTCATTGCTTGTGAACCAGGTCAGTTTCTGGCGGTCCATCCGTTCATTGAAGATCGGCAGCAGCACCTCGTCACGCAGCCAGGAGGTCACGCTTTCCGCTCCGATATCGTCGAACACCGCAAAGTCCGCGCGCTTCATTTCGTACAGCTCGTCCTCAAAGCTGTCGCGGTCATCAAGCAGCCCCTTGATCCGTGAAGCCATCGTCGGCACGTGCACGAACACAACGCGCTTGCCCTGACGGGCATAGCTGTTGCACGCGCAGGCCGCAAGATAAGTCTTCCCCACTCCCGGCGCGCCAAACAAATAAAGTCCTTTTTCCGCCGGCGCCAACAAATTCTGCGAGATTTTCGCCACCGCTGCCGCGTATGCCGCCTCTTCCTCGTCGATGTTGATATCAGTGATCGACACCGTCCACAAGCGCCGCGGCAAATCGGTGATGCGGTAGTTGTGAACATGCTTTTCTGCCTGCAGCTGCTGCCTGGCATAACGGCACGGACGGACCTGAAGCGTCAGAAATCCGGTATACGACAGATCGAGCACCTCGCCCTTTTGTTTCTGGCGGCATTGATTTAAGCCCGGGCAGTTCTGGCACAGGCTCAGCTGGTCGATCCATTGATGAAACCGGTACGGGTAGTTCTCAACCCAGCTTTCATCCAGGCCGTAGGTTTGCAAGAAGTTCTGCACCAGCGGATGAGCTTTCATTTTGGCGGCCAGCGCTTGTTTTTCCTTCAGCTGTTGTTCGTTCAGTTGGATTCCCCATTTTACGGCTTCCATCGCTTAGCCCTCCTGTTCGCGCAGCCGGCGGCGGATTTCTTCAAATTCTTCACGGTCGAAATCCGTTTCTTCTGCGGTTTCTTTTTCCGATCCGGTCTTCATCTGGACGTAGTAATCCGGCAGCACATCTTTGCGGCTGCCGCCCCGGCCGCTGCGGCCGCGTGGTTTTTTGGCTTCCGCCATAGCTTTTTCCGCCGTATCCACGCCGGAGCGGATCCAGGCTGCGGCAAGCGAGGCGACAAAGGAAGGAACCAGCTTGTTATCGCTGATGGACAGAACGTGTTCCAACAGAATATTGACAACCTTCGGATCCATCTTCATCTCGGTGATGAGCTTCTCAATCGTGCGTTTATCACTGTCCTGCACCGGCACGCCGTTCTGTTTGGACTGCAGAAAGGCGACCGGCGGCAGATCGTACGGATCGTCCGAGACTTTTTTCGCCGGCTTTTTCGCTTTCATGACAAACGCCGTGGAGCGCAGCTTTTCCCCATCCAGCGTGTTGTTCGTATTGTCTGTGCAGCGGCCGACCAGAATCAGCATTTCATCGGCGCTTAAGCCATACATCGTCGCCAGCTCCCCGATCAGGCGCAGATTCTCGTTGGTGCGCGCTTCAATCGGAAAGACGAGGTTGCTGGCGCGGGTTAAGAAGCGCTCGTAATCGAAGTGAATCGCCGGGTGATCACCGGCGTCGAAATTGTACCGCGGTTTAATGCTGGCAAACTGTTCCTCGCTCTCGGCGTCCCAGTTCTCGATGACCGAGCTTTTGAATTGTTCGCTGACTTCCTCAAAGCCTTCCCGCGACAGCTCGATGTGCGCCAGCTTGTTGAGCGAAAGCTGGTATTGCTTCGCGCCCATGATCCGCGCGTACAGCCGCCCCAGCACCTCATGCTTAAAAAACCGGTCGGCTTCCAGCGGCGGATACAGCACATAAATGTAGTTGTCCTTGCCTTCTCCGGTTTTGATATAACTGCGCATCAGCATCATTTCTTCCAGCTTGCGCCGTGAGCGTTCCAGCACCGTGATATCCATGTTCATGATCTGACATAACCGGCCGTGCGGCTCAAACGAACGCTGGTGCTTGGCTTCGCTGATCAACGTCAGATACAGCGCCGCCCCGGCGCAGCCGACCAGCGGCTGATACAGCGACATTAAGGAATTCAGCGCGTCCGCGCCCAGCGGCCGCAGCACTTCACTGCGGTATCCGTCTTTCGCTTTCAGTTCCATCTTGTTTCTCCTTGATCCATTGTTGAATCTGATCTTGCATTGCGGGAATATCCCCGTCGTTGACGATTGTCAGCGTCGAACGGCGGCTTTTCTCTTCCTGGCTCATCTGCGCCGCCATCCTGGCCCGCGCCTGCTGAGGCGAAAGACCGCGGCCTTGCTGCAGCCGCTGCAGGATGGTTTCCAACGGCGCGGTGACGGTGATGATCTCGTCAAACTGATTTTCCATCCCCGCCTCAAACAACAGCGGCACCTCGGCAAACCACAGCGGCGATGAGGAGTCTTTTGCCTGGCGGTTTAATTCCGCCTGGATCAGGGGATGCGTGATCGCTTCAAGCTGGCGCCGCCGCGCGTCATCCTGAAAGACGATCGCGCCTAAAGCCGCCCGGTCGATTCGCCCTTGATCATCTAAAATGACAGGACCGAAAGCTTCGACGCAGGCTTTATATCCCGCCTGATCCGGCTGCAGGATCGCATGGCTGATCGCGTCGCAGTCAGCGACCGGATACCCCAGATTTCGTAAGCACTGGCTCAGCGTCGACTTTCCGCTGCCGATCACGCCGGTGATCGCGATTTTGATCATATTCGATTCCCGTTCCTCTCTTTTTCTGACAATGCGGACAATAGTAGGTCCCCCGCTGGGCGACCGCAATCTTCTTGATCGGCCCGCCGCACAGCGGGCAGGCTTCGCCTTCCCGGCCATGGACCTGGATCTGCAGCTGAAACCGCCCGGTCACCCCTAAGGATGAGGTATAGCTGCGGACCGAGCTCCCCCCGGCCTCAATCGCCAGGCTCAAAATCTGCCGGGTGATCTCGGGCAGCGCAGTGATCTGCGCTTTTGTCAGCTGGTCGCAGCGTTTGCGCGGATCAATCCGCAGCGCGAAGCAGATCTCGTTGGCATAGATATTGCCGATGCCGGCGACAAAGCTCTGATCGAGCAGGACTTGTTTAATCGGAACCCGGCGTTTCTTTAAAAATGCGCGGCAGTAGCCCGGATTAAATTCATCGTCAAACGGCTCCGGCCCCAGCTCATGAAAGTGGCGCAGATCGCCGTTCAGTTCCATCAGCTCCATCGTCCCGAACTTGCGCGTATCGTGATAGCGCAGCTGCGTCCCGTCGTCGAGATCGAAAATCACATGGATATGCTTGGACAACGGTTCTTCAGGCCGCTGGACATAAAACTTTCCTTCCATCCGCATGTGCGCGATGAAATAGACATCGTCCATCTGAAAGATCAGGTATTTCCCGCGCCGCGAAAACCGGCGGAAGTGCTGTCCCGCTAACCGCCGGCAGAATTCGCCGGCGTCCATCTGAATCATCTTCGGCACGCGCACTTCAACGTGTTCGATCCGGCGGTCAGGAATTAAAAGTTCCAGTGTGCGGACGACCGTTTCAACCTCTGGCAGCTCCGGCATCTTATTTCGCCTCGTACCAGGTATTGCCGATTTTAGTTTCCGCGACTAACGGCACCTTTAGTTCCATCGCGTGCTCCATTCCTTCCTGGATAATCGCGCATAACGCATCCAGCTCGCTTGGCAGCGCGTCAAAAATCAATTCATCGTGAACCTGCAGGATCATTTTGGATTGCAGGCCCTTTTCGCTGATCGCCTTGTCGATGCGGATCATCGCCAGCTTGATCAGATCGGCGGCGGAGCCCTGGATCGGCGCGTTCATCGCGGCGCGCTTGCCGAATTCGCGGGTCATGTAATTCTTATCATGAATCTCCGGCACTTCCCGGCGCCGGCCGAGCATCGTCGCGGTATAGCCGTGTTCCTGGCAGAAGCTGATCACCTGGTCCATGTATTTGGAAATGTTCGGATAGCTTTGCAGATAGCGCTCGATGAATTCCTTCGCCTGAGCGCGGCTGATATCCAGCTGCTGGGACAGGCCGAAATCGGAAATGCCGTAGACGATCCCGAAGTTGACGGCTTTGGCCTGGCGGCGATGCTTCGCGTCAACCTGATCAAGCGGAATCTGGAACACGTCGGACGCGGTTTTGGTATGAATATCGACGGCATGCCGGAACGCGTCCAGCAGCCCCTGCTCGTCCGCCATGTGCGCCAGCATTCTTAATTCGATCTGGGAGTAGTCGGAAGCGACCAGCACGTTGCCCTCGCTCGGCAGAAAGGCCTTGCGCACTTCGCGGGATTCCTCGTCGCGGACGCTGATATTCTGCAGATTCGGTTCGGTCGAAGACAGCCGTCCGGTCTGAGTTGCGCATTGATTGTAGATCGTATGGATTCTTCCATCCGGATGAATGTATTTTTTCAAGCCTTCGGCATAAGTACTGTACAGCTTTTGATATTTTCTGAATTCGAGCAAATCGGCAATGATCGGATGCACGCCCAGCAGCTTTTCGAGCACGTCGGCCGAGGTTGACCGCTTCTTCCCGCTGGCCGGCAATCCCAGTTTGTCAAACAAGACTTCGCCCAATTGTTTCGGCGAGTTGATGTTGAAGGTCTCCCCGGCGGCTGCGTAAATGGCGTCGGTCAGCGCGTCCAGGCGGGCCTGAGTCTGCCGGGCGATATCGTCGAGCGTCTGGGAATCAATCCGGATGCCTTCCTTTTCCATCTTATACAACACGGCGGCTAAAGGCATTTCCACATCGTAAAACAGCGAAACGATTTCCATCTCCTTCAGCTTCGGCTCGCTGTCCTTCCACAGCGCGTCGATCAACTGGATTTTCTGGGCGCACAGCTGTCGCTGAAGCTGCGGCTCCGGCAGCTTCATCTTGCCCGGCTTGCCATACACCTCATCCATCGTCACCGTTTCCGTCAGGCCGAATTTCTCACGGATCTTCTGATCACTGGTCAGCGTCGAATCGCACAGGAACGCGGCGATCATCGCGTCGATTTTCATTCCATTAATCGTCAGTCCCGCGCCGTCGACTAAATGCAGGCAAGCCTTGACGTCATAGACGATCTTGGTCTTCTCCCCAGCCAGATACGCTAACAGCGCTTCATCCTGGCGGACATCTTCGATCGGGATGTAGACAGCCTGGTCCTGATACGCCAGCGCCAAACCATGAACGTCAGCGAAATAGACCGACGGCTGGTCCTGGTCGAGCACCAGGATCGCGTTGTCCTGCAGAAGTGCTTCCGGACAGCGGCGGACTTCCGCCACGGTCAGTGCCGGCTGCGAAGCCGGGGCCTCGGCTTCCGCCTGCTCGCTGATCTGGGTTGAAAGCTTGCTTGCCAGCGAGTTCATCTCATAGCGCACATAAAACTGACGCAGCGGCTCCGGCGTGATGTGAAATGTGAATTCTTCCGTTTCAAACGGAATCTCAACATCGGTCTTGATCGTCGCCAAACGTTTGGATAACAGCGCCTGATCCTTGAAGGCTTCAACATTTTCTTTCAGCTTGCCCTTGAGCTGATCGGTGTTGGCGATCAGATTTTCTACCGTACCGAACTGTTCCAGCAGCTTCAGCGCCGTCTTTTCACCGACCTTCGGAATTCCCGGAATGTTATCAGACGCATCGCCCATCAGTCCCTTGAGGTCGCGGATCTGATCCGGCGTGATCCCCATCTTTTCCTTCAGGCTTTCCACGGTCATCTCCTCAATATCGCTGATGCCTTTTTTCATCAGCCAGACCGAGGTCGTCTCGTCGATCAGCTGCAGCATATCGCGGTCAGAGCTGAGCACGTTGATATCCCAGTCCGGATATTTCTTGATCATTGAACCGATGATATCGTCGGCTTCGATATCCGTCATTTCAAACTGTTTAATCCCCGCCGCTTCGAGATATTCACGCACGATCGGAAACTGTTCCACTAACGCGTCCGGCGTTTCCTTGCGGCCGCCCTTGTACTCGGCGAACAGCTCGTGGCGGAAGGTGTGCTTACCCTTGTCGAAAGCGACGAGCATCGCGTCCGGCTGGATGATCTGAACAGCTTTGTTGATCATCATCGCGAACCCGTAAATCGCGTTGGTCGGAATCCCGGTCGACGTCGACATCGGCCGCATAAAGGTTGCGTAAAATGCTCGGAAGAGCATGGAATTTCCATCGACTAACAACATTTTTTTCATGGCTGGATCTCCTTTTGTTTTTAAACTAGATTCAGTTCTTATTTTACCATAAGCCTTGGTGAATATCAAAAGAAGCGCAAGCTGGCGCATAAACCGCTGCCCTATCCGTCTAAATCTTAATTTCTATTTTCTGTGAATAAATTTCTGATTCTTTTAAATTTTACTATAGCAGAAAAAAATTTTAACATTTTCATTGTTCTCAGGAGGATATTTGTTTTTTTCCGCAATATTCATAGCGTAGGGTTTTGTTGAACCGCGGATGTCCGTCCGGACAGAGTCGATTTTTGGTCTTATCAAAATTGATTCAAACCGACAGATTTTTGTCGTCATCAAAGGAGGGCAATTCTATGGAACATTTCCTGGAACTTTTTGTCACTGTGGTTTTAAAAGTTGGTTTGCCCTTGATCGAATGTTCGATCAAGGTGATTGAATGCCGCTTAA
>PVML01007636.1_pt1 | contig 12254 bp, 11 predicted proteins | sample 1853371 | NCBI WGS metagenome assembly PVML01 (sample SAMN08533508, study PRJNA380276) | Human gut metagenome, whole genome shotgun sequencing project. | isolation source: participant 1, chromium library | host: Homo sapiens | collected 2017 | reverse complement strand
TCCGAGATTCCCTTTGGTCCCTTTCTGGCAATCGGCCTGACGCTCAGCGTGCTTTGGGGCAACGCCCTGATCCAGGCTTATCTCGCCTTGTTCTAAACGACAGCTTACGCTGTCTTTTTTTTAAAAGTAGTACGTTGAAGCCGAAGGTGCATAGGACAGGTATTGCTGCAGATCGGCTTCTTTCAGACAGCGCTCATGCGCTGTTTTTTCAGAGATCTTCCCTTCCTGCACCAAACGTGCCAGATCGTAATCCATTTGCCGCATTCCGGCCTTCTGGCCTGTCTGTAAGACACTGCTGATCTGATGCGCTTTGTTTTCACGGATCATGGACGCGATCGCATCGTTGGTCAGTAAAATCTCAAAGGCCGCCAATCGCCCCGGCTGATCCTGACGGACTAACAGCTGCTGAGTAACGACGCCCTTCAGCACGCTTGCGAGCTGAACACGGATCTGACCTTGCTGGGCTTCTGGAAACACGTCTATAATGCGGTCAATCGTGCTGACCGCCGAATTGGTATGCAGTGTGGAGATGACCAAGTGACCGGTTTCCGCTGCCCGGATCGCGGCCTGAATCGTTTCAAAATCGCGCATCTCGCCGACCAGAATGACGTCCGGGTCCTCACGCAGCGCACTGCGCAGCGCATCCGCAAACGACGCGACGTCCACGCCGACTTCACGCTGGTGAACAACGCTGGACGCATGTTCAAAACGATATTCAATCGGGTCTTCAATCGTAATGATATGCGCTTTGCGTTCATGCGAAATCGAATTGATCATCGCAGCCATCGTCGTTGACTTTCCGCTCCCGGTTGGCCCCGTAACCAGCACCAATCCCCGCGGCAGCGTGGAAAGCTTGCGCACGGCTTCTGGAATCATCAAATCATCGAAGGAAGGAATCGTATTGCGCAAAAGACGCAATGCTGCGCACGGATTGCCTTTCTGATAATAAGCATTGACACGCACGCTGTAGCCATGCGCATCCTGGAATCCGAAATCCAGATCCCCCTTCTGATATTCTTCCTGCTGAGTCCGGTTCATGACCGTCGCCAGCATCGAGTGAATGTCTTCCTTCGTTAAGGGTTCATCCCCAAGAATAGTCAGTTCCCCTAACATTCTTGCCACAACCGGCAGTCCGACCGTCAAATGTAAATCGGTGCAGTCCATCGCCCGCCCCCGATCCATCCAAGCTTGTAAATCCATCGTGATCACCTCATTTATACTGTTCATTGTACGCTGAAATGCGGAGAAAGAAAAGAAAGGATTGGCTTTTGCCAACCCTAATATACAAAACTTAGTTAATCATTCAGGTGGATTGCCCATTCCTATTTGAATATAAAATCTGGCAGCTACTCTTTCCGAGAAAGAATAACCTAAACCTGCCAACAATGCTAAGTTAATGAAACTTTCATAAGTATCTAAAGCAGTAACCAATCCAGAGATAGTCAGCGATACAATTGGATTTGTATTGAGAATAGAAGCAATCAACACATCTACAAGCATATTGCCTAGGTCTTGTAACGGTTTATCATAATCGCTTAAATTAGCATTTATAACGTTGATTAATTCTTGAGCTGAATTCATTTTATCGTAATTAGCAATAAATAGCGAATATGTTTTCTCAATTGCTTCCTGTAAATCAGCTTCTGTATTAAGTCCATCTCTGACGTTAGCCAGTTTCCTTACAATTTTCTGTAATTTTGTTAAGTTCTCTGACGAATCCGCCAAATCATCAGCAAGTCCTGCAACGCCTAAAATCCCAGAAACGGCGCTTGTTGAAGCATCAAGAATTCCCTGACCAAATTGTGTTCTTGCAAAATTATCATAAACAGCTAGGTCTTCTTCGCATAGAATATAGGAAATGCAATATTCAAAATTAGGACTATTCGGTGTATATCTTTCATTATCTATATAATGCGACATATACAGATAATAGATGTATCTATTAAATCTTTCTGGACTCAATCGCGAAAATTTATTAATCGCTACTGAATAAATATAAGCTATCCTATCAGCCTGTTTATAAGCATCTTTTGGGATATTTCCATCAAAAACTCGCGTTTGAATTGGATTATTTCGTTGCGTAACATAACCTGCAGGTAAATCTTCTAAGATTGTAGTTTCTATTAAATCTCGATCATAGAAACTTTCATCTCTTGCTTCCAACTCAAATACTTGTTTAATTTGCTTATCTGTAAGTCCAACATACTTGAGAAGATCAGAAACCTCAGCCGATGTTTCTAAAAGACTGCTCAAAATTTCTACTTGTGACTTATACTCGTTATTTACTGCTAGAGGACTCCACATAGTAGAAATCAATAGAAGTGATGAGACTATCATGCAAGTTAATAACTTAATTCTTTTCATAAGATTACCTCTTTCTAAATTTTGAAACTTGCATATTACTTAGAGAAAGCCAGCTTTTCTAATTTCATTATACTGCGGTCAATTTAAAATAACAGAATTTATTTAAATAAATTTTAATGTTATAATATATAATGTAGTTAAAGGATAATTTGTAATCTTATAATTTTATCAATTTAAAATTTAATTATTACATATTCTGTTTTCTCGGCCTTTTAGAAGTTTTAATTTATCTGAATTAGTAATCTTCCATATTGCACATTTATTTTCAATTGCAGATAAGAGTACTTATTACTTTTATATTCCTAGCAAGAATACAATTTTTCACTATTTAACTTACACAAAGAAATTTAAATCGGAGACTGCGTGAAAAAGTAGAGTATTTTAAGATTTTGACACTTTTAGCTTCTCACACTTCTACAGTTGTTATAAAAATGTGCAAATAAACGAATTAATATACCACTTTTGGCATATATTATGCCAAACCTGGGAAGCTGTATTCGCAGCGCCTCAGATTTTTACTTTTTATACTTTTTTAGTAACTTCTAATTTCTCTAAACCTTGATTGATTATTAGCTATTAAATCTTACTCTAAAATGGATGTTCAAGTTATAGTCTAGTAAGTCTTCTTTTCAATATTAGCAATATGAAATCCATAAATGTAATCGTTGAAAAAAATTTTATTCGTTGTCTATGAGGATTTATTAGAATTTCCAACAATTTTCACAATCTTTTCAGCGATCTATATTTTTATTGAACAAAAGTATTCTAATAAATTAAATAAAAAGATAGAAATCTAAACTCCGATTCCTATCTTTTCTTAATTATTTATAGATAAATTAGTGCGTTTTTTTGCCTAACTATTACCCTTTTCGGAAGTGCTATCAGGAATTGGATAAACACCCTGTGTACCTGTTTTAGAATCGAGTCCATAAGTGACAGTATCTGTATCCGGATCATACTTACAAACATTATCTGCAGGCGTCGTGGTCTTGCCGCTGCCGGTCGGGCCGGTAAATAACAGGATTCCATACGGCTGATGAATCATCGATTCCATCAAATCATAGTCTTTCTGCTGCAGGCCGAGATCTTTTAGCGTCGTAAGCTGCTGCAGACTGTGGCCTAACAGACGGATAACCATCTTCTCGCCATACACCGTCGGCAGCGAGGATAAACGGATATCCAGACTCTTGCCGTCGATCTGACTTTCAATATGACCATCCTGCGGAATTCGTTTTTCCGCGATGTTCATATTCCCCATGATTTTGATTCGCGTGATCAGCGCATCATGAACGGACTTTGCAATCCGTGTGAATTCATGCAGAACGCCGTCTGTTCTAAACCGGATTATCGTCGTCATTTCAAAAGGTTCAATATGAATATCGCTCGCCCCTGTTTCATAAGCCTGGCGGATCATGTTGTTGACAAACTTGACGACCGGCGCGTTATCGACGCGCTGCGTTAATTCGGAAAGTTCGTCATTCAGCGCTAAGTCCTGATCCTCTGTCAGATCTTTCTGGATTTCGTCGATTGCGCTGCTGACATTGGCTTGCGCGTAGTTCCGCCGGATTGCGTTTTCAATCATTTCCTTTGGAGCTAAAACCGGAGATACCGGGATTCCGCAGGAAGCTTTGATATCTTCCAGTGCGTAGAAGTCAAGCGGATCGCTGGTGGCCAGCTGCAATGCGTTGTTCTTGATTTCTAACGGCATGACCTGATATTTCTTCGCAACGTCTTCGGAGATCAGCCTTACGATATCACTGTTGACGTTGATCTGGAAGCCTTCGTATACCGGAACGTTCAGACGCACGCTTAACGCTTTCAGTTTCTTTTCTTCTGTGATATAGCCTAATTCAATTAAAACGTCGCCCAGACGATTGCCGGGATGTGCTTTCTGATGCGCCAGCGCGCTGTTCAGCTGTTCCTCTGTAATATAACCCTGTTCCAGCAGCTGGCCGATCGGAAGATTTTTCACTTGCCTGCGCCTACCTTTCTATCGCGATATAGCCTTCAGACAGGACAATGCTGAAATCCTGGCGGCCATAATCAATATTCATACATTCTACCGCCGATTCCGCGCGATATTTTTCACCATTCTTGTTAAAGATTATTACGATCTTCACTGTCGTTGTATCGCTGTCGTAATCTTTGGTTGCCGTCGACAGCTTGACGTCAACTTTGTAGCCGTTATAGAAATCGGAAGAATACAAGGGTTTGGGCGTCCCGCCAGGAGAATCCCAGACCTGCAGCTGTCCGTTGACAACACTGTAAACAAGAAAGTTCCGGCCATATTCGTCTTTGAATTCCGTTATCGCTTTTTTCTCACTGACAAGGGATTTCGCGGTCTGCATCGGCTTGCTGATCTGCTCGATCAGGATCTGTGCTTTGTCTTTAAGATCAGTTTGCAAGGCGCTTTTTTGATAGGTTGCGATCATCGGCCTGAAGATCGCGGTCAGACCGATTACCAATGTCGTTAATAACCCGACGACCAGCACCATCTCAATCAGCGTAAATCCACGCTTCTTCATGAAGGATCCGCCTCAAAATAACGATAGTTAACCCGGCCTTTAGCATCGGAATATGTCTTCATTTGTCCCGGAATGGAATAGCTTTGTCCATCCAGCGAGAAGGTCAGCGACGAATCCTGCGCCGTAATTTTCACGCCGGCAATTTTTTCACCCGCAATCGCCTTGCGCACCTTTAACTCGCTGCGGCTAAGGCTGTCTGATTCCATCGTCAAGGAAACGCCGGAAGTAAAAACCTTCGTCAGCGAAGTCACGATAATGACCAGAATTCCTAACGAAATCACGATTTCCAATAAAGTCATGCCGCGTTTATTCATGACGGTCCCTCCTTTCTTTAAGGTTGGTAATAGTACAAGTCAAAAAAGTATCTATCTTCACTTGCAAGCTTAGAAATAAAATACATATCTTCATTGTTTCTTGCTTTTAAATCAACACTACTGACTAACTCACTATGTTCAAATTCACAAGCTTGCAATCTACCACTCATCGTAATATTTTCTGCCTCAAAAATAATTTTAGGCGCAAAAACACTGACGTTAACATCACCTTGAATTCTTACCGGGTGAGTAAATATCAGCATAATATTTTCGCTGCTAAGCAAATTCGTCGAAACTTGATCGCTTAATACTGGATTTTCATCCTCGATCATAAATACCGGACGGAAATTCTTATTCTCACTTTCAATAACTATACTCTCGGGCATTTTTTTTAGATTAAAATATGCTACCGTTCGAGTTTTACCATTTTTAACACTTAAACTATTCAATTGCGAATTAATACATTCTAGCAATAAAGACTTCGTTGAATCCAGGTCTATTTCAACATCTGCATCCAAATAAATATCCTGATTTGTCGTTTCCCAAACTCTTAATCTTTCGGGAATAACGGGAAGATTGAATTCATAATAATTAAGGATTGTATCGTCCAGTGCGACTTTTCTTACCTCCCCCGTATAGCTACTATTAACTGCTGAAAATTCTCCTGTATAATATATTGCACCATTGACGATCGCATTTTTCAGCAGGAGATCTCCTTTGCAAATAACATCACCTTCGATAATGACTTCGCCCTGCGTATCACTGCCTATAGTCGCTTTTGAGTATTCAGCCGGTTCTAATAAAACGTTGCCATCTATAATACCAGTAACCGTAGGACTTTTAATATTTCGATAAATTAAAACAACCTTGGAATCAATTTGATTCTGTGTCTCACTTTCGCCTTCTTCTATGGAACTAATTTTACCGTTCACATTTTCTTGCGTTACAGTCAGATCAGAGATTGCATTAATCCAAAAGCTTGCGGAGTGATCAGTAGGTATTCTGCATTCATTGATGAGTACAGCTCGTTTAGACTTTGCTAAATTAGGTATAATTTCTTTTTCATTACCATTTGGATCAAAAAAGTAATTATTAAATCGCATGCCCTGCACAACTGCTGTCATTTGAGATGTTTTATCTTCATATTTTGCTTCTGCGGTAATAAATATCCTGCTCTTAGACCACAAAAGCCAGTCGTGATATTCAGAGTACAGTGGATCCAGCGTAATCACATATCGGTATTCACCATGATCGCCATAGCTGGCCCAATCGCTTTCAACTTGAGTTTTAGTGCCTTTCACAACCTCGATCAGCGTCTGCCGCAGGCTTTCTTCATCCAGCTGCGTGATCAGCGCCTCTACCGCGCTTTGGGCAATATAATCTGCCTGCTGCTGGGTCACGTCCGCAGCTGTCTGCTGGAAAGCCCGGCGGGAAAGAGGAATCAAAGCGGCGGCAAAAATCAGGAATACCATAAACAAACAGATTGTCAGCAACAACGTGCTTCCCCGTTTTGACCGCATCGCGACGCCCCCTTTCTCTTTAGTTAATCGTTAAACGTGTAGAACTGGATATGGAATGAACCCTGCATCTGCTTTTCTTTCTCATTGACCGACAGGGACGTAATCGAAATGACCTGCGGCAGCTGCTGGATTTTATCCATCGCGCCGATCATCTGATCCATCGAACCGGTGACCGTGAAATCCGCTTCCACCATCAGCACGACGCTTAATGCCTGTTCGCTGCCGGGCAGTGTCGCATAAGTCAGATCCGAGATCGTCAGAGAATCCCATTGTTTGATAAAATCCGCCATCGTTTCATACAAGTATTCATCCTTCAATTCAGAATACTTCGGCGGCACGAAGCGGTCGGCCAGATTCTGCAGCTGAACCGCCAGATCCTCATGATCCTGATTCAGGGCGTCCAGCATGTCGATCATCAGCTGCTGCTGCGCCAGCTCGTCCTCGATCTGCGTCCGCTCGCTGATTAACTCCTCATGTTTTTTCTGCATCGGCGTTAAGAGAAACTGAATCCCGACGACGTTCAGCAGCATAAATGCCAAGACGACTAATAGAATTTTTTCGCGCTCTGAGAGTTTCATTCAACGTCCACCCCCTTCAGCATCAACGTGACCAGGAAATTGTAATTTTTCTTGCTTTCGTTATAGGTAAAACCAGTATAATTCACATCCGCAAACCAGTTTGTCGAACGCAGATCCTGCGTGTATTGCGATGGAGAAAGCCGGCTGCCTGCCGTACACGTCAGCTGAACCGCCAGTCCGTCCTGCACCTGCAGCCCGCTGATCGCGACATCCTTCGGACGCAGTGCCTGGATCTGCTCGAACAGCGTTTTGGAAAACTGCTCGGTCTGTTCGCTGTACTGCAGCACCTGCAGCGCGTCTTCAATCTGTTGGCGGGTCAGCGAATTCTGCGTTGACAACATCAGCGCGTCGTCATACTGCTGCAGCCGTTCCGGCAGCTGCAGCTGGGCTTCCACCTGCTTGATCGCGTTGTCTTCAATCTGGTTTAAAGCAAATTGTCGATAGCACAAACCGCCGAGAATCAGCGCGTTGATCACAAACAGTCCCAGGATCACGCGCAGGCTGCGGCGCTGCTGGTAAGCTTCGGTATAGCGCTGGTGATTAATCCCCTTAAACAGATTATACGGCCGGGCCAGCAGCGCCAGGCCATAAACAGCGCAGACCTGCGAGGAAACCTCGCTTGCGGTTAAGCCGCTGACTGCCGGGAAGATCTCCGTCGGCAGCCGCAGCACCTGCGTCAGCTCGCGGGCAATCGACTCGGCGTTCTCCGTCGTGCCGATCCGCACCAACTCCACCGGCGAATCCGGATTTTTAATCCGCTGGAACTGAACAAGCTGGGAAATCCGCTCGTTCATCACGGCCAGCGGCGTCTGATTGCGGTCAAACCGGAACACGTTGGAGAACATGAAGCGGCCGTTGTTGAACAAAACCGACGTACAGACTTCATCGGAACACCACGAATAAATCGCAGTCTTTTCTTCCTGCAGCCGCATCCCCGCCTGGATTAACGCCAGCGTTGAGGTGATCATCCGCTGCGGCTTAAGCCCTGCTACTTTTAACGCCTTACTGTAAGTATCGCCATACGACTGCGGAACGACGACCGTCAGACTTTCGCTGCCGTTTTCCGCCTGCGGCAGAATGGCGTAATCAACGGTATTTTCTGTAATGTTGCCGATCTGGCGGGCTAAATTGAAATAGAGATTCTTTTCCAGCGCCTTCGCCTTCAGCTTCGGTGTTTCAATCTGGCGGTAGATCACCGCCGTGCTGTCGGCAATCACCGTCACGCTTTTGCCCTTAAGCCCCAGTTCGGAAACCATCGTCTTCGCCCACTGGGCAAAGGCTTCCTCGTCCTGAATAAATCCGTTGATCAGCAAGCCTTCGGGAATCGCACAGGAATGCGTGCGCTGAACCTCAAGCTTGTGTTTTTTTGCTTTTCCCCAAACCACAACGGCATGCCGCTGCATAATATGCAATAGTATCATAATGCTTCCCCCTGCTATGCGATCATCCCGTAGGAATCATAAATTGGCATGATGATGGAAATAATAACGAAGAAGATGATGATCGCCAGAATTACGATCATGATCGGCTCCATCAGCGCAACCATCTTCTGCGTCGCATTGTCCGCTTCCGTATCGTAATAATCCGAGATCGAATTCAGCACTTCCTCCAGTGATCCGGATTCCTCGCCGACATACATCATCGAGTTCAGCAAGGGATCGAACGCTTCGGAAGCTTCAATCGAGCGGGAGAGCATCTCGCCCCGCCGCACCCGTTCGCAGATCCAGTTCACCTTTTCGGTAAAGTAACTGTTGTTTAAGACGTCGCCGGAAACCTGCAGCGAATCGATGACGGAAATCCCGCTGGAATACAGCGAGGAAAACGTCCGCGCAAACCGTGAGGTTGCGACGATCCGGTTCAGCGTTCCAAACACTGGGAATTTCACTTTTATCTCATCGAAGCCCCGGCGGATTGCAGGCACTTTTAAGGCCATCCGGAAACCGAGGATCGCAACCAGCACGCCCAACAACAGAAACGGCCAGTAGGCGACGATGAAATTGCTCATGGAGATCAGCAGCAGCGTATTCCACGGCAGCTCCATATCTCCAACCATGCTCAAAAAGCTCGGCACCACGGAAGTCATCAGCGCGAGGATGACGGCAACGGTCACCACCAGCAGCATAATCGGATAGATTAAAGCAGAGGTGACCTTGTTGCGCAGTTTATATTCTTTATCGTAATGTCCCGCCATGCGTTCCATGACGGAATCCAGCGTTCCGTTCATCTCCCCGGCCTGCACCAGATAGATCAACAGCGGCGGAAACGCCTGCTGACATTGCTTCATCGCCAGCGTCAGCGAGGAGCCTTTACGGACTTCCTCGACCAGCTGGGCATACAGCTTCTTCATTTTCTTCTTATCACTTTTCTGCCGCAGCATTTCCAAAGCGTTGACTAATGGAATCCCGGAACTTAACATCGCCGACAGCTGCTTGCACATCAGAGAAAGCTCCTGGTTTTTCGGTTTCACCGCCTGGGTTTCCCATTGCGCCTTGCGGTGCGCGTTCAAGCAGTACAGGCCTTCGTTATTTAAAAGCGAGTAGAGATGCACGACGTCCTCCGCCCGCTTCTCGCCCCGTACTTTTTTACCTTCGTTGTTCACCGCCGTATAAAGATAGGACTCCATTCGCTACACATCCTTCGTTTCGGTTAGATCATTTTTATTATTATATCATTTTTAAGGATGTCTGCCCAGAATTCAGCCGTAAACTTCCAACAATTTTAAAGGAGAGAGAGACTATGCGCATTGATTTCAATTGGATTCAGGAGCTTCAACAGGAAAACATCGAGCTGCAGCGCCGGGTGACGATGGCTCCGTACACTTCGTTTCACATCGGCGGCCCGGCGGAGTTAGTGGCGTTGCCCGACACTGCGGACAAACTGCGCGCCTGCATAGAGCTCGCCCGCCGGGCGAAAATTCCGTACCGCGTCTTAGGCCAGGCCAGCAACGTTCTGATCGCCTCCGCCGGTTATCCCGGCATGATCATCCTGCTCAGGTCCAACTGGGCCGGGCTGAGCCAGGAAGGTACGCGGCTGCGGGCGGATGCCGGGCTTACGATAAAACGGCTGTGCGACGGCGCGATGCAGGCGGGCTTATCCGGTTTGGAACGTCTGTATGGAATTCCCGGCAGCGTCGGGGGCGCGCTGCACAACAACAGCGGCGCTTTCGGCACAGAGCTTTCAGAAATTCTGGAATCCGCCCAGATTTTAGTCGGCGGCGAAGAAAAAACCTTCACCCGCGATCAGCTGCGCTTCGGCTATCGTTCCAGCCTGCTCAACGATCAAAACCACGTGTTAGTCAGCGCCGTCTTTCGTCTGGCGCCGGGCCGCCGTCAGGAAATCAAAGCATTGATGGAAGAAACCATGGCCCGCCGCACTGCCAAGCAGCCGTTGGACTACCCCAGCGCGGGCAGCGTATTCAAGCGACCTGCCGGTCACTACGCCTCAGCCCTGATCGACCAGTGCGGACTCAAAGGCAAACAGATCGGGGGAGCCCAGGTCTCGGAAAAACACGCCGGTTTCATCATCAACCGCAATCAGGCTTCCAGCGGCGACGTAACGGCGTTGGTCGCGCACATACAAAAGGAAGTCTTCGATCAGACCTCCGTCGTTCTGGAATGTGAAATTGAAACGCTTTAACGTGCGAATTCTTCCTTGACCTGCTGCAGCAGCTGCGGATCCGAGGCCAGCTCGACCGCGCACATCGCCAGTGCGCTGGCGCCGTTTTCCAATCCGGCGCGGCCCTGTGGACTGATCGTCGCGGCCGCCATCTCGCGGGAATGACCGGTCACTTCACAACCGCAGATCTGAATATATCCGTGCAGCGCCGGACAGCGGTAGCTGACTGCGCCGATATCACTGGAACCGCCCGGCACCTCGTCGACCGGCTGGATCTCGCTTAACCCCAGTTCGGCATATTGCTTTTCCAGCAAACTGCACAGCGTATAATTGATTTTATTGTCTTCATACGGACATTCGTACATGCTTGTTTTCAGAGTTGTCCCCGCCATCTGGCACGCCCCCTCGGCGCACTGCACCGCCCGCTGCGACATCGCCTTAGCGACGGCCATCGTCGGCGCGCGGAAATAGTATTCCAGCGACGCATACGCCGGAATGACGTTGGCCGCTTCCCCGCCGTCCTTGACGATCCCGTGAATAAAGCTGCCCGGTTCCGTAAACTGCCGCAGCATGTTGATCGCGACAAACGTATTGACCGCGGCATCCAGCGCGCTCCGGCCTTCCTGCGGGTGGCAGGCGTGCGCGTTTTTGCCAAAGAATTCAAATTTCAGCGGCATCAGCGCATTGGTTCTGCCGCCCAGCCGGTTTTCCGTGCCGGGGTGGATCATCATCGCAGCGTCGAGATCGTCGAAACAGCCCTTCTCGGCCATCCGCACCTTGCCGCCGAAGTTTTCCTCTGCCGGCGTCCCGATCACCCGGACTTCCCCGCCCAGCTGATCGATCACCGCTTTATAAGCGCCGCCCGCCAGCACGCCGATCGCTGCGATCAGGTTGTGGCCGCACCCGTGGCCGACCTCCGGCAGCGCATCGTATTCGCAGAACGACGCGATCTTCGGTCCCGGCTGGCCGGAATCATACCGGCCGATGAAGCCGGTTGGAAGCAGATAGCTGCGCTCCACCGCAAACCCCAGCTGTTCCAGCTTTTCACATAACAGCGCCATCGATTCAAATTCCTGATCACCCAGTTCAGGATGCTCATACATCGCCTTGACCAGATCCATGCCTTCGTCAAGATGCTGCTTAACCCATACCTTGCATTGTTCTTTCATACCCATTCACCTCATGGTTAAAAATTTATCATGTTCCATCCGGTTTGTCACGTCTTTCCGCTTAAATCCGGCCGCAATTCCGGATTTCTTTTGCTTGCGTGCAGAGAAAAAGCAGAGCGCTGTTGCAAACGAACGCTCTGCTTCCTTCTTATTCGACAATCTCGCCGGC
>PVML01004614.1_pt1 | contig 12262 bp, 10 predicted proteins | sample 1853371 | NCBI WGS metagenome assembly PVML01 (sample SAMN08533508, study PRJNA380276) | Human gut metagenome, whole genome shotgun sequencing project. | isolation source: participant 1, chromium library | host: Homo sapiens | collected 2017 | reverse complement strand
GCGCTTCTATGCCATCAAGCTGTTTGAGCGGGATGACAAGATTGGGGCCCAGATGGGAGGCCGCCAACAAGGCAGTGGAGCTTGCAAGGGACAGCAGAGCATCTGTACCGGTACACAAATTCTGCGCCGATGTGGAGGCGGCTCTGGAGGAAATCGAACAATGCATCGGAGGAAATGTGCCTGAGGCGCAGAGGCGCTTCTATGCCATCAAGCTGTTTGAGCGGGATGACAAGATTGGGGCCCAGATGACCATGGTTCCGGATGTGGGAAGCATCACAGCGCGCATGGAGGAGGCCATGGACGATGACGCTGAGAGTATCATCACAAATGAGCGCTATACCTACATTACATCCATTATTGGCAGGTGTTATACAAAAAAGAGCAGAGAGAAGATGAGCGTCTCCGATAAAATTGACCATATCGTCACCAACCGTTTCCTGGCTCTGCCTATATTTGCGGCGGTCATGTGGGTTGTCTACTATGTTTCAGTTACCACAGTGGGAACCTGGGCCACTGACTGGGCTAACGACGGAGTGTTTGGGGAAGGCTGGAGTCTGTTTGGCTTGGAAGTGCCGGGCATACCTGTTGTTGTGGAGGGATTCCTCGCCGCGGTGGGCTGTGCTGACTGGCTCTCCAGCCTGATATTAGATGGTATTGTGGCTGGCGTGGGCGCTGTGCTTGGCTTTGTGCCCCAGATGCTGGTGCTGTTTATTTTTCTTGCGTTTCTTGAATCCTGCGGTTACATGGCCAGGGTGGCGTTTATCATGGACAGAATTTTCCGGAAATTCGGATTGTCAGGAAAGTCCTTTATTCCCATGCTGATTGGAACCGGCTGCGGTGTTCCCGGCATCATGGCTTCCCGTACCATTGAGAATGACAGGGACCGCAAAATGACCATCATGACCACCACCTTTATTCCATGCGGAGCAAAGCTTCCTATTATTGCACTGTTTGCGGGAGCCCTGTTCGGAGGCGCTTCCTGGGTAGCACCCAGCGCCTACTTCGTAGGAATTGCAGCCATTATCTGCTCCGGCATCATCTTAAAGAAAACAAAAATGTTTGCAGGGGATCCGGCGCCGTTTGTAATGGAGCTTCCTGCTTACCACCTTCCAACTGTGTCGAATGTTCTGCGCAGCATGTGGGAGAGAGGCTGGTCCTTTATCAAGAAGGCAGGAACCGTAATCCTGCTGTCCACTATTTTTATTTGGTTTACATCCAGCTTTGGGTTTGTGGACGGACATTTTGGTATGGTGGAAGATTTGTCGGATGGAATTCTGGCGTCAATCGGTCAGGCCATTGCCTGGATATTCGCTCCTCTGGGATGGGGGAACTGGCAGGCAGCTGTGGCGGCCATCACGGGCCTGGTTGCAAAGGAAAACGTAGTTGGCACCTTCGGCATTCTCTATGGTTTTGCGGAAGTGGCTGAGGACGGATCAGAAATCTGGGGAACACTGGCCCAGAGCTTTACAGCCGTCAGCGCATATTCCTTCCTGGTGTTCAATCTGCTGTGCGCCCCCTGTTTTGCTGCCATAGGCGCCATCAAGCGTGAGATGAACAATGCAAGGTGGACCTGGTTTGCAATCGGTTATCAGACCATACTTGCATATGTGGTGGCACTGTGCATATACCAGTTTGGCAGATGGTTTACAGAAGGAACCTTTGGAGTCGGAACCGTTGCGGCAATTGGGGCCGTGGCCGTATTCATCTATCTGTTAGTAAGGCCTTATAAAGAGGGCAGTTCTCTTAATGTGAATGTAAAGGCCAAGACAGCATCATAACAGCCCTGCATACTCTTTTGTGCCTGATAAGGATTGTTTACATATAATTAGGAGGATAAAGGAATGATCGATTGTTTTAAATGTAAAAAAATGGGCCTTTTTTTAGGCGGCGTCCTGTTTGGAACAGCAGGTGTGAAGATTCTGGGAAGCGATGATGCCAAAAAGTTATATATCAACTGCCTGGCTGCCGGATTAAGGGCTAAAGACTGTGTGATGACCACCGCCTCCAATATCCAGGAGAACGCTGAGGATATTCTGGCAGAGGCCAGGGAAATCAATGCACAGCGCTGTCAGGAGGTATTTGAGGATGAAAGCAGGGAGGAGGCCCCTGAGCATACCTCAGAATATTTGAAGGAAGATGAGACAGCTTCTGCTGATACGGTTACAGCGTAATGTATAATCCGCCTGGGGAAGAAATCTCCGGGCGGTAATTTTTTCATTTACTCTGAAAATGTGTCCAGGACAGTTGAGAATAGGAGCTTGAAACAATGAAGTTTGTAATTAGACATGAGATAAGGGGAAGGGTCAGGGTTCATATTTATCAGAAGGATATGAGCATACGGCAGGCTGATTTGCTGCATTATTATCTCTGCACCCTTCCCGGAGTAAAAAATGTCAGGGTATATGAGAGAACAGCGGATGCCGCTGTGGTGTATGAAGGCAGCCGCAGGTGCATACTGGAGGGAATACAGAGGTTTTCTTATGATAGTGAGCGGATGGAAGAGCTGGTGCCGAAGAACAGCGGAAGGGCCCTGAACCGCGAATACAAGGAGAAGCTGGTCCGGAAAGTGGTGGTCAGGGCATTTGCCAAATCCTTTCTGCCGGCTTCTGTCAGAGCCGTCTATACGGCCGCCCACTCCGTCAGGTACCTGCTAAAGGGAGTCCGCTGTCTGCTCAGGGGCAAGCTGGAGGTGGAGGTTTTGGATGCCGCAGCGATTGCCGTGTCTGTCCTGAGACGGGATTTCGACACGGCGGGTTCTGTTATGTTCCTTCTGGGGATTGGGGAACTTCTGGAAGAATGGACCCGCAAAAAGTCAGTGGGCGACCTTGCCAGGAGCATGTCCTTAAACATTGCCGGGGTATGGCAGAATGTGGATGGGACAGAGGTCCTGGTTCCTGTTTCAAAAATCAGGGAGGGAGACCTGGTAACGGTCCATATGGGAAATGTGATTCCTCTGGACGGAGTGGTCGCTTCCGGGGACGCCATGGTGAACCAGGCTTCCATGACGGGGGAATCAGCGCCTGTCAGGAAGGAGGAGGGCTCCTACGTGTATGCGGGAACAGCCGTAGAGGAGGGAGAGATTACCATGCGGGTGAGAACGGCTGCGGGCGACACCAGGTTTGAACGGATTGTGACCATGATTGAGGAGTCGGAGCAGCTTAAGTCCACGGCTGAGGGAAAGGCAGCCACCCTGGCGGACGCGTTGGTTCCCTGGAGTCTGGGCGGAACCATCCTTACGTGGCTGCTGACCCGCAATGTGACAAAGGCCCTGTCCATCCTGATGGTGGATTTTTCCTGCGCGCTGAAGCTGGCTATGCCCCTGTCTGTGCTCTCGGCCATGCGCGAGGCCGGCAGCTGCCATATTACGGTAAAAGGAGGCAGGTATATGGAGGCAGTGGCTGCTGCCGACACCATTATCTTTGACAAGACAGGAACCCTGACAAAGGCCAGGCCCCAGGTGGCGGATGTGGTGGTATTCAATGACATGGGAAAGGAAGAGCTGCTGCGCATTGCTGCCTGCCTGGAGGAGCATTTCCCCCACTCCATGGCTAAGGCTGTGGTAAATGAGGCAGTGAAGCGGGGGCTGGTCCACAAGGAGATGCATTCCAGGGTGGATTATATTGTAGCACACGGCATTGCCACCTATGTGGGAGATGAAAGGGTGGTGATTGGAAGCTATCACTTTGTGTTTGAAGATGAGGGATGCAGGATACCGGAGGATAAGAGAACGGTATTTGACAGCCTTCCCGTGGAATATTCCCACCTCTACCTGGCCATCGGAGGAAGCCTGGCAGCCGTTATCTGCATTGAGGACCCTCTGAGGGATGAGGCGGATGCGGTCATCGCGGCCCTTCACAGGCAGGGAATCACCAAGATTGTCATGATGACAGGAGACAGTGAGCGCACGGCCGCTGCTATTGCCGGACGGGTGGGAGTGGACGAGTATTATTCGGAGGTCCTTCCCGAGGACAAGGCCCGGTTCGTGGACGAAGAAAAGAAAAAGGGCCGCAAGGTTATTATGATTGGCGACGGAATCAATGATTCGCCGGCCCTGTCGGCTGCTGACGCGGGAATTGCCATCAGCGAAGGGGCTGAGATTGCCAGGGAGATAGCAGATATCACCATCTCGGAGGACAACCTGTTCCAACTGGTGACACTGAGGGCTATCAGCCGGGCACTCATGGACCGGATTGACCGGAACTACCGGTTTGTTATCGGATTCAACCTGGGTCTTATTCTTCTGGGAGTGGGAGGCGTCATAACCCCGGCCGCATCAGCTATGCTCCACAATACATCCACTCTGGCTATCAGTTTAAAGAGCATGACCAATCTTCTGGATTGATTTTTGAAGGCGCGTACAGAAAAAAAATAAAATCCCCCTTCCTGTATTTTACAATTATTTTGGGAATGGAAGAGAGTAAATGGACATATGTTTATTTTCTGTCATTTATTGTGAAAAAAATTGTGCCGTATGCATAAAAAAACGGTATGTTTTTTGTGAAAAAGAAATAAACTGAACATAATTCTATTGCTTTTTTCTATGTTTGATGTTAAAATATAAACAAAGTTAATGACAGACCGGTTGATGAATTCGGGAGAGATTACCGCCAGGTAACGCCGAAGGGGATGCGCAAACTCTCAGGCAAAAGAATCGAATTCGGACGGGACTCTGGAGAAGGTCACTAAAATGTGAATACCGATGAAGCAACCGGCGGCATAGCAGCAACCGCGTCAGGGAAACTTTCAGGTAAAAGGACAGAGGCAGACATCTACGCTACGTTTATGTCTGTCTCTGTTTTTTTGCAATTTTGGGGACTTCTTCGTTACCTGCATTGCGAAAACTCTACCAAGGATATACCTTAGCTTAAGAGCTATCACAGCGGTAACGGCGGTCTGTGGTGGAAAGCGGCCAAGCATATCTGCGGAGAGCAAAAAAAAGGAGGAACGTAGATTTATGACAATTATTACGGGGTTAGGATTACTATTATTGACGCTGGCAGCTTTCTCACTTTTCAGTATGAAGGCGCCCAAAGGTTCAGCGGCCATGTCGGGAATGGCCAATGCAGCAGTTGCAACTTTCCTTGTGGAGGCTGTCCACAGGTACATATCCGGAGATTTGCTTCACCTGGCATTCCTTGGGGAAACGGGCACCATATCGGGCAACATGGGCGGCGTGGCAGCGGCAATTATGGTACCGATAGGCATGGGAGTGAATCCCGTATTTGCAGTAGTTGCCGGTGTTGCTCTGGGAGGATACGGCATCCTTCCGGGATTTATCGCAGGATATGCAATTGGCTTCATTGCGCCGTTTATTGAGAAACACCTTCCGCCGGGCCTGGATTCCGTGCTGGGTGCTCTCATGATTGCACCGATTGCCAGATTCATCGCCTTCCTGGTGGATCCGGCTGTGAATGCAGCCCTGGCGCACATCGGCGGCATGATTTCGGCAGCTACAGAGCAGTCGCCCATTCTCATGGGACTTCTGCTGGGAGGGGTTATCAAGATGATTTGTACGTCTCCCCTCAGTTCCATGGCTCTTACCGCCATGCTGGGACTTACAGGACTGCCCATGGGTATTGCAGCTATTGCCTGCTTCGGCGGTTCCTTTACCAATGGTGTCATCTTTAAAATGCTCCACTTCGGGGATAACAGCAACGTGGCAGCTGTTATGATGGAGCCGCTGACACAGGCCCATATCATAACAAAGCATCCCATACCAATTTATTGTTCCAACTTTTTCGGGGGAGGCTTTTCGGGAGTGGCCGCCGCATTCCTGGGCATTATCAACAATGCCCCGGGAACAGCATCTCCCATACCCGGACTGCTGGCGCCCTTTGCCTTCAATCCGCCGTTAAAGGTACTTATGGCGCTGCTGCTGGCTGCCATCAGCGGTACCCTGGCTGGAATCGTGGGAGCCATAGTATTTAAGAAGAAGTATGATATGAAGCCGGAATTATCCGTCATTAATTCGTTTGAGGAGTAATAACGCAGCATGGGAACAGCCAGATGGGGAAACTTGTCTGGCTGTTCTTTTTATGTTTTTCGAAATAAACAATATTAATAATAATTATCAATATTGTTTATTGACAAAAGGGATTAGTTCTGGTAAAATATGAGTAAATTAGACAAAACTAACAACCGGGCAGCAGGCAATGGATTTCTGTTTCAAGGGTAACGGGATAGAAGGCAAGGCAGCAGTAAACCATCACAAAGACCAGGAGGAAACAATATGTCATTAATAGGAAAAGAAATCAGCGATTTTACAGTACAGGCCTATGCAGGCGGAGCGTTCAGGGAAGTGAAGAAATCAGATGTTTTAGGGAAGTGGGCTGTATTTTTCTTTTATCCCGCGGATTTTACATTTGTTTGCCCCACTGAGCTGGAGGACCTGGCGGATAAGTATGAGGACTTCAAGTCAGCCGGCTGCGAGATATACAGCGTATCCTGCGACAGCCATTTTGTCCACAAGGCATGGCATGACGCATCAAGGACCATACAGAAAATCAAGTATCCCATGCTGGCGGATCCCACGGGCAGTCTGGCCAGGGATTTCGATGTGATGATAGAGGCTGACGGAATGGCTGAAAGAGGAAGCTTTATCTTGAATCCGGAAGGAAAGATTGTTGCCTGCGAGGTAATCGCGGGAAATGTGGGCAGGAATGCGGACGAGCTGTTCAGACGTGTTCAGGCATCCCAGTTTGTGGCGGAGCACGGTGATCAGGTATGCCCGGCAAAATGGCAGCCGGGAGCAGATACTTTAAAACCGAGCCTGGAGCTGGTGGGGCTCTTATAAGCCGCCCTCTACAATATGGCAGGTCCCGGACAGATGGTGGATGAAGGGCTGAGAAAGTACGCTGCATTCATTGGTTTTGAGAAGTTTTTTCAAAAAAACATATAAAATGGTTTAATGAGAAAAGGTATCGGTTATATGTATTGACGGATGCCTTTTTTTGTACCATAATAACCATGTTATATAACAGTGTTATAATGATATGGGAAAAGGTTGGAGTGATTGTCATGGAGGACAGGTACAACGGTACGGTTACTGCCATATTGGAGGCAGGAAAGAAGGAATTTCTCACATATGGATATGAGAAAGCGTCGCTCAGGAGAATCGCAAAGGAGGCATCGGTGACAACCGGAGCCATATACGGAACTGCTGGATCTGTACCGTAAAGAGCACAGGGACTTTGCTGCGCTGCCGCCTGAACAGCAGCCAGCCAGGCTGAATGAGATTACAGAGCAGTACATACCCTGGATGGTGAATTATATCTATGATCATTTTGAGGTGTTCAAGCTGCTTCTTTGCTGCGGCGCCCAGGAAGCCAGGGACCGTTATTTTGACAGGCTGGCCGCGGTGGAGGAGCAGTCCTGCCGGGATTTTATAAAAGCTATGGAATCTTTGGGACATTCGGCTGAAGGAATGAGCAACACACTGATTCATATTCTGTGCAGGTCCTTTTTCCAGCAGCTCCATGAATTTGTGTCCCACGACCTGCCGAGAGAACAGGCAATTACCTGTGCTGTCACATTAAGCCGTTTTCAGCATGCGGGCTGGGTGCGAATCATGGAGTTGGGTGAGTAAGAGATGAGACTTGAGGGCGGAAAGCCGGAAGGCAGAAGCCTGACAGCCTTATTTTTAAAACAATGAGTTAGTTGAAACTAACGAAAAGGAGGATGAAAAAGTGGATGGCAGCAGGAAACATATTATGACACGGCTTCCCGATACAGGTAAGGTGACTCTGATGACCTTTGCAGGGAAGTATAAATACCTTACAGTGACAGGATGCATTCTGTCAGGTATCAGCGCGGTTATAGCGCTGGTGCCGTATCTGTGCATGTGGAAGGTGATAAAGCTGGCGGTCCTGAACTGGCCGGCGGAACGCTGGTTTACTGGGGGTGGATGGCGGTGGCTTCCTCACTTCTGAGCATGCTTATCTATTTTGGGGCTCTTATGTGTACCCATCTTTCGGCCTTCCGGACAGCCAGAAATATGAAGACGGCTGCCCTTCACCACCTGGCAGAGCTGCCCATTGGCTATTTGAGGGGGACCGGAAGCGGAAAACTGCGCCGTATCATTGACGACGGGGCAGGACAGACAGAGACTTATCTGGCCCATCAGTTACCGGATTTGGCGGGAGCATTGGTGACGCCGGCGGCAGTGCTGGTACTTCTTCTGGTGTTTGACTGGAGATTTGGCCTTATCAGCCTCATTCCCATGGCGGTGGGTACATTTTTCCTCAGCAGGATGATGGGGACGGGAATGGCAGAGTGCATGAAGCAGTACCAGAATGCCCTGGAGGACATGAACAGCGAGGCCGTGGAGTATGTGCGCGGAATCCCTGTGGTAAAGACATTCCAGCAGAGCATTTTTTCCTTTAAGAGCTTTCATGATTCCATCATTCGCTATAAGAACTGGGCTGTGAATTATACCCTGTCCCTCAGAATTCCCATGTGCTGTTATTCGGTCAGCATCAACAGCATATTTGCCGTTCTCATACCTGCGGGCCTTCTTCTGGCAGGGGATGCGGCGGGCGGGCAGGGTTTTGTGACCATGGCCCTGGATCTGGTTTTCTATATCCTGTTTACACCTGTCTGCGTGACCATGATGGACAAAATCATGTGGACCAGTGAAAATACCATGGCTGCCAATGACGCGCTGGAGCGAATATTGAATGTTATCAGAGAGAAGCCTCTTTCTGAGCCCGCAGCTCCCAGGAAGCCTGAAAATCACAGGATTGAGATTAAGGACGTCTCGTTTTCCTATAACAAGGACGGTGTAAACGCTCTGGAGCATGTGTCTCTTACTGTGCCGCAGGGAGCCACCACAGCTATTGTAGGGGCTTCCGGAAGCGGCAAGACTACTCTGGTCAGCCTGATTCCAAGGTTTTTTGATGTGGACCAGGGAAGCATTTGTATCGGCGGTGTGGATGTGAGGGAGATGGAGACAAAAGAACTGATGAAGAGGGTCAGCTTTGTATTCCAGGACAGCCATCTATTTAAGGACAGTCTGATGAACAACATACGGGCGGCAAAACCGGAGGCAGATAAGGAGGAAGTCATGGGGGCCGTGAAGGCAGCCAGATGTGAGGACATTATTAAGAAGATGCCCCAGGGTCTGGATACGGTGGTTGGAACCAAAGGGGTGTACCTGTCGGGCGGTGAAATGCAGAGAATTGCACTGGCCAGAGCAATCTTAAAGGACGCTCCCATTGTGCTCCTGGACGAGGCCACGGCATTTGCCGACCCTGACAATGAATATCTGATTCAGCTGGCCTTTGAGAAGCTGGTGGAGGGCAAGACCGTGATAATGATCGCCCACAGGCTGTCTACGGTGTGCCGGGCTCACCGTATCTTCGTGATGGAGAAAGGCCGTGTGGCTGAACAGGGAAGCCATGATGAACTTTTGAAGGCCAGGGGGCTGTATGCAAAAATGTGGAAGGATTATCAGACATCAGCAGAGTGGAAGGTAGGTGGAAAGGCATGAGCAAGTATCTGCAGAAAAAATTCGCCTTGAGCGAACAGGGAGGAAGGGATCTGACAAAGGCCATATTTTCCTGTGCTCTCACCAATATGGGGCTGATATTCCCCATGGGCATTCTGTTCCTCTTTATGGAACGGCTTCTGGGCCCGTTGGTGGGGATTCAGGCTCCTTCCCTGGGAATGGCCGGGTATGTGGCAGCTTGCATTGTACTGCTGGTTATAATATTCATTTTCTGGAGAATCCAGTATGACGCCACCTTTGTGGCATCCTATACGGAAAGCGCCAATATGCGTATTCGTCTGGCGGAGAGGCTCAGAACCCTGCCCATGTCTTTTTTTGGAAAACGGGATCTGGCGGATTTGACCACCACCATTATGGCGGACAGCGCGTTTATTGAAAAGGCATTTTCCCATTTTATTCCTGAATTCATAGGGGCCTTCCTATCCACGGCGATCATAGGAGTGTGTCTTATGGCGGCTGACTGGCGGATGGGGCTGGCTGTGCTGTGGGTGGTTCCCATATCCTTTCTTCTGGCAGCAGGTACAAGACCCATGGTGGACCAGGTGGAGCGCAGGCAGAAGGGAAAGAAAATCGCTGCTTCGGACGGAATCCAGGAGTGCATTGAGAATATCCAGGACATCAGGGCCAACAACCAGCAGGAGGAGTATCTGAGGGGGCTGGACCAGAAGATTCTGAACGTGGAATCCATCACCATACGTCTGGAACTGTTAAACGGCACCATGGTCACAGCGTCCCAGATGTTCCTGAAAGTCGGCATGGCTACCACGGTACTGGCGGGAGCAGCTCTTCTGTCATCCCATTCCATCGGCTTTATGATGTTCCTCATGTTTATGGTGGCGTCCACCAGGCTGTACGGACCTCTTACCGGCTGTCTGCAGAACCTGTCGGCTGTGTACTCTGCTTTACTGGTGGTGGAACGGATGAAGGGGATTGAGGAGCAGCCTGTTCAGCAGGGAAGCTGCGTACGATGGATATGATATTGTATTTGACCATGTGGGATTTTCCTATAAAGAGGGGAAACAGGTTTTAAAGGATGTGTCATTTACAGCAAGACAGGGACAGGTGACAGCTCTGGTAGGGCCCTCGGGAGGCGGAAAATCCACCAGTGCAAAGCTGGCTGCCAGGTTCTGGGATATTGACAGAGGAAAGATTACGCTGGGAGGTACGGATATCAGCGGGATAGAGCCGGAGACCCTGCTTAGAAGCTTTTCCATTGTATTCCAGGATGTGGTCCTGTTTAACAATACCATCATGGAGAACATCCGTCTGGGACGCAAAGACGCATCTGACCAGGAGGTGATGGAAGCGGCCAGGGCTGCCCAGTGTGAGGAATTTATTCATCGTCTTCCAAACGGATATGAGACCCGGATTGGGGAAAATGGTTCTGCCTTATCCGGCGGGGAACGGCAGCGGCTGTCCATTGCCAGGGCCCTTTTAAAGAATGCCCCTGTGATTCTCATGGATGAGGCCACGGCGTCTCTGGATGTGGAAAATGAGACTCTGGTACAGCAGGCCATATCCAATCTGGTCAAGAATAAGACTGTGCTGATTATTGCGCACCGGATGAGGACTGTGGCAGGCGCAGACCGGATTGTGGTGCTAAAGGATGGTTATGTGGCGGAGCAGGGTACGCCGGAGGAACTGTTGGAGAAGAAAGGGATATACCATCACATGGCAGAACTTCAGGGTAAGAGCCTGAACTGGAGTCTGTAAGCAGATGGTGAGAGGAAAGCCGCCGGGAATGGATGGAGTCCCGGCGGTGTTTTTTACATTTATGCAAATTTCATGATGTTTTTTGAATATATTTTCGGGTGTTCATAGTCTGCCAGATTAACCTGGCTCCCATGCCCGCCAAGTATTCGGTGCGGTCCAGCAAAACTTCGGAATTAGGATACTCTTCCTCTAATACTTGGGACAGAGCAAGGGCCATTGTTCCCCTTCCGCCAATTACAATTTTAAAACCGTGATTAAAGATGATTGCCTTGGAACCTCTCAGAGCCTCCAGGTCTAGGGTAAGGACTGTTCCAAGGAGGTAGCTGCCTAATTGCTGTGGAGAAAGTTCACAGAACAAGTGAAGGACCCTGGTCAGAAATGCAGCTCTTCCTATACCTAATTCACAGCTGTTTTTATATCCGTTCAGGAGCCAATGCCTGTCCAGTTCAGACTCATCCAAAAAACTGCAATTGACAGAGGCTGCCAGTATTGTATTTTGAGTGAGGGACGAGAGTATTTCACCGCTCATTGAAGTCATGCATCCGGTAATCCGGCTCTGCTCATCCACCGATATATATTTGTTGTGGGAGCCAGGAAGAATGAGCAGCATAGGACTGCCGGTGTGATGGAGCCTTAATAAGGCCATACTTTCCGTTTCTTCTCCGCGCATCATATCCATCTGGTCTATGGATTCAAAATCCAGATGGTTTACGTGATTTTTTACTCCGGGAATAAAATGAATGGGTACAGGACTCACTTCAGGAAGCAATATGGTTTGTATGCCCTCAGACAATTCTTTTAATCCGGCGGGTGTACTTAAATGAGGCAATTCGTATAGTCCTGAGGAACAGGTAATCATGCCGCATGCCAGGATATATTCCACATCTCTCCAGGAATGGCCTGAGGATGTTAATACCTGTTCCAGATTGTGTTTAAGCTGAACCTTTAAAGTATCATTTCCGTGTTCCATAGCGCCATTGCGCGCTCCAATATTGCATTTGCAGCTGGCAATGACCCTTGCCTCCTGGTCCCAAATCAGACAGC
>PVML01000302.1_pt1 | contig 12349 bp, 9 predicted proteins | sample 1853371 | NCBI WGS metagenome assembly PVML01 (sample SAMN08533508, study PRJNA380276) | Human gut metagenome, whole genome shotgun sequencing project. | isolation source: participant 1, chromium library | host: Homo sapiens | collected 2017 | reverse complement strand
TCATTTGGCACCTTTTCGGCTTTTTTCAGAAACAGCTGCTCTTTCTCTGCTTCCGCAGCGGCTCTTGCCTCAAACTGCATCTGCCGGGATTTTTCTATTTCATCTGTCTCGGACTTATCTGCGGCTGCTCCTTCGCTGCTTTTTGCTGTTTTTCCCGCTTTTTCCGGTTCGCTGCCGGCAAAAGCAGTCATTTTCGGGTTTCCGGTATTTTCTCGGAATTTCCATACCAGATACAAGGCTGCGGCTATGCCCAAAACGCCGACTGCCGTCACTCCGATGCCGATACCCCATTCGATGTTGCGCCACATTCCCCATTCGAATTCACTGGCCCATTTCCGCAGAAGCTTTCCGCACAAAATCAGTACCATAGAAAGATCGGTAAGCATCCACAGCAGGATGCGTTTTTCAGTTTCCGTCAATTTTTTCAATTTTGTATCCAATTCCCCACACCACCTTTAAATATTTTGGATTTTTCGGCGTAATTTCGATTTTCTCACGAATGCGCCGGATATGAACCATGACGGTATTTTCTACGCTGTAAGCATCCTCCTGCCAGACCTGGCTGTAGATTTCTTCGGCTGAGAATACATAGCCGGGATGCTCCATCAGAAGCTCCATAATTTTGTACTCGGTTGCGGTCAGGCGGATAGGGTCACCGTCCACCAGGAGTTCTTTGGTGTTTCGGTTCAGCAGCAGACCGCCGTTTTTCAGGATGTCCTGGCTTTGTGTGGTTCCGTTTGCGGCGCCTAAGGAGAAGTAACGGCGGAGCTGGGATTTAACACGGGCCATGAGTTCGGCGGTATTATACGGCTTTGTCACGTAATCATCGGCGCCCATAGAAAGTCCGATGACTTTATCGCTCTCTTCGGTTTTCGCGGAAAGCATGATAATCGGAATGTTGTTTTTTTCTCTTATTTTCATCAGGGCGGAAAGGCCGTTCATCTTGGGCATCATGACATCGAGCAGGATCAGATGGATCTGTTCGGTCATGAGGATGTCGAGTGCCTCCATGCCGTTGTAGGCTTTTTTTACCCTGTAGCCTTCCAGTTCTAATAGTTTGCCGAGAGATCTTACGATTTCCCGGTCGTCGTCTACGACTAATATGTTGTATTGGCTCATCTCGTTTTTCCCCTCTTGGTTCTATGGTGTTTATCATAGCAGAAAAAACGGAGATTCTTTGGATAAAAAACTGACATTTTTCTTAAAATGTAATCCCCCATTACGTTTTCCTGCTTTTTTTACAAAAAAAACACTGATTGGTAGAGTTGTAAGCTGGTGTAAAAAATAAAAACAAATGCATATAAATTAGTAAAAATGCCTGCCATAGCACCTGGAAATGTGGAAAAAGATAAAAAAAGTCAATATAAATGGACAAAATACACAATATCAAACGGGGATTTTATTTGATATAGTGTAAATATCACAAATAAGCAAAGAAAATGCGTAATAAAAACGCACAAAACAACGGAAAGGATGGGGAGTATGGCGAAGGAAAAAATGAAAAAGAAAAAAGGGCAGAAAATCGCCCCCGCAATTTTATGGAAACAGCGCTGGCTGCTTGTGATGTCAGTACCATTTGTAATCTGGCTGATTATCTTCAAGTACATTCCGCTGTGGGGATGGACCATGGCATTTCAGGAGGTAAAACCGGCAACGTTCGCACTTCCGATCTGGGAGAGAACCTGGGTTGGATTTAAGAACTTTACAGATGCATTTAAAGACCGTCTGTTCACACAGACATTAATCAACACATTGGGAGTAAGCTTCCTTGACATCGCGGTTGGAACGATCGCAGCAATTGCATTTGCGGTTCTTCTGAACGAGATGTTCTTTATGAAGTTCAAAAAAGTAACGCAGACCATTTCTTATCTGCCGCACTTTGTATCCTGGGTTATCATTGCAAGTATTGCAAAGAATATTTTCAACGACGGCGGTGTTGTTGACAGTATCTTCGGCAAGAACCTGCACCTGATGAGTTCCAACTCACCGCTTATCTGGGTAACCATTATCCTGATTAACTGCTGGAAAGAGGTTGGCTGGAACGCAATTATTTATCTGTCCGCCATGGCAGGTATTGATCCTGGTCTTTACGAGGCCGCTGATATGGACGGTGCAAGCCGTCTGCAGAAGATCTGGCACATCACTCTGCCGGGTATCCGACCGACCATCATCGTACTGCTGATTATGAGCATCGGTGGCGCCCTGAACGTAGGTATGGAGCGTCAGATGCTTCTTAGTAACCCGCTGGTTGAGGATCACACGATGGTACTTTCCTGGTTCTCTTATAAGAGAGGTATCGGAAACAGCAACTACGGTCTTGGTACCGCAATCGGTGTATTCCAGTCTGCAGTCAGCGTTACCCTGCTGCTGATCGCCAATAAGATTGCCGGTCTGGTAGGCGAAGATAAACTTATGTAGGAGGACGCGAATATGAACAAGAAAGCAAAAAAATTTGACTACGTACTGGCGGTAATCTTCGTATTCCTCGTCATCATCACCATTTATCCGTTCCTGAACGTACTGGCGATTTCGTTCAACGATTCTACGGATACCATTAAGAATGTAAACTTCATCATTCCGAGAAAGTTTACATTAAGCAACTATAAATATGTATTTAAAGACGGCGGCATTGCAATGCCGGCTGTGATTTCTGTAACAAGAACCATCATCGGAACAATCGTAGGTATTGTATGTACCTCGATGGTTGCTTACACATTAAGCCGCAGAGACTTCGTACTCCGCAAACCATTCCAGCTTCTGTTCGTTATTACCATGTATGTCAGTGGCGGAATGATTCCGGAATACCTTCTGATTATCCGTACCTTAAAGCTGGGCAATAACTTCATGGTATACATTCTGCCTGGTCTGATGTGGGTTTATAATATGATTCTGGTTCGCTCTTATATCGACGGACTGCCGATGGCTCTGCAGGAGGCAGCAAAGCTCGACGGAGCAAACGATTTTCAGATCTGGTATAAAGTCGTTATGCCGCTTTGTAAACCGGTTATCGCAACCGTAGGCCTGTACTATGCAGTAGGACAGTGGAACTCCTTCATGGATACTTACCTGTATGCGAAAAAACTCCCGACTCTGCAGTACAAACTGTATGAGATTATGAACCAGGCGACCATGAAAATGGACGTTCATGCAGGAACCAATGTACAGACGGCCGTAACACCAATGTCCGTACGTATGGCCGTAACGATTGTAGCAACTGTGCCGATCGTTATTGTATATCCGTTCCTTCAGAAATACTTTATCGGCGGTATGACACTTGGTTCTGTTAAAGACTGATAAAAAACAGTATTAAAAAATTTTTAGAAAAAGATGATGTTTATTCCTGCCAGGCGAAAGAAAGAGTGCAGGATGACATAAACCATTTTAAGGAGGGCTTTTATGAAAAGAAAAGTAGTATCACTCATGTTAGTATCTGCTATGGTGGCCGGAATGCTCGCAGGATGCGGTTCCGACAGTGGCAGCAGCAAGGGAGGGTCCAGCACAGAGACTGGATCAGCGGCAGAGGCAAGTTCTTCAGGCGAGACAGCAGATGATGCAGATGACAAATCTCCGATTACCTTTGAGTATTTTAACGCTGATGGTAAAAACGGCAACTGGGATAACCCGGTAGCAAAAGCAATCACAGAGGCAACAGGTGTTACACTTGATGTTTCCTATCCGGTAGCATCCCAGGGTGATGCAAAAGAAGATGTTGCGCTGATGATCGCAAATGATGAGTATCCGGACATGATTTATGCAAAAGGCTCAGCAACGGATTTGTATCAGGCAGGCGCGCTGATTGATATGACAGACCTGATTGAAAAATATGGTCCAAACATCAAAAAAATGTACGGAGCAGAGATGGAAAAACTGAAATGGAGCCAGGATGATCCTGGAATCTATCAGCTTTCCTACGCAGGTGTAAACCAGAAAACCCTGACAACAGGCGGAAGCTGCCAGATTCAGTGGGCTGCATTAAAAGAAAACGATTATAAATATCCGAAGACACTGGATGAGTATGAAAAAATGATCAAGAGCTATCTTGCAGCACATCCAAAAACAGAAGATGGTCTGGATATGATCGGTATCACCATGAGTGCTTCTGACTGGCACTGGATGATTACCCTTGGAAACCCGGCAGGACTGATCGCTGATGCATCCCCGGATAATGGACAGTGGATCATTGACGACGAGTACAACGTACATTACAAACATGTAACAGATGAAGAGAAAGAATACTTCAAATGGCTGTGCCGTATGTACAACGAAGGTATCCTGGATCCGAACTTTGCAACGCAGACAGATGATGACTATATTGCAAAAGTTGCCAGCGGCCGTGTTGTTGCTATCACCGATGCTGAATGGCATTACAGCCAGTGCGAAGCTACTCTGGTAGCAGATGGAAAAGTAGATCAGACTTATGTTGGACTTCCTGTAACCTTAAGAGAAGATCAGGTAGAAAAAGCCCTTCTGTATCAGGGAACTACCGTTGGCTGGGGTATTGGAATTACCAAGAGCTGTGAAGATCCGGTTCGTGCCATCAAATTCCTTGACTATCTGTGCTCCGATGAAGGACAGATCCTGTATCACTGGGGTATCGAAGGCGAGAACTACTTCCTTGATGATGATGGACAGCCATATCGTACTGACGAAGAAGTAGCAAAAGCTCAGTCTGATCCGGATTATGCAAAGAACACCGGTATTGACAACTACACTGGATTCCCGATCTACGGAACAGGTTCCTACTCTGAAGACGGATTCCCATACACTCCAACTACAAAAGAGTCTGTTATTGCAAACTACAATACAGCAGAAAAAGAAGGATGCGAAGCGATGGGATTTGAAATGCTGACCGACATGTTTGCACAGCCGGAGGAGTTTGACCTTCTTCCATACTCTGCACTGTGGGCATATCAGCAGCCACAGGAACTGGCTGAGAAACAGACTATTCTGGATGAAATTGCATGGCCAGGACTGGTTAAGTGCGTAACTGGTACCGAAGATGAGTTTGATGCAAACTGGGAGAGCATGGTACAGGAGCTGACAGACAATGGTCTGGCAGATGCAGAAGAAGCTATGACAGAGTTCCTTGCTACCAAACTTGTTGATGTAGAGTAAGTAAAGCAAAAACATAAAAACATAAGGTTTTGCCGTTGAACGGAAGGCGGCACAAAAACATGGTCTGATATTATTAAATGTCAGGCCATGTTTTAAAATACAGCGACAGTAATGGGAAATGTGAAACATTGTAAAAAGATAACAGTATATGGAAAATCTGCAAACAATTTCATGAGACAAAATCATCGGGAGGTTTTTGAAAAATGACAGAAAAGAGGGAGTTTCAGGTAAACAAAAACACACCGTTCTGGGATGCATCACTGACGGATCAGGAAAGAATCGACTGGCTGTTAAAAGAAATGACGGTCGAAGAAAAACTGGGATACCTCGCCAGCTCTTCCCCGGATCTGCCGCGCCTTGGCATTCCGGGCGTCTCTGTGGGCGGTGAGGCGGCACACGGCGTTGAGGGCAGAAACGATCAGAACGGTCTTGGAAAACCGGATGTGACAACATCCTTCCCACAGCCGATCGGTATGAGTGCATCCTGGGATCCGGAGCTGATCAGACAGGCCGGTGAAATAACAGGAACCGAGGCGCGCGTCGTATGGCACCGCCATGAGAGCCATGGACTCAGCAGATGGGCTCCGACCGTTGATCTTGAGCGCGATCCGAGATGGGGAAGAAACGAAGAAGGTTACGGAGAGGATCCTGTGCTGACCGGAAAAATGGCCGGTGCTTATATCCGGGGAATGCAGGGCGATGATCCGAAGTATCTGCGCTGTGCAGCGACCTTAAAGCATTTCTATGGAAACAACACGGAGGTCGGCCGCGGATGGAAAAATTCTTCCATTGACCCGCGGAACAAATATGAGCTGTATCTGGAGCCATTTCGCAGATGTATTGAGGATGGCGGCGCAGAGGGCATTATGACGGCATATAACAAGATCAACGGAACGATCGGTATCCTGAATCCGGAAGTGACCGATATTCTGAAAAAACAGTACGGTCTCCGTCACGTTGTCAGTGACGGCGGTGCGATGGGTCTTGTCGTGACGCTGCATCACTATTTCGGACAGCATGCGGAGACGATCGCAACGGCGCTGAAAGCCGGTGTGGATGCCATGTCTGACGATCCGCGTATGGTAGAGCAGGCGGCACGCGAGGCATATGAGCTTGGCATTCTGAAAGAAGAGGATATGGACCGCTCTATTCGCTGTATGATGGAGACGAAGCTTCGTCTCGGCGTTTATGATCGGGAAAATCTGAATCCGTATGACCGTGTGACCGAGGACGATATCGATTCCCCGAAGGCACGTGAAATCTGTAAAGAGCTGAGCCGCGAATCGATCGTACTTCTGAAAAATGAGAACGGAGCGCTGCCACTTGACAAAGCCCTGAAAGCAGAAGATATTGCCATTGTCGGACCGCTTGGTGATGCATGGTATCAGGACTGGTACGGCGGAACGGCACCATACCGCACAACCTTCCTGCAGGGGATGGAAGTACTGAAGCAGGAGAACATTACATTCGCGGATGGTCTGGATCGCGTTGTTTTCCGCTGTGATGGAAAAGGTCTTGCCGTAGCAGAAGACGGAACACTTCAGATGGCAGATGAGCCGGATGTGTTTATCAAGGAATACTGGGGTGAGGGAAGCTATACGTTCAAGAGTGTCCGTACCGGAAAATACCTCGGCGCAAGACTCTCAGAGTCGCAGGGAGAAAAGCCGAAAATGGGACAGATCGCGGCAGACCGCGAGGAAGCCTTCGACTGGTTTGTGATGGAGATTTTCCACGTGGAGCCGCAGGAGGATGGCAGCGTTGTGCTGACCAACCGTTTCCATTACCCGGTTTATAAGGATGCAGAGGGATTTTTCTCCTTCGAGCAGACGGAGGGAATTCCGATTACGATGGAGGTTGTCGAAAACGGAATTGAAAAAGCAGTTGCTGCAGTCCGGGGCAAAAAGCAGGTTTTACTTGCGCTCGGCTGTAACTCCGTGATCAATGCGAAAGAGGAGATCGACCGCAACACACTGGAGCTGCCAGAGGAGCAGGGGATGCTGCTTGACCGGATCGCAGAGGTCAATCCGAATACCGTTCTGGTGCTGTTTACGAATTATCCGTACACACTTCAGAAAGCGATGGAAAAACTGCCGGCGATCATCATGTCTGCAACGGGAAGCCAGGATATGGGAAGCGCAATGGCAGAGGCTGTGCTTGGAATCTATGCACCGGCCGGCCGTCTGAATATGACCTGGTATGAGAGTATCGATCAGCTGCCGGACATTGACGATTACGACATCATCAAAGGAAAAAGAACGTACCGCTATTTCGACGGGAAGGTATTGTATCCATTCGGCTATGGCCTGACGTATACCACATTTGCGTATGAGAACTATAAGATTTCCTTAAAAGATGACCGTCTGCTGCAGATCTCTCTCGATGTGAGAAATACGGGCGATACCGCAAGCGACGAGGTCGTCCAGATCTACGGTTCCGCTCTGGAATCCTGCGTAAAGAAACCAATCTGCCAGCTGCTTGATTTTGTCCGTGTGAAAAACATTGCCCCGGGCGAGACGAGACACATCGCACTGGAAATCCCGGTGGAGGAGCTTCGCTTCTACGATGTCATCAGCCGCAGACTGATGGTAGAAGAAGGAACGTATGAAATCTATGCGGGCGCATCCTGCAAGGATAAAGCCGTTTCCGCAGAAATCTTTATTCCGGGCGGAAAAAGGGGAGTACGCGATCTGAGTGCATTTACCGCGGCAGACCACTACGATGATTACGAGAACATGTATCTGACGGAGGGCCACTTCAATTTCAAGGCAGTCCGCGTACAGGATGAGACGAAAGACGGCGTTCTCGTTTACCGTGACTGTGATCTTTCCGATGCTGCTGTTCTGGCGCTTCATGTGAAGAGTGAACGCGGCGGCAGTGTGGAAGCCTTTGTGGACGGTGTTTCGATGGGAAGCTTTACCGGTGACACAAGAACCTGTGAGTTCCGCAGCGCCCCGAAACTGGACCGCTATGCGGAGGAAGAAGTAAAAGAGCGCAACCGGTACCGCGAGCCGGTTTATGAGGATGTTGAAATTTCCCTCGCAGACAGACCGCAGACGGACGGCGCATCTGAGATCCGTCTCGTCCTGAAGGGAGATATGCGGATCTGCTATCTGCGTGTGCTGAAAAATAAGAGCACAGGAAAAATTCAGATGGGCGTAGCAAACTAACCAGATAACGTATTGTCTGAAAAAAGTATTGACAAATTGTGTGAATATGAATAAAATGTTCTTGTAAAAACAAAATACGGAGATCTTCAGGGCAGGGTGTGATTCCCTACTGGCGGTATAGTCCGCGACCCGCTGCGATATCAAACAGCGGCTGACTCGGTGCAACTCCGGGACCAACAGTTAAAGTCTGGATGAAAGAAGATGAAATAAAATTTATTTGCATGGAAATATTTTTGGTGCCCTGAATTCAAGAAAAGGAATTCAGGGCACTTTTTTTCGCGGGCAACGAGCCAAAGTCCGTGCTTGCACGAGACCTTGGCGACTGACGCGAAAACGAGTTCAAATTCGTGGAGCGTATTTGGACTCGTTACTTCCGGCAGAACCGGTCAAGATCTCCAGAAAAAAAGGAGAAATACAGTTATGAATGCACAGACAACAGCAAAACAGACATCAAAGATGTCGCAAATCGGAAAAACCCGTTACATGGTACAGGTGGCAATGCTCGGCGCAGCCGCAGTCGTATTGATGTTTTTTGACATCCCGCTTCCGTTTGCCCCGAGCTTCTACAAGATTGATTTAAGCGAAGTTCCGGTGTTGATCGGAGCCTTTGCAATGGGACCTCTTGCCGGAGCTGCGATTGAGCTGATTAAGATTCTGCTGAACCTTGTTATGAAAGGAAGTACCACCGCAGGTGTTGGCGAAGTGGCAAACTTCCTGATCGGCTGCGCGTATGTTATGCCGGCCGCATGGATCTACAAAACACAGAAAACAAAGAAAAATGCCATGATCGGTATGGCAGTCGGAACTGTATTTCTGGCAGCAGCCGGCGGTCTTCTGAACGCTTTTGTACTGCTTCCGGCTTATGCAGCAGCCTTTGGAATGCCGATGGATGCCCTTGTGGGAATGGGATCCGCGGTCAACAAAGCAATTACAAGCCTTCCGACCTTTGTTCTGTTTGCCGTTGTACCGTTCAATATCATCAAAGGTGTTGTGGTATCACTGGTAACCATGCTTCTGTACAAGCACATCAGCAGACTGCTGAAGGGTGAGGCGATGAATTAGTTCATCATTTCCGTAAACGGAGAATCCAATAAATACGTTGTAGAGAGACGGACAAAATGCAGAGAGAAATCCTCTGTTTTTTTGTCCGTCTTTTAAAATTTTCGGGGAATGGCGGCAATGGATTGCCCACACAGGTCTTTTAGCAGTACAATGAAGCATAATCGATAAAAGAAAATACGCAGCGAAATTGGAAAGGAGCGCAAAAAAAAGAGATCCGCACATTGGCTGAAATCTCTTTTCTATCACATTTTAATATTGTTATTATGTCTCGAAACTGTTAAGCGCTTTCCAGATGTTCCATCACTTGAACGCCCCATTTAAAAAGAGCGGTTCGCATGGCGAAGGTCAGGACTGCGGTAAGCAGAATCATCACACTCGTGGTGATGTGGATGTTGAGCTGAAGTTTTCCGTACAGCAGGTAGCCGGCTCCGATCAGGATTGCGCCGACGGTGAGGTCGATGAGGACGGAGATCAGGGAGCGGTTGTTGGATTTTATGGCGGCGGTTTCGTTTTCCCAGTTTAATTTCGGAAATGCAAGGTCAAAAAGGAGCTGTTCATAGTTGACGAACAGGGTAAATAAAACCGTGATCGCCGTGGTGTAAAGAAGGGTCGCCGGGTGCAGACCGAAGACGACAGCAATTATGTTGAAGACCAGAGCGTACGGCAAGGTGCCAAGGAGACTGATCAGGATGCCGCTTACCAGCATGGCACGGATCTGGTCGTGATAGCTCATCGGAATGCATTTCATGTAAATGTATTCGCTGCCTTTTCGGGACATCGCTGTGGCGGAGATCACGCAGAACATGGACATCATGACGGCGATTCCGGCGGCGGTAAGGACGGCAACTGCGACGGGCAGTTCCCCTTTCAGGAGGCGGAATATAGTGCCATCGGCGACAAGCCGGGTCCAAAGGCCGGTGGTTTTAGCCATGCCAAGGCTGGAAATGATTGAAATGAGGGCAATACCAAGCATGAAGACCGGCCAGATGAGAGGCATCAGAACACAATTCATGAACCAGGCCGGTGTGCGGTACAGTTTTTTCCATTCAATCATCGCGTAGGTGCGGACCGGATTTTTGCTTTTGACGGTTCGGGTCACTTCTTCTTTGGATAAAATGCGTTTTTCGCTGGTGGTCTCGCTCATGCCGAGGACAGCCGGAAGGTAGATTTTCCAGGCGAGGGCGAAAAAGACAGCAAGGATGACGGCGGTTGTAGCGATGTAGAGTATCATTTTGAGAAAGGATGCATCTGCAAGGCTTCCGGTCATCAGGGGCAGGTTCGGAAAAATGGTCCGGAAGGCGCGCAGAGTGCCCTTCTGGCTTTCCATCAGGTTCATGATATCCTGCATTTCAAAATTTCCGATACTGCGCGAAAATACGTTGATGCCGATCGCAAAAATCAGGGATGCGGCGAATCCGAGGTAGCTTAAGAAATCCTTGTTTCGGATATTTTTGAAAAGACGCATCACGAGCATCGTCAAAACTGCGGCGTAAACGAGCGGCACAACCGGGAAAATAAGGCAGGCGAGGATCATATTGATCCAGTAAAAAATGCCCATTTTGGCGCTGATCCCGTACCCTAACAGAAACGGAAAGAACAGCAGTACAATAAGATAGTATTCGTTCAGCAGACAGCAGAAGCCTTTCGCACCGACAATCTGCGCCGGGGTAAACGGCAGCGGCAAAAGCTTTACGAGGTCAGAGTCCATGTAATACTCGCTCAGAAACAGCGGCAGGCCATAGAAGAAAATGACCATCATGCCAATGGCACAGACGAACTCGATCAGCAGGGTTTCCAGCCCGAGCGGCTGCAGGAAGGTATAGCCGGAATATCCCAGAAGAAACAGTAAGACCGACACGGGAAGGAGGCAGACACCAAGCAGAAGGTATACAACGATACGTCCTCCGTCCGAAAATGCTTTCTTTTTTCCGCTCTTCTGATTGCTTTTTCCTGGTCCGCTTTTCAGAAGGAAACGGGTGAGAATCCATAAGTTACGCATGTTCGGTGATCTCCAGAAAGATATTTTCAAGTGTCTGATCCGGATAGGCCGCTTTTAATTCTTCCAGGGTACCCAGGTATACCTGGCGGCCGTGATGGATGATGGCGATGCGGTCGCAGAGTTTTTCCGCTACTTCCAGCACATGGGTGGAAAACAGCACGGCGTTTCCGGCATCGGCGTGTTCACGCATCATCTGTTTGAGCTCGTGCGCGGAGCGCGGGTCAAGGCCGGTCAGCGGCTCATCGAGAATCCAGACCGGCGGCTTGTGGATCAGTGCGCCCATTACCATGATTTTCTGACGCATGCCATGCGAGTAGCTCATGATACGGCTCGAAAGGTTCTCTTCCATCTCAAAGCGTTTTGCGGTTTCTTCGATAAAACGCTGACGCTCTTCCGTTCCGACACCGTAGATATCTGCCATAAAATTCAGATATTCAATTCCCCTGACGCGAAGAAACGCATCCGGGTCGTCGGGCACAAAACCGAACTGGCGCTTGGCTTCGAGCGGATCCTTCTGGATATCTTTTCCATTGATTTCAATCGTTCCCTCGGACGGCGCTAAGATACCGGTGATCATTTTTAACGTTGTCGTTTTTCCGGCCCCGTTAGGACCGATGAAGCCGGTGATCTTTCCATCTTCGATATCCCAGGAAAGATCATCGACGGCTTTTTTGCTTCCATCGCCGTAAATTTTGCTGACGTGGTTCAGACGAATCATGTTTTATTCCTCCTCTTTTTTTCTTGTAAAACGAAACTGTGATTCTCTTGCTTCGTTTCTAAAAACAGACTGCCCTTTTCTCACTCCGAAAGCTCTTATCCTTCCCTGCGCAGGAAAAGGAGTCAGGCGGATCTTCGCTACTTGCTTGATTCAGTTAAATTTCGAAGCACGGGCTGTGATCTTGTGTTTTTTTCAGTATGCATTCTTCTGCCAGAACTGTCAATCAGCGGAACGAAAAATACAGAATTTTGTAAGAACTTGTAAGACTTTTAGAGCGTGTCTGAAAAA
>PVML01017534.1_pt1 | contig 12355 bp, 9 predicted proteins | sample 1853371 | NCBI WGS metagenome assembly PVML01 (sample SAMN08533508, study PRJNA380276) | Human gut metagenome, whole genome shotgun sequencing project. | isolation source: participant 1, chromium library | host: Homo sapiens | collected 2017 | reverse complement strand
ACAAGCTAAAGTAGCGCCAGCGCCGCGTTCCCATGTGCGCACCTTGATGTGTTTGTCGTTTACCACTTCAATGTAGTTTACATTGGTGTTGGCAGGGAAGGCATCGTGCTTTTCAAGGATAGGGCCTTGTGTTGTAACAGGGGCTTTTGTAATGTCGTCGATGAATACCTCCGTATGAGGCACACCGAGCAATACAGAACTCACTGTTACGGTTTCACCGTTTACATTGAGGTCTACGTCGATAACCTTATCCATGTTTACATTCATAGGAATGTCTTGGGCCTTAAAAAATGGTTTGCCCATGTCTACAGTAACTTGTGTGACTATACCGTTTTCGATAGTCAATGTAGGCTTCATTACGCCAGCTAAGGTTTCAATGGTGAAAGTCTCCTTCGTTGTTTCACCGTGTTCATAAGCGTATTTGGCAAAGCAACGGATGGCATTACCGCACATTTCTGCTTCACTACCATCGGAGTTGATGATGCGCATGCGCACATCACAGGTTTCGGAAGGAACTAGGATAGCAAGACCATCAGCACCAATACCCGTGCGACGATCGCAAAGGCGGATGGCGAGGTCTGTGTAGTCTTTAGACGTCCCTTGTGGGTCGGCAAAGAGGATGAAGTCATTGCCGAGACCATGCATTTTCGTTAATTTCATAAAGTCTCCTATCAATAAGTAAGACTTTCACCATGAAGCCCGTGAAAGTCTCATATGTTTATTATTATATATTCTATATTATAATATTATATCATAAATAGGTCCTAAGCATGGCATGGAATCGTATAAATTTATAGCAAAATAAAGGGAAAATAAGGAAAGCTTACAACGTTTATTGAGAGTTATAGTAAAACAAAAAATGCCCCATATGGGACGGTTATTTAAGGGAGTATAGGTATTTGGATTACTTTATTGTTTAACAGAGAAATGATAAAATAAAGAGTAATGTAGTTAATCGTAATAGAAAGAGGAACACATATGCGAATTCAAGGGATTTCTGGATCTCGTGGCGTTGCAGTAGGCAATGTATATAGATATATTCAAGAGGAAATTGTCATTCCTGATTACAATGTAACGGAAGACAAGGTAGAAGAAGAAATTGGCAAGTTTGCAACTGCTATGGCATCTACCTTAAAACAATTGGATACTATTCGTAAAAAAGCGTTGGATGAAATGGGGCCAGAAGAGGCGGCTATTTTTGAAGCGCATATGCAAATTGCTCAAGACCCATCCTTATCTGACGGAATTAAATCCCTTGTTGAGTCTAGCCATATGAACGTGGTAGCGGCCACGTCTCAAACAATTGAAAGCTTTGCCAATATCTTCCTTGGTATGGAAGATGCCTACATGCGTGAACGAGGTGCAGATATTAAAGATATCGGCGATCGTTTGATGCGCAATATATTAGGTATGAATCCTCGCGGTTTATCACATATTTCTGGCGAAGTTATCTTGGTGGCTCATGATTTGGCACCATCTGATACGGCCTCCCTCGATAAAAATGTGGTAAAAGGCATTGTCACTGCGGCGGGTGGTCCTACATCTCATGCGGCTATCATGGCTCGTACACTCGAAATTCCCGCTGTTATGGGAGTCGGCGATATTGAAAGTTTCGCTGATGGCGATAAGGCAGTCGTTCTTGGTACGGATGGTATTGTGGAAATCAATCCATCTGATGCGGATTGGACGGAGTATACAAATCAAGCGTTGGCGTTCCAAGAGGAGTTAAAACGGTTGCGCGAATCTGCTAATCTTGAAGCTACTACCATTGATGGTCATCATGTAGAGCTATTTGGCAACATTGGTAAGGCGAAGGATGCTAAACATGCGCTCACTATGGGCGCACAAGGTATTGGTTTGTACCGTACAGAATTCCTTTACATGGAAAATGACGAATTGCCTGCAGAAGAAATACAATTCGAAGAGTATAAAAAGGTAGCCCAAGATATGAAGGGGCAGCCTGTTATTATCCGTACCATGGACATCGGTGGAGACAAGGAATTGAAATGCCTTGATTTGCCAAGTGAAATGAATCCATTCCTAGGATACCGCGCTATTCGTATATCCTTAAATCGTCCAGATATCTTTAAGGTACAATTGCGGGCTTTGTTACGTGCTAGTGCGTTTGGTGATATTCACATCATGTATCCTATGATTGCTTCCGTTGAGGAAGTGAAAAAAGCAAATGCTATGCTTGATGAATGTAAGATGGAGCTGGCGGCTGAAGGAAAGGATTTCAACAAGGATATCAAGGTTGGCATCATGATCGAAGTACCAGCGGCAGCTGTTATATCTCCAATCCTTGCTAAATATGTAGACTTCTTTAGTATCGGTACGAATGATCTTTGCCAATACACATTGGCAGTAGACCGTATGAACGAAGCAATTGGTAGCTTGTATCAACCATTGCATCCAGGTGTGTTACGTCTTATTAAGCACGTCATTGATGCTAGTCATGAACAAGGTAAATTTACAGGCATGTGTGGTGAGCTTGCTAGCGACCCTGTGGCGACCATGATTCTGTTGGGCCTTGGCCTCGACGAATTCTCCATGACGGCTTCTTCGATTCCTCTTATTAAAAATATTTTGCGTTCTGTTTCCAAAACAGAATGTGAAGAGGTAGCAAATAAAGTACTTACTATGGACACAGCAGAAGAAATTACAGAATACGCTAAATCTGTATTAGCTGAAAAAGGTTTATTATAATTTTACTTTTGTTAAATAGGATTATTACATAGCAAATAGGATGTAATATACTTGAATTGAAATGCTTGATATTGATACAATATATCTATTAGAACGTATGGATAGGCACCGCCTATCGAGATAGAAAGAGGTTATCATGAAAGAATTAACAGTAGAAATTACTAACGAATCCGGTTTACATGCTCGTCCTGCTACAGCTTTCACACAATTGGCTGCTAAGTTCGCTTCCAAAGTGACTATCGCTGCTAATGGCAAAACAGCAGATGCTAAATCCATTTTAACTGTATTGACCTTGGGTGCTACAAAAGGCACATCCGTTACCTTGACGGCTGACGGTGCTGACGAAGACGAGGCACTCGCTGCATTGAGCGAATTCTTAACAACTAACCACGATTAATATGAGGGTAATAAAAAGGACCCTACATTTTGAACTGCACCTCCAAAAATTATGTCCAATTTTTTGGGTGCAATTCATTTGTAGAGTCCTTTTTTATTTACCCATATTTGCAAAGCGCTCTACAGCTTTTGTAAAGTCGCTAATGGTTTTTTCCACGTCACCATGTTCGATACCATCTCGTACGCAGTGGTTGATATGTCCTTCAAGAATTACTTGTCCTACTTTATGTAGTGCAGATTTAGCTGCATTAATTTGGCTCAACACATCTTCGCAGGGAATGTCTTCTTCAATCATTCGATCAATAGCTTGCACTTGACCTAAGATTTTACGCAATCGACGATGCAGATTTTCTGAATCCATACACTGTTTCATTTTACTCCTCCATAGGCATGTTTTTATCATCTCATACATTATACTCTATTTAAAGTTTTTAATACAACTTAATAAGTATAACTAATATGCATTAATCGGTATATATAGATATAGGGTATCATGCCATTATTAAGATATATTAAATATATTTGTAGTATGAGTGGACGTAAAAACTAGTGTTTTACATATCTTCTTATTGATTGATGTGATACAATACATTTAATATACTTTATATTTGTATATGTATATAAGGTATTGTATAGATAGCTAGATTATAAACCTATAGTTACATGTGTTTATATTACAGACCTTTAAGAAATAGGTGAAAGAAATGAAAGTATTTCGCTACCTTCGAAATCTAGTAGTGTTCGTGGTGGTCATGATTTTGGCTATGTTTATATATGACGGATACCATAGCTTTCAAGGGACAAATCGTGAGAGTAAAGCTCATACAATTGTTGAAAAACAAATAGAACAAAGTGAAGACACGCTCAGTCGTACGGATCGAATTATACGACTGTTTACATTTAGAGATAAAGTACAGATAGCTCTTAATCAACGTGTTTCAAAAGAGCATTGGGTGAAAGGGGATGTTATTCCTGAGTATACAAAAAATGCATTAATCGCTATTGAAGATAAGCGGTATTATAAACATGGAGCTATTGATGTACTCGGTATTATTCGCGCCTTGTACACAAACACTATAGCAGGTGAAACGCTAGAAGGCGGTAGTACTATTACACAACAACTTGTAAAAAATCTGTTCCTTTCCTCGAAGCGTATCATGAGTCGTAAGGTGGAAGAGGCCATCCTCGCTAGTGAAATGGAACATTACTACTCTAAGGAAGAAATCCTTACCATGTACTTGAATACCGTATATTATGGTCATAATTATTACGGTATCTACGAAGCTGCTCACGGCTACTTTGGAACAAGCCCTAGTCGATTGACATTAGGACAAAGTGCTATGCTTGCAGCATTACCCAATGCACCGTCCTATTTAGATCCTTATACGAACTATGAAGGCGCTAAGGCTCGACAAAAGCTGGTGCTTGAACAAATGGTAGACCAAGGCATGATTACACGAGCCGAGGCAGACTATGCGTATGAACAGGATTTGGAGCTTGTGGAAGAATAACTTAATATATTTAATAGGCTATATCTAGTGTTAGACTACTAGATATAGCTTTTTTATATTCTGTTAGTTCGGAAACAAAATATATTATTAAAATGAATAAAAATAATACTTGCATTTATAATTATACAGGTGTATACTATTTTTTGTCAGAAGGAGAAAATGCTTGTCGGTAATAGAAGATACCACGGTACTTTCACAATTATCTGATACTGTATTGATTATATGAGTCTAAATAGATAGTGGTTTATGAGGTGTTATCATGGGTAAAGCAAATAAAGTAGTACTCGCATATTCTGGTGGCTTAGATACTTCTGTTATCATTCCTTGGCTGAAAGAAAATTATGGCGCTGAAGTTATTGCAGTGTGTGTAGACTTGGGCCAACCTGAGGATTATGATGCAGTTGAGAAAAAAGCGATCAAATCTGGCGCATCTAAAGCGTACATCGTTGACGCTAAGGAAGAGTTTGTAAAAGATTATGTATGGCCTACTGTAAAAGCTGGTGCAATTTATGAAGGTAAATATTTATTAGGTACATCCTTCGCGAGACCTTTAATTGGTAAAATTCTTGTAGATATTGCAAAAAAAGAAGGCGCTGATGCAATCGCTCATGGTGCGACTGGTAAAGGTAATGACCAAGTTCGTTTTGAGTTGACTATCAAAGCATTAGCTCCTAACATGAAAATCATCGCTCCTTGGAGAGAATGGGATTTGAAATCTAGAACAGACTGTATGGAATATGCTGCTAAACACGATATTCCAGTTGTAGCTACAAAATCTCATCCATATTCTATGGACCAAAACGTATGGCATTTGTCCCATGAAGGCGGCGATCTTGAAAATCCAGCAAATGCACCTAAAGATGATGTGTACTTGGTAACACATACACCTGAACAAGCTCCAGATGAAGCTGGTTATGTAACTGTATCCTTCAAAGAAGGTGTACCTGTAGCTGTAGATGGTCAAGAAGGTACTCCATTACAAATATTAGAAAAACTCAACGAAATCGGTGCACACTATGGTGTAGGCGTTGTAGATATCGTCGAAAATAGATTGGTAGGCATGAAATCCCGTGGCGTTTATGAAAACCCAGGTGGCTCTATCATCATGTATGCTCATAGAGAACTTGAATACCTATGCCTCGACAGAGCTACATACCACTACAAAGAACTCATTGCTAACAAATACGCTGAACTCGTATATGATGGCATGTGGTTCGCACCATTGATGAACGCGTTACAAGCGTTTGTTGACGAAACTCAAAAAACTGTAACAGGTGAAGTAAAACTTAAATTGTACAAAGGAAATATCATTTCTGCAGGTAGTACTTCTCCATATTCTTTGTACAGCGAAGATTTCGTAACATTCGAAGAAGATGATGTATACGATCAATCTGATGCAGAAGGTTTCATCAACTTGTTCGGTTTACCTCTCAAAATTAATGCATTGATGAAAGAGAAAGCAGGTAAATAATGGCTAAATTGTGGGGCGGGCGTTTCACAAAAGGCACTGATAAAGCGGTAGAGGATTTTACATCCTCTATCGCTTTTGATGCGCGGATGTACGCCGAAGATATTGCAGGCAGCAAGGCTCATGCGACTATGCTGGCAAAACAACATATTATCTCCGACGCAGATCGAGATGCTATTTTAGTAGGTTTAACGAAGATTAAAAATCAGATTGATAAAGGAGAGTTTCCGTTCTCCGTGGCTCTTGAAGATATTCATATGAATATTGAAAAACGCCTTACTGATGATATCGGTGAAGCTGGTGGTCGTTTGCATACAGGCCGCAGCCGTAATGACCAATGTGCAGTAGACTTGCACATGTACGTGCGTAAAGCTGTTGTGGAAATGGGTGAACTCATCGTAGATATGCAGAAGGCTCTCATCGAAACAGCTGAAAAGTATAGTGATGTTATCATGCCTGGCTATACGCATTTACAACGGGCTCAACCTGTATTGTTTGGGCATCATATGATGGCCTATTTCTCTATGTTGGAACGTGATTTTGATCGTTTGTTGATGGTATTCAAACATGCTGACATCATGCCACTTGGGGCCGGCGCATTAGCTGGTTCTACATACGGCATTGATCAAACATATACGCAAAAGCTTTTGGGCTTTTCTCGTATTTACGAAAATAGTATGGACGCCGTATCTGACCGTGACTACGTAGTTGAATTCTTGTCCTTTGCATCTCTAGTAATGATGCATTTGAGTCGTCTTAGCGAAGAGTTGATCTTGTGGTCTACCAATGAGTTCAATTTTATTGAACTTGATGATGCTCACTGCACGGGCTCTAGTATTATGCCGCAAAAGAAAAATCCTGACGTTTGCGAGCTGGTTCGTGGTAAAACAGGCCGTACCTATGGTCATTTGTTAGGCCTTTTAACAACTTTGAAAGGCTTGCCTCTTACATACAACAAGGATATGCAAGAGGATAAAGAAGGTATCTTCGATGCTATTGATACAGTACACTTCGCATTGTCCATTAATGCGGCTATGATTCGTGGTATGAAGGTCAATGGGGCTCATATGAAAGCAGTCTTGGATGACGACTTCTCCAATGCTACAGATATGGCGGATTATCTTGCGAAGAAAGGTGTTCCATTCCGTGAAGCCCATGAAATCGTAGGTAATGCGGTGCATCATTGCATCGAAAAAGGTTGTGTACTCCTTGATCTATCCGTAGAGGACTTCAAAGCTATTTCCAACCATTTTGATGCAGATATTCTTGACGCTATCTCCATCGAAGCTTGTGTTGCAGGTCGTAATAACTATTCTGGTACGGCTCCAGAATGTGTGGAACGACAACGTAATAATGGTAAAATCATTATCGCTGCTGAGGAAAAGCAAATTGCTGAATGGAAAGAAATCGTTGAATCTGTAGAAGAGTAGAGCTTAGTGCGGAATAAGTAGTAGATAAAAATAAAGAATAGTTATCAATAAAATCTGGAAAAATAAGATCGATATACATATAAGGATTTCATTAAGGGTCTAATATTGCCCATTATACTTATATGTATATCGATTTTTTATTTAAAAGCTAGACGATACCTATAAAGCCCAAAATTCTAATTGATAATCACTATTAAAATGATGTATTTACATGTACATATATAGTGGACTGTGAGAGAATAATAGTCTTGTACTAGGACACTATAACCGTGATAGATAGGAAAAATTACATCTATACACAGAATAAAATGGGGTAAAAATATACTTTGCTACGATTAAAATGAGTTCTGTTCGATTTTGATGATAAATTACCTATGATTTATTCAATTCGTGTAATATGCCTTGTCCGCCAATAAAGTACTTTTATTTTGGTTTCATAGGTGTTATTATTTAACTCGTAATAAGAATAAAAACGGTAAATTCACATTCAAGCCCATCACAGCACGAACTGAATTTACTTAGCGGTATATATATTTTAAGTGAATTATGGACGAGAAAAAATTCACCTTAGTGAAAGGGGATTGATACATGAAAACCACCGCTAAAAAAATGTCTGTATTCCAGCTAACCACAATGGTAGCAGCCAATATGCTAGGAGCTGGGATCATTATGTTACCAACTAATTTGGCTCAAGTTGGTACTATTTCAGTTTTATCTTGGCTCGTGACAGCTGTGGGTGCGCTTTTACTAGCGTATATTTTTGCTCAAGCGGGTATGTTCTCCCAAAAACAAGGGGGCATGGGCGGTTATGCAGAACATCGCTTCGGTAAAACTGGACATTTTATGGCGAGCTATGCTTACAGCATATCTCTCATCATTGCTAATATCGCCATCGCGGTATCTGCCGTAGGTTATGGCGCAGCTTTCTTTGGTGTTGACCTCAATGCGACACAAACAAGTCAAGTAACAATTGTGCTCTTGTGGTTTGCAGCGATTCTAAACTTCAGAGGGAATCGTTTCACAGGTCGACTCAGCAATATGACTATTTGGGGCTCTATTGTTCCGGTTTTATTAATCGGTACAATCGGCTGGTATTGGTTTGATCCATCTATCTATTGGGCGGCATGGAACCCAAATGATCTTCCGCTTTATGATGCGGTAAAACAATCTATTTCCCTAACTTTATGGGGCTTCCTAGGATTTGAGTCCGCAGCGGCTAATGCTGATGCTGTTGAGAATCCAAAGAAAAACGTACCTATCGCAACTGTGGCGGGTACATTAGCAGTGGCAGTGGTTTATATCTTGTCCACAAACGTTATGGCAGGTATTGTGCCTAACGTTGATTTATTAAATTCTAACGCACCATTCGGTTTGACATTCGTATACATGTTCAATGATACAATTGCAAACATCGTTATGGCTGCTATGGTTATTTCTTGCTTTGGCGCTTTGCTTTGCTGGCAATTCACATTGTCTCGCGTCTTCAAAAGTGCAGCAGAACATGGTTACTTCCCTAAAATATTCGCTCGTGTAAATAGCAAAGATGCTCCTGTTCGTGGTGTATTGATTTTACTCGCTGTTGAAACATTACTTACTTTATTCACTGCAAGCGAATCCTTGCGTGAGCAGTTTGAAATCCTAGTAAACTTAGCGGTTGTAACTAACGTAGTACCGTATGTATTGTGCATCTTGGCAGTACCTACAATGATGCGTATGGCTGGCGTAGCTGAAAGTCGTATTAAACGCTCTAATTACTTGTTCGGTATAGGCGTTCTTTACTGCCTATATGCAATCTACGCATGTGGCTTTGATGCTATGGTAGGTAGCGCAGTGGCAGTAAGCATAGGCTTGGTGATCTATGTTTTGCGTAAAGCGTGGGATACACGCAGAGCACACCGCTTACAACAAAGTATTGATTAACTGAATACATCTCGTCTTATTAGAGGCTATTACTTGGTAATAGCCTCTTTTTTATCATAATCATGCATTAGACTTATAATTAATGCGAGCTAGATATGAAAAAATATAAAGAGTATTATTATTAATCAAATTTTTGCTGTGTATAAAAAGATTTTATAATAAAGTTTTTACATTGCTTTATTATTATTAAAATTAATATATATACCGTCATATACAGTAAATATAATAAAAAATTATTTATATAAGTTAATTTATATAATTTTATGCAGGATTGTGAATTTAATCATTAATCAATATTTTTTATCAGTATAAAAATTATATTGAAAATATGCGAAATACATATACCCATAAGGGGTATATGTATTGTAAATAGAGTGTTAATATAGTATATTTATAATCGATAAAAATGAATGAACTAGTGAGTGTCGGTATTTACCGAGCGTAAAAGAGGAAAATGGGTGAAAAACCCATACTATGCAAATAGCTGTAATGAGGAGCAAGGTTTCATTATAGGGTCACTGGGAAACTGGGAAGGCCGAAATGTTGCGATGAATCAGAGTCAGAAAGCCTGCTCTAAAGGCATGGTATGCATATGCTGTGCTTAATTTGGGTTAGTCGGGCGACTAACCTTTTTTCGTTCCCTAGCCTTTAAGCTTCATCGCTATATAAAAAGCTAGTACCATTAGTTTGTCATTTGAATTGTTGTTAGTGTTTAGAGAGTTTAGGAGGCGCCTATGGGCAAACGCTTTGTCAAACAATTGGGGCAATTTATTGTTACCTTGTTTGGCATCACATTTTTGACATTTTGTCTCACCTATTTAGCACCAGGTGACCCAGTAACGATGTTACTTGAAACGGCAGATACTATCGTATCTCAGGAGCTTATCGATGAAACTCGAGCTCAGCTTGGGTTAGATAAACCATTTGTAGTACAGTATGCAAACTGGGTCGTCAATGCCGCACAAGGTGATTTAGGGATGAGTTATTCTGCTAAAAAACCAGTAGTAGATCGTATGTTGGAGGCTTTACCAGGTACATTAATGTTAGCGGGTACGGCTTTAGTATTTACGCTGCTCTATGCATTGCCTGCAGGTATTATAAGCGCCTTAAATCGTAACAAATGGGTTGATTATGTGTTGAGATTTCTATCCTTCGTAGGCGTATCTATGCCTACGTTCTGGTTAGGTCTTGTACTGATTTACATCTTCGGTCTTAAATTGGGCCTTGTACCGATTGCATCCTCTCGAGTGACTGCGTCTGGTGTTATTTTGCCCGCTATTACTTTGGCAGTTGTTGTTGGGTCTAAATACATGCGTCAAGTGCGGCTAGTTATCCTTGAGGAAATGCAAAAGGATTATGTTATTGGCGCTCGTGCTCGCGGTGTTAGTGAGATAAAAATTTTATTCGGTCATATTTTACCTAATGCGGTGTTACCACTCATCACTATTCTTGGTGTTGTTATTGGTTGGTTACTAGGTGGTGTGGCAGTCGTAGAAATGGTATTCTCTTGGCCGGGACTTGGGAATATGGCAATTTATGCTATTACTATGCGCGATTATCCATTGATTGAAGGTTTTGTGTTGTGGGTTGCTTTAGCATATATGTGTATTAACGCATTGGTTGATGCATCATATATCTTATTAGACCCTAGATTGAAAAGGGAGAGAGCATAATGGCAGAATTTATTCAAAAACATAAATTGTTCTCTTTCTATAGTGGGTTGATGATTATCATTGTTCTCATCGCTATCTTTGCACCCTGGCTTGCACCGGGCGATGCTTTCACCTCAAATATAAGTCAGGCATTGCAAGCACCAAGCAGCCAACATTGGTTTGGTACAGATAAATTAGGACGTGATGTATTATCTCGTATCATTTATGGTACTCAATTATCCTTGTTCATGGGCGTATCCATCGTCGTTATCATGGTGAGCATTGGTACTATCATCGGTGCTATAGCAGGCTATTTTGGCGGTAAAGTTGAAATGGTTCTTATGCGTTTAGCAGACATCATGTTATCATTCCCTGGTATCGTATTGGCTATTGCTATTGCTGGTATTCTAGGTGGTAGCATTGTAAATACGATTTTAGCCTTATCTGTTGTAGGTTGGGCAAAATATGCTCGTATTGTACGTTCTATGACGCTCAAGGTGCGCGGTGAGGAATATGTAACGGCTGCTGTTATGATGGGCGCATCTACGACGGCCATCATCAGACGTCATATCATTCCTAATATTATGCCTCTCGTTATTACAACAGGTGCATTAGATATCGGGGCTATCATGATTGAGGTAGCAGGTTTATCCTTCCTTGGCTTTGGTGCTCAGCCACCGACTCCAGAATGGGGTCTTATGCTTAACGAGGGTCGCCAGTACTTGCAAACGAGTCCATGGCTCATGGCATTCCCTGGTATGTCCATCCTTATCGTGGTTGCTATTTTTAATCTTGGTCTGACTCCTTACGAGATGAAAAAAAAAAAAAAAATCAAGGATAAAATTGTTTTTACCTTCATAAATTTGAATCTTTATCTAGTGAAAGTTTCATTATGATTGGTAAGAAATTATGGTTTTTCCATCACAACTATTTTAGATAGTGATGATGTTAAATGTTTTTATGTTTTACATGTAGTTGTAAAAGGAGATTTTAAATGAAAAAATCTTGGAAAAAGGCCCTATTAGCAGGTCTTAGTATTGTAATGATGGGTTCCTTCATAGCTGGTTGTGGGTCTGATAATAATGGTGCTGCTAACAAAGATGTATTAAAAGTAGGCGTTACTAACTTCGCATCCACATTAGAACCTACAGAAAACTTCTTCGCATGGGTTGTAATGCGCTATGGTGTAGGTGAAACATTGGCTAAGTTTGACGAACAAATGAAACCTCAACCATGGATTGCATCTAAATGGGAAGTATCCCCAGACCATAA